>ERZ724517.809-NODE-809-length-18388-cov-5.326897_pt1 | contig 18388 bp, 14 predicted proteins | sample MGYA00376050_ERZ724517 | MGnify/ENA primary metagenome ERZ724517 (study PRJEB28724, sample SAMN07190886) | activated sludge metagenome | isolation source: activated sludge of sewage treatment plant in Hong Hong | place: USA: Christiansburg, Virginia | collected... | reverse complement strand
ACCGGCATCTGCCACCAGGTCAACCTCGAGTATCTGGCGCAGACGATCTGGACCTCCGAAGACGCCAGCGGCGCCACCGTCGCCTATCCCGACACCTTGGTCGGCACCGACAGCCACACGACGATGGTCAACGGCATGGGCGTGCTCGGCTGGGGCGTCGGCGGCATCGAAGCCGAAGCTGCGATGCTCGGCCAGCCCGCCACCATGATCATCCCCGAAGTCGTCGGCTTCAAGCTGTCGGGCGCGATGGCCGAAGGCATCACCGCGACCGACCTCGTGCTGACCGTCACGCAGATGCTGCGCAAGAAGGGCGTCGTCGGGCGCTTCGTCGAGTTCTACGGCCCCGGCCTCGATGCGCTGAGCCTCGCCGACCGCGCCACCATCGCCAACATGGCGCCGGAGTATGGCGCGACCTGCGGCTTCTTCCCCGTCGATGCCGCGACGATCGAGTATCTCAAGCTGACCGGTCGCGATGACGACCGCGTGGCGCTGGTCGAAGCCTATTGCAAGGCACAGGGCATGTGGCGCGATGCGAGCACCCCCGATCCGGTTTTCACCGACACGCTCGACCTCGACCTCGGGACGGTGCTGCCGTCGCTCGCCGGCCCGCGCCGCCCGCAGGACAAGGTGCTGCTCGCCGACGCCGCCGCGGCGTTCGAAGCCGAACTCACCGGTGGCTACAAGCAGACGCCGGCGACCGACCTGCGCGCGCCGGTCGCGGGTGCCGACTACAACCTCGGCAACGGCGACGTCGTCATCGCCGCGATCACCAGCTGCACCAACACCTCGAACCCCGCGGTGCTGATCGCCGCCGGCCTGGTGGCGCGCAAGGCGCATGCGCTCGGGCTGACGCGCAAGCCCTGGGTCAAGACCAGCCTGGCGCCGGGCTCGAAGGTCGTCACCGATTATTTCGAAAAGTCGGGCCTGCAGGCCGACCTCGACGCCATCGGCTTCAACCTCGTCGGCTATGGCTGCACGACCTGCATCGGCAACTCGGGCCCGCTGCCCTTGCCGATTTCGGAAACCATCAACACCAACGACCTCGTCGCGGTGTCGGTGTTGTCGGGCAACCGCAACTTCGAAGGCCGCGTGTCGCCCGACGTGCGCGCCAATTATCTCGCCTCGCCGCCGCTGGTCGTCGCCTATGCAATTGCCGGCTCGATGCGCACCAACATCGCCACCGCACCGCTGGCGCAGACGCCCGATGGCCGCGACGTCTACCTGAAGGACATCTGGCCGACGAACAAGGAAGTCGCCGACCTGATGCTGTCGAGCGTCACCGCCGGCATGTTCCGCGGCCGCTACGCCAACGTCTTCGAAGGCGATGCTCACTGGCAGGCGATCCGCGTTTCGGGCGGCGCCACCTACAAGTGGAACCCGGTGTCGACCTACGTGCAGAACCCGCCGTACTTCGACGGCATGACGATGACCGCGTCGGGTGTGAACGACATTCGCGGCGCGCGGCCGCTCGCCATCTTCGGCGACTCGATCACCACCGACCACATCTCGCCCGCCGGCAACATCAAGGTCGCTTCGCCCGCCGGCACCTACCTCGCCGAGCGCCAGGTCGCGACTGCGGAGTTCAACAGCTACGGCGCACGCCGCGGCAACCATGAAGTGATGATGCGCGGCACATTCGCCAACATCCGCATCAAGAACGAAATGGTCCCCGGCGTCGAAGGCGGCGTGACGAAATATATCCCGACCGGCGAACAGCTGGCCATTTTCGATGCGGCCGAAAAGTACCGCGAAGACGGCACCGCACTGGTGGTCATCGCCGGCAAGGAATACGGCACCGGCAGCTCGCGCGACTGGGCGGCAAAGGGCACGACCTTGCTCGGCGTCAAGGCGGTCATCGCCGAAAGCTTCGAGCGCATCCACCGTTCGAACCTGGTGGGCATGGGCGTGCTGCCGCTGCAATTCGCTGACGGCACCGACCGCAAGACCATCGGGCTCGACGGCACCGAGACGTTCGACATCACCGGCATGGCCGACCTGAAGCCGCGCCAGACGGTGACGGTCAACTTCACCCGCGCCGACGGCACGACCGGCAGCTTCGAAACGCGCTGCCGCATCGATACCGAAACCGAGCTCGACTACTTCTACGCGGGCGGCATTTTGCCCTATGTGCTGCGCAAACTCGCAGCCTGAACCGATATTGGCGCCGTGCCCGCCGGGGCGGCGCCAAGCCATTGGGAGAGCATACCACGCCGCGTGATTCGGCAAAATTGACACAGCCCGAACAATGCGGTTGCCAACAGCGCCGAAATAGGATTTTCTCCAGTCAGGCCGCATGCGTGCGGACAGGGCATTACAGGGGAACTTTCATGCAACCGAAGTATCTGCTGGCGCTTGCGTCGGCGCTGTTGTCGTCCACGGCGGCGTTTGCCGCGCAAACACCAATCCAGTTCAACCTGATCGACACTGGCGGCGTCGGCCCCGGCACGCAGGCCGCACTGGGTTTCCAGGCGGCCGCCAACTACTGGTCGAGCGTGCTGACCACGTCGCAGCCGATCACCATCAACATCAACGTCGGCTATGCGCCGCTCGGGCCGGGCATTCTCGGCTCGACGGGAAGTTCGCGTTCGATCCAGGCGGCAATCAACGTCAAGAACCGCATTGTCGCTCGCCAGTCATCGTCGCTCGACACCAGCCTGATGATGCCGACATTTCACGACGGCGCCTATGGCGCCGGCACGGCGCTCAACATGTATACGCCGGGCTATACCGGCGTTGATGTCAACGGCGATCCCTATGGCATCGACAATGCGACCAAGGTCTACGACACCGATGGTCAGTACAATGCCACCTTCATCGCGGTGAACGTCGCCAACGCCCGTGCGCTGGGCTACACCTTCGCCCCGACGCAGATTGATGCCAGCATCACTTTCAGCTCCGACTTCGGCTGGGACTTCAACCCGCGCAACGGCATCAGCGCCGGTCGCTATGACTTCCAGGCCGTCGCCATCCACGAAATTGGCCATGCGCTCGGCTTCGTCAGCGGCGTCGATGACTATGACTACCTCGGCACCGGCGGCCCGGCAGCCGACGCCGATTGCGGCGGCTTTGCGTGCAAGGACTATCCGGCGCAGGGCGACTGGTGGGGCACAACGCTCGACCTGTTCCGCTATTCGGCCGCCGATACGCTCGACTGGACAACCAACACGCCGAGCTATTTCTCGGCCGACGGCGGTGCGTCAGCGTATCAGAACGGCAATTTCTCGACCGGCAGCTTCAACGGTGACGGCTGGCAGGCATCACACTGGAAGGCCCCGCAGCTGCCCAGCGGCCAGTTCAGCTGCGCCCTGCCGAAGCTCGGCATCGAGAACCCATATATCTGCAGCGGCCGCGTCGGCATCGTGACCGGGCTCGATCTCGCGGCCTATGATGCCATCGGCTACAACACCGACGAAGATCTCTTCACCTACGCCATGTCGACCGCCGACATCGCCTATGCCTCGACACATGTTCCCGAACCGGCGGCCTGGGCCATGATGATCGGCGGCTTCGGTATGATCGGTGGTGCGCTCCGCCGCCGTCGCACGGGTTTCGCCACGGCGTAAAACCCGGGGCAATTGCCACAGTCAGGCGGGCCGGAATCCTTCGGGGTTCCGGCCCGTTTTCTGTTGTGGCCAGCGCTTGTCGCGCCGCAACGGCACCGAGCGCCTGCGTCACGAACGTTAACATATCTCAATTATTAGGCTTGCAATCCTAACGTGTTTAGCTTTTAATTAATTTAACGTTAATCACGATATCCGCGTGCGTTTCACCGTCCACCGCCATTTCCACGTGCCAGAATTCGAGGGAGGCCACCATGATCACCAAAGCCTTTGCAGCCACAATCGCCGGCGCCGCCGTCCTTGCACTGACGCCGATGCCGTTAGCGGCCAAGTCCGTCGGCATGAAATCGGGCAGCTACAATGGCTTGAGCTGGCAGGCGCAAAGCATGATCATCGGCCAGACGCCGACATCGGACATCCTGCCGCCAACAAATTCGATCGGCGGCGGCGACTCGCTGTATTTCCCGTCGGCGAACAAGAGCGGCACCGTCGCGCTGATCATGGATTATGGTGGCGGCAATCTTTTCATCTGTTCGGGTAGCCTGCTTAACGACCGCCGGTCGATCGCGACTGCCGGCCACTGCGTCAGCGACGGCGCCGGCACCGCGAACCCGCTGACCACCACCGCCTATTTCTATGACGGCGACCCGAATGTCCGCACCCCGTTCGGCCCGGGCGTCGCGATTGATGTCAGCCGCTACTATGTCAATCCGCTGTATACCGGTGAAGTCATCGACCAGAACGACATCGCCGTCCTGCGGCTGTCGAGCCTGGCACCAGTGACGGCGCAAAGCTACGGCCTGTATCTTGGGGGCCTGACGGGCGTTGACTTCAACGTCGCCGGCTACGGCACGCGCTCGACGGTCGGCGGCGCCGAGGGCAACACGCCGCCGGCGGGCGCGCGCACCGGCTGGCTGCGCGAAGGCGACAACATGTATGACTATGCATGGGGCGATGCGGCGTTCGGCGGCTTCTTCAACGGCTTTTTCGGGTCGGCCGATGTCACGTACAGCTATGTTTCCGACTTCGACAACGGCCTCGCGGCACAGGACCAGGCCTGCAACATCGGCTCGGCAGTCGCCGGATTTTCCTTCGGCTGCGACCTCGGTCGCGGTGCCCGCGAAGTCGGCATCGCCGGCGGCGATTCGGGTGGCCCGGGCTTCGTCAACGGCAAGCTGGCGTCGATCAACTCCTATGGCCTGACCTTCGGACCCGCATGGGGTGACTATGGTGGCGGCCTGAATTCGGGCTGGGGCGAATTCAGCGGCTATGTGCCGGTCTATATCCACGAGGATTGGATCAAGGGCGTCGTTCCCGAACCTGCAAGCTGGGCGATGATGATTTCCGGCTTCGGCATGGTCGGTGGTGCGCAGCGCCTGGCCGCGCGCCGTCGCCGCAGCGGCTTCGTCCCGGCGTAATTTCTTCGCCACTTTTCGAACCCCGTCGGACCGGAACCTTCGCGGGTTCCGGCCCGCGCTGCGTTCGATAAACAAGCTCGCAATGTCCCGGGAAATTGACAGTCGGCTTGCAACGAATCAGTCGAATTGCGAGTCGCAATCGCCCGATTGGTCATTGAGCGTCGCCGACATGCCTAATATTCCGGATTCGCAACAGAAAATTACTGACACGGACTGGAAACTTTCTTCACCTGTTTTCAGTGGCTTGAAAAGCACCCATCTTGGAAACTGTAATATTTTCTGACACCTTGATTGCGTTGGGTTCGCAATATGCGACGAACTGATTAAAGCTTGATGCAACATGAACATTTCTGTTGCCAAGTGACGCAAAACATCATTCCTTGCGTCCAGGCCGCATTCGTGCGGGCTAAACAATCAAGGGGAACAATCGTGAAAACCAAATTTCTGCTCGCGGCAGCGCTAGGCGCGTTGCTGGTATCGACCGGTGCGAACGCCCGGATGATCAAGATTCCGTATTCCGCCAAGGGCCTCTCCGGCCCGACGCTCCAGGGCGCATGGGATCTTTCGGCCGGTACCGATACCGGCAAGGCCGCCACCTTCACGTCTTCGACGCCGACGCCGACCAACCCGGTCACCATCATGTGGGAAGGCATCAGCCAGTACGACAACGCCATCGTCGCCCGCCCGAACTACATTCCGCCCGACACCATGGGCGCCGTCGGCCTGACGCAGTATTTCGAAACCGCCAACGGCGTCTATTCGATCTACGACAAGGCGACCGGCGCGCAGCAAATGTTGAGCAGCGACACCGCCTGGTGGGGTTCCGTCGGCCAGCCGGCAGCTGCCAACGGCGACTCGCGCGTCATGTACAACGCCGATGCCAAGCGCTGGATCGTCATCTCGTTCGCCGGCAGCGTTGCCAACCTGCAGGTTGCCGTTTCGGATACCGACGACGCCATGGGCGGCTGGAAATCGACCGTGTTCAGCGGCTTTGCCGGCGGCACTGCCGACTATCCGACGCTCGCGCTCGACAAGACCTCGGTCTACATCGGCACCAACAACTTCAAGGTTGGCTGCAACCCGTTCAACACGGCTGCAAACGGCTTCTGCGGCACGACGCTCAACGTCATCCCGCTCGACAGCTTGTTCAACAATAGCACGCCGACGGTTGCGAACATGAAGCAGTTCGTCAACACCTACACCTATGGGTTCGGCGCCGATGTTGATCAGGGCTTTGCCCAGCAAGGCGTCAACAGCAGCAGCGAAGGCACCCCCGGCTATGTCGTGGCGAACTCGCTGTTCTACAACGACAACGTCGCCTTCGACGTCAACGGCCTGACATCCTCGTCGGCCACCGGCGGTTCGCTCTCCACTCTGGATGCACCCGCAATCGGCATGGCAACCATGACCGATGCCGGTCCGGCCCGTCAGCCGTCGCCGATCGTCGCCAACCAGCGGATCATCGACACGCTCGGCCAGCGCATCAGCAGCAGCGCCTATGAAGTCGGCGGGCTGATCTACATGGTGCAGACGGTCGATTCGGCTGCCGATGGCCTTGACGAGGCACGCGTCCGTTACACGATCATTGACGCCACGACCAAGGCGATCGTCGCCGAAGGTGACATCGGCACGGCGGGCTACGACTATTACCAGGGCGCGATTGCGGTTAACGCACTCGGCCAGGTCGTCGTCGTCTACAACCGCTCGGGAAGCCAGACGGGTGACGCCAATAACGACGGCTATGCCGACGGCAACATCAGCGTGATGGCGCAGACCTTCAAGACCAGCGCCTCGGGCGATCTGGTAGCGGTCAGCGGCGAACTGCTGCTCAAGGTCAGCCCGACCAGCGACTATCACAACGGCTCGCTCGACGGTCAGGCTGCTAACGGCCGTCAGCGCTGGGGTGACTATGCGCAGGTTAGCCTCGATCCGGGCACGACGCATGGCTTCTACGTCATCGGCGAGTTCGCGCGCGAACCCAACAACCCCGCCAACGGCCACCCCACGGGTACCGGCGGCACGCGCTGGGGCACGTGGATCGCCGGCCTGAACGTTGGTTCGGTCCCCGAACCGGCGAGCTGGGCGATGATGATCACCGGCTTCGGCTTCATCGGTGGCGCCATGCGCCGCCAGCGCAAGTCGGTCGCCACGGCGTAAGCCAAAGCGCCAGCCAACTCCGGTTGGTCTGACACAGGGGGGCGGTGCATTAGGTTGCACCGCCCCTTTTGTGTTAGCATCGCTGCATAAATTTGGCGGAGAGATGCATGGGCCGGTTCAACGTCGCGCGGACAAGTCTGATTGCCGTCCTGGGAGGATTGACCGTCATGGCCTGCGCCGCAACCCAGGCATCCGGCCCGCCGCTGACCGGCGACTGGGGCGGTCGCGGGCTCAACCTGACGCTGACCGCCGACGGCGGCACGCTCGCCTATGACTGCGCGGCCGGCTCCATAAAGGGCGCCGTCCACCCCAATAGCAACGGCGAATTCACCGCCACCGGCACGCACGAAGTGTTTGCGCCCGGCCCGCAGGATGCCGACGCCAAACCGCTGACGGTCGCCGCAAACTATGTCGGCAGCGTCAGCGGCAGCACGATGATCCTGCAGGTCCAGCCCGCCGGCGCCGAGCGCATGACCAGCTACACGCTGACGCAGGGCCGCCGCGCCAAATTGATCCGCTGCATGTAGTAAATTCCCGGTCTTGCATTGACGCTGCAAATGGTGTCGATTGCCAGCGGGGTCGTGCAGCAGGGAAGTTTACCATGAAAGCAGGATTCCGACTCGCGTCATTGCTCGCCATCGCCGTTGCCGCACAGCCGGCGCAGGCCATGGTCATCAGGCTGACCAATACCGGTGGTGTCACCGCCGGCAGCCAGGCCGAAACCGGCTTCAAGGCCGCCGCTGCCTTCTGGGAAGCAGCCCTGACCAACAATGTCACCGTCGACCTCAACGTCGGCTATAGCGCGCTGGGTGCAGGCATCATCGGTTCGACCGGCAGCCGCCAGCTTTCAACCACCGCGACCTCGATCCAGACGCAGTTGCTCGCCAACAAGGCCTCGGCGCTCGATACGCTGGCGACGTCGCACATGCCGACGCTGACGAACGGCGCGCTCAAGGTCATCACCTCGGGCTATAAAAAGGCCGCGACCAAGGCCGGCGTCAACACCGCGTCAAAGGTCTATGACACCGACACCAGCGTCAACAACAAGAACATCGTCGCGACCAGTGCCAACCTCAAGGCGCTCGGCTACGCTGTCGCGGCCGGTGCCGATGCGTCGATCACCTTCAGTTCGGCGTTCGCGTTCGATTTCAACCCCGATGACGGCGTCACCGCCGGCAAGATGGACTTCATCGGCGTCGCCATCCACGAAATCGGCCATGCGCTGGGCTTCATCAGCGGCGTCGACACCTACGACTATTACGGCGGCCCGAGCGGGCCGGGCCGGTCGAGCAACATCAACCTCAACAACTATGCCACCGGCAGCGTGCTCGACATGTTCCGCTATAGTAGCGACCCGGGCAACCTCGTCGTCGGCACCGCGCCGGTGCTCGACTGGTCGGTCAAGACGCCGAGCTATTTCTCGGTCGACGGCGGCGCCACGGCGTACGGCGGCGCCTATTTCTCGACCGGTGCCTATAACGGCGACGGCCGCCAGGCATCGCACTGGAAGGATGCCGCGTCGGGTGCCACCCAACTCGGCCTGATGGATCCGACGATCAGCTACGGCCAGCGCGGCACGATTACCGCGCTCGACCTTGCGGCGTTCGATGCCATCGGCTGGAACACTTCTGTCAATGTCGTCAGCAACGCCGGCTACACCTATCTCAGCACAACCAACGCGGTTTACCGCGCGGCGATCGCCAACGTCCCCGAACCGGCGAGCTGGGCGATGATGATTGCCGGCTTCGGCATGGTGGGCGGCGCGCTGCGTCGCCGCCGGGTAGCTGTCGCCTAGATCGAAAAAGCCTCCGCCGGAGGGGCTTGCCCCTGCAGACTCATGGGTGCAGGGCCAAGGCCCTGCCCGTCTGAGGCCTTTCACCTATTCCCAGTCGACAACCGCCCAGCCACGCGCCTGCGCCAACACCCGCAGCGCGCGGTTGGGGTTCGCCGCGATTGCCGTGTCGGCCAGTTCGAACATCGGCGCGTCGGATGGATGATCCGAATAAAACCGCATCGGCGCGCCGGTCAGTGCGTGTGCGCCGAGCCAGTCCTCAACCATCGCGCGCTTGGCGCCAGCGTAGCAGTTTTCACCGTCGATTTGCGGCAGCAGCGTCGTGCCGGCGATGGCCGCGCGCGTGCCGATGACATCGTCGATGCCCAGTGCCGCACCGATGGCGCGCGCGTAGAATGCATAGGAAGCGGTGGCGATGACAATGCGCCGGCCTTCGGCACGGTCGGCGGCGATTTGTGCCAGCGCACCGCCGCGAACGTTGGTCGCGATCTGCCGCGCGGCGAACACCGCCGCTTCCGCAGCCACCGTCGCCACGCTGGTGCGACCCATCAGTAGCGCGTGGTTGATCGTCTTGAGCCGGGGGCGGTCGACCAGCTTGAGCACATAGAGCAACCCCGCCACTGCGCTCAGCGGCACCAGCAACAGCCGCCACGGCGCGCGCCGCCGGGCCCAGAACAGCAGCCACGCGGCATAGGTCGCACGGTGCGTGATGGTCTTGTCGAGGTCATAGACGGCGAGGGATTGCATCGGCCCAGCAATGGCGACCCGTCGCCGGCAACGCAAGTTGGCCTTTACCGCGTGGATGAAGTAGGCCAGCTTTTACCGATGCCGAATGCTGCGCAACTTGACGATGTGATAACCGACGGCGGCCGCCGGCTGGCGATTTCCGGACGGCTGACCATCAAGCATGTCGGCAGCGTCGTGCCGGCGTTCCAGGCCTTGCAGCCCGACCAGCGGCCGCTGACCATCGACCTTGGTGGTGTCGTGCGCATCGACACTGTCGGGGCCTGGATGGTCCACCGCCTGCTGCGCGACTGGCAGGCATCGGGCGCCAGCGCGCAAATCGCAAACGCCTCGCCCGCCGCGAAACTGTTGATCGACGAAATCGCGGCAAACGATACCAGCTGCGAAATTCGCCCGGCGATGCCCAACCGGCTGCTGCACCGGCTCGACCTGATCGGCGGCTCGCTGATCAACGCGGTGCACACGCTCGGCAACTTTCTGGCGTTTGTCGGGATGACGCTGACGGTGGCGGCGCAAACCGTGTTCGAACGCCGGCCGCTGCGCTGGAACGCCGTCATTCACCAGATGGAAGTCGTCGGGCTCAATGCACTCGGCATCATCGGGCTATTGCTGTTCCTTGTCGGCATTGTCGTTGCGCAACAGGGGGCGGTGCAGTTGCGCCAGTTCGGTGCCGACATTTTCGTCGTCAATCTCATCGGCCGTTCGACAATGCGCGAAATGGGCGTGCTGCTGACCGCGATCATGGTGGCGGGCCGGTCGGGCAGCGCCTTTGCCGCGCAGATCGGTTCGATGAAGCTGGGGCAGGAAATCGATGCGATGCGCTCGATCGGCATGTCGCCGACCGAAGTGCTGGTGCTGCCGCGCGTCATCGCCATGTCGCTGATGATGGTGCTGCTGTCGTTCTATGGCTCGGTCATGGCGATCGTCGGCGGCGGGCTCTATGTCTGGATCGCGATGGGCATCCCGCCGGCGTCGTTTGCGGCGCGGTTGCAGGAAGTCGTGCCGATCCACGACGTCTATATCGGGCTGATCAAGGCGCCGGTGTTCGGCGTCGCCATCGCCATCACCGGCTGCTTCCAGGGCATGCAGGTCAGCGACAACGCCGAATCGGTCGGCGACCGGACGACGCAGGCGGTGGTGCAGTCGATTTTCCTCGTCATCGTGCTCGATGCGTTCTTTGCCGTGTTCTTCACCGCGATTGATTTCGGATGATTGGCTATTTCGCATGAATGGGCAGCGCAAACCCGCCGGCGACACGGTGATCCGCGTCACCGGGCTGACCAACATCTTCGGCGAGCAGCACGTCCACGAGAACCTCGATATCGAGGTCAGGCGCGGCGAAATCCTCGGTGTTGTCGGCGGCTCGGGCACCGGCAAGTCGGTGCTGATGCGCTCAATCATCGGCTTGCAGCCGTTCAGCGCCGGGCACATCGAAGTGCTCGGCCATGACACCGCCGGTCTGGACGAAGCCGCGGCAAAGGATCTTCGGCGCAAGTGGGGCATCTTGTTCCAGGACGGCGCGCTGTTTTCGACGCTGACCGTGGCGGAGAATATCCAGGTACCGATGCGTGAGTTCTTCAACCTGCCACCAGCGCTGATGAACGAGATTTCGGGCTACAAGGTCGCGATGGTCGGGCTGCCGATCGATGCCGCGCCGAAGTATCCGTCACAATTGTCGGGTGGCATGCGCAAGCGCGCCGGCCTCGCGCGCGCGCTGTCGCTCGACCCGGAGCTGCTGTTCCTTGATGAGCCGACGGCGGGGCTCGACCCGATTTCGGCAGCGAATTTCGATACGCTGATCAAGACCCTGCGCGACACGCTCGGGCTGACGGTCTTCCTGATCACGCACGACCTCGATACACTCTATGCCATCTGTGACAGGGTGGCAGTGCTCGGCGACGGCAGGGTGCTCAAGATCGGCACCATCGACGAGCTGCTCGAATTTGATCATCCCTGGGTTCAGGCCTATTTCAAGGGACCGCGTGGGCGCGCGGCGCACCACCAGTTGGACGAACAGGGGCAAGAATAGTGGAAACGCGCAGCAGCTATGTTCTGGTCGGGGCTGTCGCACTCGCGCTGACCGTGGCGCTGTTCGCCTTCGTGCTGTGGATCGCGCGCTATTCGGGCGACGAGAAGAAGCTTTACGATATCCTGTTCCGCCAGTCGGTAAGCGGCTTGGCAGTTGGCAGCGCCGTGGCGTTCAACGGCGTGCCCGTCGGGCAGATCAAGACCATCGCATTGGTGCCCGACCAGCCCGAAGTGGTGCGCGTGCGCGTCGAACTCGGCGCCGAGGTGCCAATTCTGGAGGGCGTTACCGCGGGCATCGAAGGCGTCGGCTTCACCGGCGTCAGCCAGATCCAGCTGACCGGCGCAATGCGCGGCGAAAAGCCCATCACCGAAAATGGCCCGTTCGGCGCGCCGCTGATACCGTCACGGCCGGGCACGCTCGGCCAGTTGCTCGCCGACGCGCCGCAGTTGCTCAACCGCGTTTCCGAACTGACGCAGCATTTGAACGAAGTGCTCAGCCCGGCGAACCAGAAATCACTGCAGGGCATTCTGCACAATACCAACCGGCTGACCGACAGTCTGGCCGATCGCGGCCCCGAAATCGCCGCCTCGGTCGCCGAATTGCGCAAGACGCTCGCCGCCGCGACCGCTGCTGCCGCCGCCGTCGAAAAGCTGTCGGGCAGCGCAAATGCCGTGATGACCGAGGACGCGCGGCCGTTGATTGCCGACCTGCGCAAGACCGTGGTCAGCGCCAATGTCACGCTCGGCAAGCTCGATGCCGTGCTCGATGCCGCGCAACCCGGCGTCGACCAGCTGTCGAACCAGATCGCCCCCGACGCCAACGCGCTGCTGCGCGAAATGCGCGAGGTGACGTCGCAGCTTGGTGCCGTTGCCGCCAAGCTCGACGAAGACCCCGCAGGCGCGCTGATCGGTGGCCGCCGCCTCCCCGACTACGACCCCGCAAAGGCCAGGTAAGATGCGCGCTATAACCACTGCTCCGCTGCTGCTCGCGACTTTGGCGCTGCTCGTATCGTGCGGCCCGCTGGTGCAGATCGGCGGCAACGATGCACCGCCGGCGATGCTGCTCACCCTGCGCGCCACCGCGACGCCCGTCGCCACCGCGCCGGCCACCACGCCTGTCACTGTTATGGTGCTGCCGCCCGCCGCTGCCGGCGCGCTGCAGACGTTGCGGCTGCCCGTCACCGTCGGCGATGTCGAACTGCAGTATCTGGTGGGCGCCACATGGTCCGAACAGCCCAACCGGCTGTTCCGCCGCGTGCTCGCCGACACCATCGTCGCGCGCGGGCTGATCGTCATCGATCCGCGCGGGCCGTCGCCGCGCGCCGACATGACGCTGTCGGGCACGCTCGCCGACTTCGGGCTCGATGTCCGCGTGCTGGGCAACCCGCACGTCAATGTGCGCTATGATGCGGTCCTCAACAGCAGCACCGGCACGTTGATCGCCGCACGCCGCTTCGACGCCAGCGCACCTGTCGCCGACAAGTCGCCAGCCGTCGTGGGTGCCGCGCTCAACGATGCCGCAAACCGCGTCGCGGGTGATGTCTCCGACTGGGTGGCGCAGGCGAAGAATTAGCACCGCTCTAGAGTCTGTCGTCCAGCTCGAACCCATCGTCGCCGCTGAAATATTGCGCCAGCTTGGCGTCGAGCATGGCGAGCGTTTGGGCTTCGTCGCGATTTTCGATGCTGCCATAGAGCCCGGCAGCGACGGGGACAAACGCCGCAACGACGTCGGCATCGAATTGCGTGCCGGCGCCTTCGCGGATCAGCGCAGTGGCGCGGTCGAACGGAAATGGCTCCTTGTACTTGCGCCGCGCACATAACGCGTCGAACACGTCGGCAACGGCAAAAATCCGCGCCAGCAGCGGGATGCTGGACCCGGCCATGCCATAGGGATAGCCCTTGCCGTCCCAGCGTTCGTGATGAAACGCCACGACATCGGCGGCTCCAGGGACCATTTCCAGCTCGCCGGCTATATGGACGCCGGCTTTGACATGGCCGCGCATGATGGCCATTTCTTCGGGGGTAAACTTGCCCGGCTTGCGCAAGATCGCATCGTCGATGGCGATTTTGCCTATGTCGTGGAGCAGGCTGCCGGCGATCAGCGCGCGCATCTGCACGCGTTCGAGCCCGAACTGCTCGCCGATGGCGATCGCCACCAGCGTCGTGCGGTAGCAATGTTCGCCGGTATCCGAATCGCGCCGCGAAATGGCGATTCCCAGCGATTTGAGCAGGTTGATATAGGCAAACTCGACCTGGCGGGCCAGCACCGCGTTGCGATCGACCACCGCAACCAGCGCCGGATAGGCCACCAGCCCGATCAGCGCTGCGAACGCCGCTGCCACCAAAGCTGCCAGAAATGCCAGTTTTTCGAGGCGGGCCTTTTCGGCCGATTCAACGACCTCGGTGAACTCCATCACAGCGCTGCCAGGCGGCGCAGCCCCGACGTCGCGGGCATCGAGCGCGCGGAAGTTCTGGATCGCGATACCGTGATTGGCCAGTTGCAAAGCGCGGTGCGCGGGCAATGCCTGCGGGTGTTCGCCGGCCGCGAGAGGCGCCACCAGAACGAGCTGTTCGGGGTTGCGGTAGCGTTGTTCGAACACGATGCGCTGGCTGGCATCGTAAATGCGGACCATGTCGAACGGCTTGAACTGGCGCAGGTCGACCAGTTGCGCCTTCAGATGGTCAAGGTTGACAGGTTTGGCATCGCCGTGATGCCCAACCAGGCTATCGACATACTCGCGCGCGACATGCCCGGCCATGTACAACATCAGCGACTACACGCCGAAGTACACCGCGACGCCCGCGACCAGCGCAAATGCCAGGCTGACCATCGCCAGCCGTCGCGCAATCGCTTGCTTCAGGCGCGTTCCATCGGTCATCCGACCTGCCCCATGCTGTACCCGGCTGGCGCCCTGCCGGTCCGCAGCCCTGCGGCCGGCGGCACCGGGTTTGGTTAACTGTCGAGGTGCTCGCGCATCCACGCGCCGGCCTGCGCGATGGCCACGCCAGCGGCGCGGAGCTCGGTCGTCATGAAGTGCCAGACATGCGGCATGTGCGGCGCAATCATCAGCCGCACCGGCACGCGGGCGCCGCCGGCGCGCTGCGCCAGCCGCAGCGCATCCGACAGCAGGATCTCGTCCGAGCCGACGTGGATGAGCAGCGGCGCAATCCCCTTCAGGTCGCCGCCAAGCGGAGACGCCAGCGGGTTGGCGCGGTCATCACCGCAATAGAGCGCGGCCAGCCGGTCGAGTTCGTCCTTGGAACAAATCAAATCGGCCTTGGCCATTTCGGCATAACTATCGCCGCTCTGCGTCAGGTCGACCCACGGGCTGATCGCGAACAGCCCCGCCGGTTGCGGCAGCTCTACCGCCTTGATCGCCAGCGCCGTCGCCACCGTCAGTCCGCCACCCGCCGAATCGCCGGCGATGATGATGCGGTGCGCTGCAATGCCGCTGTCGAGCAGGGCCCGGTATGCTGCCAGCGCATCATCGACCGCCGCCGGGAAGCGTGCTTCGGGGGCGCGGCGATAATCGAGGCTATAGCCGACCACCGAGCCGGCCTGCGCCAGTGCCGCCACCAGATGCCGGTGGCTGGCGGCCGACCCGATGACATAGCCGCCGCCGTGCAGATAGAGCAGCGCGGTATCCGTCGCCGCACCCGGCGTGACAATTTTTTCCGCCGGAACACCGCCAAGCGTGACATTGGTCACCTCGGCGCCCGCGGGTAGCGGATGCGACAGGCCCCATTGCTCATACGCCAGCCGCATCTGATCATCGGGCAACGTCGGGCCACCGGTCAGCGCACGCAGCATTTCGCGGACAGTTTCGATTTCGGACATGCTTCTCTCCCCGGCGCCTGTTGTGGTGTCAGGCAGGGCGCGTCGTCAAGAGCGAAGACCGGTCGGTCCAGTGCTTGTGGAACGGCGCCAGTGCCGGGGCGGCCTTGCGCCAGTCGATATCGGGAAAGCGGAAATCGAGATATTCGAGCGCCACGACCGCGCAGGCGTGCGCATAGCCAAAGCCATTGCCCGCCACCTTCTCATACGCCGCCAGCCGCGCCGGCAGCGCCAGCACGGCATTGTCGATCGCCGCGCGCATGCGGTTCGCCCACATCGGCGACCGGTCAGTTCCACCCGCCGCGGTGTCGAACCGCAGCGCGATGGCGGCATCCAATATGCCGTCGCAAAGCGCCTCGATGGTCAGCGCCTGCCAGTGCGCGTCGCCACTCGCCGGCAGCAGCGTCTGCTTCGGGTCGAGCGACAGCAGATAGGCGGCAATCACCGGCGAATCGAAAATCGCCTGATGCGCTTCCGGCCCGGTGATCAGCGCCGGCACCTTGGTCAGCGGGTTCGCCGTCCGCAGCGCCGGCGGATTGTCCATCGCCACGGTTTCGACGAACGTGACTCCCAACCCCAGTTCGGCGATGATCACACGCAGTTTGCGCGCATAGGGCGAAGTCGTCGAATAAAGCAACTGCATCACGGCCTCCAAAGTTGATGCGCCGCTTATTCGGGCAAATGCCCACGCAAGCAAGTGGGTGCAGGTGTCACGCCTGCCCGCCGGAGGCCCTTTATCCCTCCCGCTTTCCCCTCTACTCTCCGACCAAAGGGGACCCACACATGAAACTTCGCCTCGCCGCGCTGCTGCTCGCCTTCGCCGCGCCCGTGTTCGCTGCCGACATGCTGCCCACGCCGGCGCGTACCGCGGCGCAGGGCACCGGCCCCTACCCGAGCCTCGTCATTCGCGGCGTCACCATCATCCAGGGCGACGGCGCGCCGCCGTACGGCCCTGCCGATATCGTCATCGAAGGCGGGCGCATTGCCGCGATCAACATCGCCGGCACGCCGGGCCTGCCGATGCGCCCCGACCGCAAACCGCAGGACGCGACGCGCGAGATCGACGCCACCGGCATGTTCGTGCTGCCCGGCTTTGTCGACATGCACGGCCACAACGGTGACCCGCAGAAGTCCCCCGACCCCTCCTATGCGTACAAGCTGTGGCTGGCGCACGGCGTCACCACGGTGCGCGGTGTCTCGCTGTATGACGATACCGCGCACGCGCTGTCGGACAAGCGCCGCAGCGCCGCGAACAGCATCGTCGCACCGCATCTGTATGTTTACGAAACGCTCGGGAGCGGCTGGAGCAAGGGCGCCGTCACCACCCCGGCACTGGCGCGCGAATGGGTGCAATGGGCGGCGAAATCGGGCGTCGACGGCATCAAGTTCTTCAACCGCGGCGATGACACCCCCGACGTCGAAAAGGCCGCGATCGTCGAGGCCAAGCGCCTCGGCCTCGGCACCGTCGCACACCTCAGCCAGCCCTATGTCGGGCAGTTCAACGCCCGCGACGCCGCTGCCGCCGGGCTTGGCACCATCACGCACTTCTACGGCCATTTCGAAAGCCTGCTCGACGGCCGGACGCTGCAGGACAGCCCAGCCACCTACAACTTCTTCGACGAACAGGCGCGCTTCGGCGGCATCGCCGAAATCTGGGACCAGACCTACGAGCCCGGCTCGCCCGAATGGAAGGAATACCTCGCGGCGCAAAAGTCCACCGGCGTCACCTTCGACCCGACAATGACGATCTACTCGGCATCACGCGACCTGATGCGCGCCCGCAACGCCGATTGGCAGGCCGAATATACGGTGCCCAGCCTGTGGGACTATTTCCAGTCGAACCGCGACAACCACGGCTCCTACTTCTTCGACTGGACCACCGCCAACGAAGTCGCCTGGCGCAATTTCTACAAACGCTACATGGCGCTGGTCAACGACTACAAGAACATGGGCGGCCGCGTTACCACCGGCTCCGACTCCGGCTTCATCTTCCAGATCTGGGGCTTCGGCTATATCCAGGAGTTCGAGCTGCTGCAGGAAGCCGGCTTCTCCCCGCTCGAAGTCATCCGTTCCGCCACCATCGAAGGCGCCCGCACGCTCACCGACCCCAAGGGTGGAGCCCCCGACTTCGGCACCGTCCGCGTCGGCCAACGCGCCGACCTCGTCATCGCCCCCGAAAACCCGCTGCAAAACTTCAAAACGCTCTACGGCACCGGCTTCCAGCGCCTCAATGCCCAAACCAACCGCTTAGAGACCGTCGGCGGCATCCGCTACACGGTCAAGGACGGCATCGTCTACGACGCCCCCGCGCTGCTCGCCGAGGTCCGCGCACAGGTGGCGGCGGAGAAGGCGGCACGGGGCGCGGCGGCCAAGTAAGGGGAAGCGAAGGGCCTCCGGCGGGCAGGCCTGAGGCTTGCACCCTACTACTAAGATTGCACGCGTCACCCGCCCGGAATCGCGCGCAAAAAATTACCTGATGTTCCAGATCCCCAAAGCAAGTGGCATTGGGCGGCATGATACTAGAAAGGGAATTCCCACCATTTATTCAGATCATTTTCCGCGACTTAGACGCATAATTTTCATATCAAAAGTTGCCATTGAAACCGGAGAAAGACCACGAGCGCTCTGAACGCGACGCTTTTGCTCATCTATAAGGCTTAAAAGTCTGTGATGTATTTCTTGTTCTGTTTCCAATTCAGTTCTATATCTATTCAAAAGCGATATTCTTGTATATGTGAAATAAAATGAAATTATTGCAACAAAAGAAGACAACGCCATCACAATAACTGGCACAGGATATCTCAAAAAATCTCCTCTCAGGTAATTACCGAAAGCATTAAACATAGATACATAC
>ERZ724517.804-NODE-804-length-18440-cov-8.636552_pt1 | contig 18440 bp, 18 predicted proteins | sample MGYA00376050_ERZ724517 | MGnify/ENA primary metagenome ERZ724517 (study PRJEB28724, sample SAMN07190886) | activated sludge metagenome | isolation source: activated sludge of sewage treatment plant in Hong Hong | place: USA: Christiansburg, Virginia | collected... | reverse complement strand
TGCTCAAGGACGGCAAGAAGCGCAGCTTCTCGCTGGCCAACGCGCCGCACGACGATGCCCTGCTGCAACTGCATGTCCGCCACATGCCGGGCGGCCTGTTCACCGACCAGGTCTTTTCGACGCTGAAGGCGCGCGACATCCTGCGCTTCAACGGACCGCACGGCAGCTTCTACCTGCGCGAGGACTCGGCCAAGCCGATCATCATGCTTGCCGGCGGTACCGGCTTCGCGCCGATCAAGGCCATCGTCGAGCACGCCATTGCCGAGAAATGCCAGCGCCCGATCCATATCTACTGGGGCGCCCGCGCCCGGGTCGACCTCTACCAGAACGCCCTGCCCCAGCAATGGGCCGCGCAACACGCAAGCATCAGCTACATCCCGGTGCTTTCGGACCCGGCTGCCGGGGACCAGTGGGGTGGGCGCACCGGCCTCGTCCATCAGGCCGTGCTCTACGACTTCCCGGACCTCTCGGGCCACCAGGTCTATGCCTGCGGGGCGCCGGCGATGATCGACGCGGCACGCCGTGACTTCATCGCCATCTGCAAGCTGCCGGAAGAAGAGTTCTTCGCCGACGCCTTCACCTTCGCGACCCCCTGACCGGGCCAACCGCGACGAGCCTCAGCAGGCCCGGGAACTCAGCGGTTGACGTCAACCACGACCCTGCCCCGCACCTTGCCTTCCAGCAGATCGGCGGCGACGGCAATCGCTTCGCCGAGGCCGATCTCGCGCGTGATTGATTCCAGCTTGGCGATCTCCAGGTCGCGGCCGAGGCGGGTCCAGGCTTCCTGACGCACCGCGAGCGGCGCCATGACGCTGTCGATGCCGTAAAGCGTCACACCGCGCAGAATGAAGGGCGCGACGGTGGCGGGAAAATCCATCCCCTGCGCCAGGCCGCAGGCGGCGACGGCACCGCGATATCTGGTCGTGGCGCAGGCGTTGGCTAGGGTATGGCTGCCTACGGCATCGACCACGCCGGCCCAGCGTTCCTTGCCGATCGGCTTGCCCGGGAGCGAAAGTTCATTGCGGTCGATGATGTCCGCCGCACCGAGGGCTTTCAGGTGCGCGGCCTCCGCGGGCCGCCCGGTCGACGCCACGACCGTGTAGCCGAGTTTGGCCAGCAGCGCGATGGCGACGCTGCCGACGCCGCCGTTGGCGCCGGTCACCAGGATTTCGCCGTCGGCCGGCTTGATGCCGTGCTTCTCGAGGGCCAGAACGCAGAGCATGGCGGTGTAGCCGGCAGTGCCGATGGCCATCGCTTGGCGGGCGGTGAAGGCGGCGGGCAGCGCCACCAGCCAATCGCCCTTGACCCGCGCCATCTGGGCCAGGCCGCCGCAATGCGTTTCGCCGACGCCCCAGCCGTTGAGCACCACCTTGTCGCCGGCTGTCCACGCCGGATTGGCGCTCGCGGTCACCGTACCGGCGAAATCGATGCCCGGCACCATCGGAAAACGGCGCACGACCGGCGCCTTGCCGGTGATCGCCAGGCCGTCCTTGTAGTTGAGCGTCGACCATTCGACCCGCACGGTGACGTCGCCCTCGGGCAGCACGGCCTCGTCGATCTGCTGCAACTGTGCCTTGTAGCCGGCCTCGTCCTTGGTGATCAGGATGCCCTTGAACATGTCGATTCTCCTTTTGCGAGATGGGTCAGGGCACTGACTATAACTGAAGCGCAGGAAATCCGGCGTCCGGCAGCGCCTTGCCACAGGGCCTGAAAACCGGCCTGCCAGGTGAGTCGACCGCAGCAGGCCAGGCCGGCGTCAGCGCTGCCAGGCGCAGCCCTTGAGCGCCTGGCCGTTCAGGTCGACGTTCGCCGTCCAGCCGAAAACCGAATCGGCCATCGTGTCGTGGCAGAGTTTCTTCTCGAACGCGACCGCCAGCCGGTTGCCGTCGCCGGCCGCGTCGAAACGGGCCGCCCCTGCTGCGGCTTTCGGCGGGGTGAATGGCAGGCGCAGGTCCGGTTTGCCCGGACGTTTGACGACCACCACCTCGTTGCCGACCGCCAGCAGCCAGCCGGGTTCGTTGCCCGCGGCGCGCCAGGATTCCTCGCTGCCCCCGGGTTGCTGGCAACGGCCTTCGGTGCGCGCCTGGTTGAGCCCCGAAGCCCGGATCATCCCGCCGTCGACGACCGCCATCAGCTCGACGTAGAGCTTCTTGCCGGTGGCGAGTCCGACGCTGTCCAGCGCGGCGGTCACCGCACGGTCGGCAGAGACGTCTTCGAACATCGCGTAGCTGCGGTCACGGCAGGGGGTGAACACCACCTTGTCGCCCTGCTTCATCAACAGGCCGTAGGCCAGCTTGGGCGTCGTGTCCTGCGGCTTGGCGTCCGCAGCGTGGGCGCCCAGGGCGGCGAGGGTCGCGAACAACGCGATGGTCGAACTGAGGATTTTCATGGTTTACCGGATGATGAGGAATGACGAGGCGCCATTGTCGCGCGGGTCGGCTGCGAAAGGTTTGATCCAGCCGAAAAAGCCGCGTCCTGCTATTCGCCGAGGTAGGCGGCGCGTACCTTGGGGTCGTCGAGCAGGAGCGCCGCATCCCCGCTGATCGTGATCTCACCGCTTTCCATGACGTAGCCGCGCTGGCTGGTCTGCAGGGCGAGCCTGGCGTTCTGTTCGATCAGCAGGATGGTCATGCCCTGCGCGGCGACGGCGCGGACGACCTCGAAGATCTTGTGGACCATGATCGGCGCCAGGCCCATCGACGGCTCGTCGAGCAGGAGCAGCCGCGGCCGGCTCATCAGGGCGCGGCCGATGGCGAGCATCTGCTGCTCCCCGCCGGACAGCGTCCCGGCCAGCTGGCTGACGCGTTCCTTGAGGCGCGGAAAGTAGCCATAGGCCATTTCCATGTCGTCGGCGATCGCGGCCTTGTCGTTGCGCACGAAGGCGCCCATCGCCAAGTTTTCGGCGACGGTCAGGCGCGGGAAGACGCCGCGCCCTTCCGGCACCATCGCGATGCCCTTGCGGATGATGTCGTGCGACGCGATGCGCGTGATCTTCTCGCCGCAGAAATGGACGTCGCCGCCGACCGCGTCGATGACCCGGGAGATCGCCTTCAGCGTGCTCGTCTTGCCGGCGCCGTTGGCTCCGATCAGTGCGACGGTTTCGCCTTCGTTGACGTGAAAGGTGATGCTGCGCACGGCCTGGATGCCGCCATACGCCACATGGAGTCCGGTTACTTCAAGCACCTAGGTATGCCTCGATCACGCGTTGATCCTTCTGGACGACTGCCGGCACATCCTCGATGACGAGGGCGCCGTAGTCGAGTACCGCCACCCGGTCGCAGAGCCCCATGACCAGCTTGACGTCATGCTCGATGAGCAGGATGGTCGTGCCGTCGCGGCGGATGCCCTCGATCAGGTCGCGCAGTTCCCCGGTCTCGGTGGCGTTCATGCCGGCCGCAGGTTCGTCGAGGCAAAGCAGCCGGGGCTCGGTGGCCAGCGCGCGGGCGATTTCCAGGCGGCGCTGGTCGCCGTAGGAGAGGTTCTTCGCCAGGTCGTCGGCGCGATCCTCGATGCGCACGTAGTGGAGCAGTTCGATGGCGCGCTGGCGGATCGCCGCCTCCTCGGCCTTCGTCGCCGCGGTCTGCAGCATGGCGCCGAGGACCCCGGCCCGGGTCCGCACGTGGCGGCCGACCATCACGTTCTCGAGCGCCGTCATGTTGGCGAACAGGCGGATGTTCTGGAAGGTGCGCGCGATGCCGCGCTCGGCAGCCTGGTGCGGCGCATCGGCGAGCAAGGCGGCGCCGGCGAAGGTGAAGCCGCCGCCGTCCGGCACGTAGAGCCCGGTCATGCAGTTGAAGAAGGTCGTCTTGCCGGCGCCGTTGGGGCCGATCAGCCCGTAGATCTCGCCGTGCCGGATACTCAGCGACACGTCGCGCAGCGCCTTGACGCCGCCGAAATGCTTGGCGACCGCATTGGCGGCGAGCAGCACCTCCGCCATCAATCGCCCCCCTGCAGTTCGCGCTTGCGCTCGGGCGAGGGCCACAGGCCGGCCGGCTTGAAGCGCATGACCAGCACCAGCGCAAGGCCGAAAATCAGCATGCGCAGGCTTTCCGGATCGACCAGCATTTTCCCGAAGACCGCCATCTGGAACGGGCCGACGCCATAGCGCAGCGCTTCGGGCAGGATGCTGAGCAGTACCGCGCCGAGGATGACGCCGGGGATGTGCCCCATGCCGCCGAGGACGACCATGGCCAGGATCATCACCGACTCGATCAGCGAGAAACTCTCCGGCGAGACGAAGCCCTGCATCGCCGCGAAAATGCCGCCGGCGATGCCGCCGAAGCTGGCGCCCATGGCGAAGGCCAACAGCTTGATGTTGCGGGTGTTGATGCCGACCGCCTTGGCGGCGATCTCGTCCTCGCGGATAGCCTGCCAGGCGCGGCCGATGCGCGAATGCTGGAGGCGCAGGTTGATGATGATGACGAGGATGGCGAGCGCGACAAGCAGGAAGTAGTACTTTTGCGGTCCACTCAGCGCCACGCCGAGAATCTGCGTCGTCCCGGAAAAGCTGAAATCGCCGAACTTCACCGGGTCGATCAGGGTAATGCCCTGCGGCCCGTTGGTGATGTTGATCGGCGCATTGAGGTTATTCATGAAGATGCGGACGATCTCGCCGAAACCGAGCGTGACGATCGCCAGGTAATCGCCGCGCAGCTTGAGGGTCGGCGAGCCGAGGAGCACGCCGAAGAAGCAGGCGATCACCGCGCCGATCGGCAGGATCACCCAGAACGGCCAATGTACGCCGAAGTGCGGGCTGGCCAGCAACGCATAGGCGTAGGCGCCGACCGCATAGAAGGCGATGTAGCCGAGGTCGAGGAGGCCTGCGAAGCCGACGACGATGTTCAGACCGAGTGCCAGGAAGACGTAGAGGATGGCGAAGTTGATGATGCGCACCCAGGCCTGGCCGCCCATCGCGGCGACGAAGGGCAGCGCGCAGAGCGCCACGGTGATCAGGATGATGCCGCTGGCGGAACGCGGACTGAGCCACTTGATCATGCCCGGTCTCCCGTCTTCTCGCCGAACAGCCCGGACGGCCGGAACATCAGGACGACGATCAGGACCACGAAGGCGAAGATGTCCTGGTAATGGCTGCCGAGGAAGCCGCCGGTCAGGTCGCCGATATAGCCGGCGCCGAGCGCCTCGATCAGGCCGAGCAGGATGCCGCCGGCCATCGCCCCTGCGAGGTTGCCGATGCCGCCGAGCACGGCGGCGGTGAACGCCTTGAGCCCGAGCATGAAGCCCATCTGGTAATGGGCGATTTCATAGTAAGTGCCGACCATGACCCCGGCCAGCGCGCCGAGCGCCGAGCCGATGACGAAGGCGGCGGAAATCACGCGGTTGCTATTGACACCCATCAGGTTGGCCACCTGCGGATTCTGGGCCGTGGCGCGCATCGCCATGCCGAGCTTGGTGCGATAGACGAGGAAGACGAGCCCGCTCATGGTCAGGCCGGAAACGACGACGATCATCACCTGGACGGCGGTGAAGTGGGCGCCCGCAAACTCGAAATTGACCTTGGGCAGCAGCGGCGGAAAGGTCATGTAGTTGCGCCCCCAGACGATCATCGCAACATTCTGCAGCACGATCGACATGCCGATCGCCGTGATCAGGGGCGTCAGGCGCGGCGCGTTGCGTAGCGGCCGGTAGGCGATCCGCTCCAGCCCCCAGCCGAGCGCCATGCAGACCACGACCGCGCTGCCGAGGCCGCCGAGGCCAGCGACCGCAACCGGCAACCCGGCCTTGAGAAGCAGGCTGGCAACCGTGATGGTGACCAGCGTGCCGATCATCACCACCTCGCCATGGGCGAAGTTGATCAGGCCCATGATGCCGTAGACCATCGTGTAGCCGAGCGCGACCAGGGCGTAGATGCTGCCCTGGACGAGTCCGTTGATGATCTGCTGAAGGAATGTATCCATTATGCGGCCGACCTCAGCATGAACAAACGGCACCTTGCGGTGCCGTTTCGCTCTGCCTGAAAGGGTGTTACTTCTTCTCGACTGCGGCCTTGGTGGCGTCGGCTGCTTCCTTGACTGCCTCGGCACCGGACTTGACGGCACCTTTGGTCGCGTCGGCAGCGGCTCCAGCCACGGCCTTGGCGGCATCGCCGGTCGCCTGCGCAGCATCCTTGACCGCATCGGTCACGCTGGCGCCGCCCAGGGTCTCGACATACTCTAGCTTGCCGCCCTTGAACTGATACATCGAGATGGCACCGCCCTTGAGATCGCCAAATTCGTCGAACTCGATGAGCGCGGTCACGCCGTCGTGCTTGGTCTTGCCGACTTCCGGCAGGAACTTGGCGGAGTCGACTGAACCGGCACGCTTCATAGAATCGGCCATCACCATCACGGCGTCATAGACATAGGGGGCGTAGAGCTGGATTTCGCTACCGTACTTCTTGGTGAACTTTTCCTTGAACTCCGGACCCTTGGCCAGCTTCTCAAGCGGCATGCCCGGCAGCGAGCAGTAGTTGCCCTCGCTCGCCTCGCCGCCCAGCTTCATGAATTCCGGCGTACACACGCCGTCGCCGCCAAGGAACTTGGCCTTGATGCCGAGTTCCTTCATCTGCTTTGCCATCGGGCCGCCCTGGGCGTCCATGCCGCCGTAGAAGACGAGGTCGGGCTTGGTCGACTTGATCTTGGTCAGGATGGCCTTGAAGTCGGTCGCCTTGTCGTTGGTGTATTCCGTGGCGACGACCTTGATGCCGGACGCTTCGGCGGCTTTCTTGAACTCGTCGGACAGGCCCTGGCCGTAGGCAGTGCGGTCATCCACGATGGCGACGGTCTTGGCGCCCTGCTTGGCGGCGAACTGGCCCAGCGCCTTGCCCTGCTGGACGTCGTTGGCCATGACGCGGAACGCCGTCTTGAAGCCCTGCTGCGTGTACTTCGGATTGGTCGCCGATCCCGAGATCTGCGGAATGCCGGCATCGGAGTAGAGCTTGGAGGCGGGGATCGTGGTCCCGGAGTTGAGGTGGCCGATGACGCCATTGACCTTGGCATCGACCAGCTTCTGGGCGACGATGGAACCCTGCTTCGGGTCGGCCTGGTCGTCTTCGGCAAGCAGTTCGAACTTGATCTTGGCGCCGCCGATTTCAAGGCCCTGCGCGTTCAGTTCCTCGACCGCGAGGCGCGCGCCGTTCTCGTTGTCCTTGCCGAGGTGGGCCTGCGGGCCGGTCATCGGTGCCACATGGCCGAGCTTGACCACGACTTCGGGTTTCGGCGCCGGCGCTGCCGGAGCGGCGGGCGCGGCCGGTGCTGCGGTTTTCGGTTCTTCCTTCTTGCCGCAGGCGCCCATGGCGAGGGCGGCGGCGACGGAAAGGGCAACTACGGAAAGCTTGGCGTGCATTGATATTTCTCCTGAGTTGTCGGGGGGTAGTGCGAAGACGCCGGCCGATTGTCCGGTCACGCCCGAGCCCTGTCAATCACATGGTGCTATGATGGTTCGCGAGGAGCGCATTATTCTGGCATTCGCATGAGGCCGATTCGATTTCTGAAGAGTATCACCTACCGGGCGGCGCAAGACGCCTTGATGGTTCTCCCGCGCCGCAAGCGTTATCGCGTCCTTCGCTTCTTCGCCGATTACGACCCGGCCCCCAGTTCGCGCCTGGTCTTCAAGATCGCCGAGACGCGGGAAGAACTGGAAGCCTGCTTCCGCCTGCTGCACGATGCCTACGTCAGGCGCGGCTACATGAAACCCGACCCGTCGGGTATGCGCGTGACCATCTACCACGCACTGCCGACGACGACCACGCTATGCGCACTGTTCGACGGCAAGGTGGTCGGCACCATTTCGCTGATCCGCGAAAGCGCGATCGGCTTTCCGCTGCAGCGCATCTTCGACCTGACCAGCGTCCGCGCCAAGCGCGGCAACATCGCCGAGGTTTCGGCGCTGGCCATCCACCCGGCATTCCAGGGGCTTGGCGGCATGGTCCTGTTGCCGCTGATGAAGTTTCTCTACGAATACTGCACGACCCTATTCGATACGCGGCACCTGGTGATCGCGGTCAATCCGAAGCACATCGAGACCTACGAGTCGCTGTTGTTTTTCCGCCGCCTGTCGGCGAACGTGGTTCCCAGCTACGATTTCGCCAACGGCGCACCGGCCGTCGGGGCCACGCTGGACCTAAAGCACGCGCCGGAAATCCTCCGCAAGTACTACGAGAAGCGCCCCCTGCGGCGCAACCTCCATCATTATTTCGTGGCCATGCGCCTGCCGAACATCGAGCTGCCTAGCCGGCGCTTCTACACGACCAACGACCCGGTCATGACACCCGAGCTGATCGATTACTTCTTCAATCAAAAGACCGAGGTCTTCGCCAACCTGAGCGACCGCAAGAAGACCCTGATGCACATGATCTACGACCTGCCCGAATACCAGCGCGTCCTGCCGCCGCTGCCGGAGCTCGCGGATGAGCGGATGGTGCGCCAGCATCGGCGCTTCTCGGTCAAGTGCCCGGGCCGCCTGACGCCCATGGCCGGCCCGGAAAAGGCGATTTCGATGGAAATCAGCGAAGTGTCGCGCTACGGCTTCCGGGCGCGCACCCACGAGGCGTTGCAGCCGGATACCTGGCTGACTGCCGTGGTCCAACTCGGGCGCCAGGAAACCGCGCTGCTCCAGGTGCGCTGCGTCCAGGATACCGAGTTCGCGGACAGCCACCGCTATGGCTTCCAGATCGGCGAGCCCGACCTGGTCTGGCGCAAGTTCGTCAACGCGCTGTACGACGGACGCACCCAGAGCGACCTCGACCATGCCACCCGCTTCCTCTCGCGCAAGTAGGCGATGCGCAGCGCCCGCGCGCTGATCGCATAGAATCGCGGCATGCCATCAACACTGCAACGCCAGCTGGCCCTGCAAGGGGCAGCCATCATTCTGGTGCTCGCGCTGGCCTGGCCCTATTTCGGCTGGAAAGCCGAGGCCATGCCGTGGCAGGAAACCTGTCTCGCCATCGGCGGGGTTGCCTTCGCTTTCGCCGCGCTCACCCGGCAACCCTGGCCGTGGCGCATCATGCACGCCGCCGTCATGCCGCTGACCTGGTTCCTCTACCCGGCGCCGGGATGATCGGCCGCCGTCCCGACCGCGTGGTGCTGGTTGTCGTGCTCCTCGGCACGCTGATGACGGTTGCCGCCTACGTGGGCGGCCTGCTGCTCGCCCGCGACCGGCAGCTGGAGGTCGGCGAGAGGCAGGTCAAGCACTTCGGCATCATGATGGCCGAACACACGGCGCGCAGTTTCGAAGCCGTCGATATCCTGTTGCGCGACATTTCGACCGAGCTCTCCGAACATGAGCGCAGCTGGGAAAGCTGGGAGCCGAGCCGCGGCTGGGATTACCTCGTCAAGCGCCATTCACGCTCGCTGCCCCAGTTGCGCGACCTGATCGTCTTCGACCGCGGGGGCGACCAGCGCTACATCTCGACCTACTTCCCGACGCCGCACATCAACGTCCGTGACCGCCCCTATTTCCTGGCCCTCGAAGGCGGCCAGTCATCCGCCAGTTTCGGCCCCTACATCGGGCGCAACTCGGGCCGCTACACCTATGCGCTGGCAAGGCGCATCAGCGATGTCCGGCGCAACTTCGCTGGGGTCGTCTTCGCCGCCATCGAAACCAGCTACTACAGCGAATTCTGCTGGGCGAACCGCCTCGCCGACGATTTCGAATCGGTGATCATCAACGCCAAGGGCCTGGTAGTCGCCACCTGCCGCCCGACCGACCTCAGCAAGCAGTCGCCCACCCTCGGCGCGCCAGCCGTCGACGCGCTCTACGGCGGCAAGCTGCGCGGATGGCTGCCCGCCACCGGTGTCGCCCGCAACAACGGGCTGATCGCCTCCGTCTCACCGGTGCCGGATTTCAGCGACCTGCGCGTGCTCACCGTGCAGACCGAAGCAAGTGTGCTCGAGGCCTGGCGGGCGCGCAGCGAACAAGTGGGCGCCCTCATCCTGCTCGTCGCCGCCATTCTCCTGAGCGGTGGCGCACTGGTGCGCTGGCAGGTGCGCAAACTGCAGGCAATGACGGCGGAACTGGAGGCCAGCCAAGTGCAACTGACGGCGCGGGTGAGCGAAGCGACGCGCGAACTGGCCGCCCAGAAGGACGAAGCCGAGCGCGCCAACCACGCCAAGAGCCGCTTCCTCGCCGCCGCCAGCCACGACCTGCGCCAGCCGATGCACGTGCTGGCCCTCTTCGCCAACGACCTCCAGCGCCAGGTCCGCACCGGAACCTCCGGCGAACTGGGTCGGCTGGCGGAACAGATCGCCACCTCGACCAGCCTCCTCGGCCAGATGCTCGACTCGCTGCTCGACATCTCGCGCCTTGACGTCGGCGGCATCAAGCCTGAAATCAAGGCCTTCGCTCTGGCCCCGATGTTCGAGCGCCTGGCGGCCTCGTTCAGGCGGACTGCGGTCAACCGCAACCAGACACTGATTTTCCGCCCGACCGCGGACTGGATCGAATCCGACCCGCTGATGCTCGAACGCATGCTGGCCAACCTGATCTCCAACGCCCTGCGCTACACCCCGGCCGGCGGTCGTGTGCTGATCGCCGCCCGGCGCCGTGGAGGCGCAGTGCGGATCGAGGTGCGCGACAACGGCCAGGGCATCGCCCCCGAACACCAAGCCGCCATTTTTTCGGAGTTCTACCAGGTCGGCAACGCCGCCCGCGATTCCACACAAGGGCTGGGACTCGGGCTCTCGATCATCGACCGCCTGGCCCGTGCGCTGGACATCGAGGTCAGCCTGCGCTCGGCCGCCGGCCGCGGGACCGTCTTCGGTCTGCGCCTCAAGACCGGACAACCGCGGACCGTGATCAACTCCGCGCCGCCAGCCGCCAACGACGTGGCCATTCACTTTGTTGGCCAGGGCGACGAACTGCAGGCAGCGATGGGACTGGCCCGCAGCTGGAATTACGCGGTCAGCCAGACGACCGCCGCCGATGGCCCGCCCCCCGCCATCCTCAAGCGCATGGTGGTGATCACCCTGGGCAGCCTGGCCGCCACGGTGCGCAGCGCCTGCCCGCCGGCGACGCCGGTGATCGCGCTGGTCGACCTGCCTGACGCGAGCTTGCCGGCAGGTGTCCATGCGCTGTCGTCGCCGTTGCGCCCGGCAAAATTGCGGGCGCTACTCGAACAGCTTCAGAAGACCTTGCTGAAATCGATGCCGTGACGGGCGACCGAAACCAGCGCCTGGGTCCGGCTGCTGACGCCCAGCGTCCTGAATATGGCCGTCACATGGATCTTGACCGTACCCTCGGAAAGGCCGAGGTGATCGGCGATTTCGCGATTCGGCAGGCCACGCACCATGAGCGCCAGCACTTGCGCCTGGCGGTCGGTGAGCCCGACCTCGGCCGGCGGCACCCCTTCGCTGGACGGGGCAGCCGGCGGCACGTCGTCGAGCTGCGCCCCGTTGCCGGCGCCCAGCGGACGGAAAATGTCGCCGGCCATCACCTTGCGCAACGCCGCCAGCAGCGCAGCGCCGGAATAGGCCTTGGGAATGAATCCGGAAGCCCCGAGGTTCATCACCCGGGTAATGGTCGGCAAGTCGTCGAATGCCGAGACCACGACAACCGGAATCGCCGGAAAATTGCGGCGCAGGATGTCGAGCCCTACGAAGCCGTCGATACCGGGCAGGGCCAGGTCGAGCAGCAGGAGATCGACCTCGTCTTCGCCTTCGAGGATACTTAGTGCCGACTCGAAATCCGCGCTCTCGCGCAACACCACCCCCGGCTCAAACTGTGCCAGCAAGCGCAACAGTCCTTCGCGTACCAGCGCGTGGTCTTCGACCACCAGAATTTTCAGCATCCCACCCCCCGTTTCCCACAGGCTATTAATTTATCATTTGCGCCGGCGAAGTGGTTTAAGATGCAATAAGACAATGGTAAGGAGAGAGACATGTCTAGCGACAACACGAACATGAACGACCCGCTGGCCTTCCTGCGCAACATGTGGAGCGGCATGGGGGTATCGATGCCCGGCATGGTGACGCCCACCTTCGATGTCGACGAGCTCGACAAGCGCATCAAGGACATGAAGGCGGTCGAAAGCTGGCTGCGCATGAACCTGTCGATGCTGCAGATGACCATCCAGGGCCTGGAAATGCAGCGCACGACGCTCGATGCCGTCCAGGCCATGGGCAAGATGGCGTCCGAAACCGCCAAGTCGATGAAGCCGGATGCGGCAGAAGAGCCTGCTGCGGTCGACCCCGAAAAAAGCGCACTTTCCGGCGCCGCCATGTGGCCCTGGCAGATGATGCAGCAGATGCGCGAGCAGATGCAGCAATCGGCCGAAGCGGCAACCCAGGCGGCCGACGAAGCGAAGGCGGCAGCCAAGCCGGCCGCCCGCCGCACCCGCAAGTAATCACCCGGCCAGCCACGCTGCCCAGAGCGGTAGCGTGAGCATCGAACCCAGCGTGGTCGCTGAAATCAGCCAGGCCACGCTGCGGCCGTCGCCCCCCATGCGCATCGCCAGGATATAGGCCGACGATGCCGTCGGCAGCGCCGCGAACAGCACCACCACCTGATAATTGAGGCCGTCGAGCCCGAGCAGCTGGCCGGCGCCCGCCGCGATGATCGGCAGCGCGAGCAGCTTGACCACCAGCAGCCACAACGAGATGCCGCGCACGCCCGGCGTACCTTCCAGACGCAAGGCGGCGCCGACGGTAATCAGGCCGAGGGCGATCGAGGCGTCGGCCAGGCGGCCGAGGAATGCCTGGACCGGTGGCGGCGGCACGACGCCCGCAAGGTTGAGCATGAAGCCCGCCGCCGTTCCCCAGATCAACGGATTGCGGGCAACTTCCCGCCACAGGCCGACCTCGCCGTGGCGCGCCAGCATCCAGACCGAGACCAGGTTGGCCACCGGTACCGCGGCGCCGACGATCAGCCCCATGGTGGCGATCCCCGGCGCACCGAACAACATGCCGGCCACCGCCAGGGCGATGTAGGAATTGAAGCGGTAGCCGCACTGGAAGAGCGACGCATAGGTCAGCGCCGGCAGCCGCACTACCAGTTTGGGCAGCAGTCCGAGCAGCATCCCGCCGGCCATCGCGACGAAAGCGGTGGCCAGCAAAGGCAAGGCGGCGCCGAGGTCGATCCGTGTCTTGATCAGTGCGCTGACCAGCAGCGCCGGGAACAGGATGAAATAGACCAGCTTCTCGACCCCGTTCCAGAAATGGTCGCCGAGGTGCATCCAGCGCCGGATGGCGACGCCGAGCAGGATCAGGCTGAAGTCGGGGAGCAGCAAAAGCGCGGTATGCATGCCCGCATTCTATGGCCTGGCAGCAGTCAGCCAAACTGTGGAAAGCCGCAAGCCGGCTTGACCTCCCCGGGCAAACCCGAAATACTCGGCGCCATGAGGAGAAACGTATGAATCCCGAATGGTGGACCTGGATCGTCGGCGGCATCGCGCTGGTTCTGGCCGAACTGGCGATCCCGGCGTTCTTCGTCGTCTGGTTCGGCCTCGGCGCCCTGCTGGTCGGGCTGCTGATGCTGGCCATGCCCGACCTGTCGCTGACCGCGCAACTGGCGACCTGGACGCTGGCTTCGCTGGCCATGGTCGTGCTGTGGTTCCGCGTCTTCAAGCAGAGCTTCATCAAGACCCGCTCGGGCACGGCCGATGGCGAGGCGATCGGCGAGATCGGCCTGCTGGTTAGCGCCGTCGCGCCCTTCGCGCGCGGCAAGGTTCGCTTCCAGCGGCCGGTGCTCGGTTCCGAGGAATGGGTTTGCCTGTCCGATACGGCGATTGCCGCCGGCGACCGGGTCAAGGTGGTCGCGGTGGAAGGCAGTTATCTGAAGGTCAGCAAGGCTTAGCGAGGTCGGAGGAATGGAAATGAGCTCAGGATTCATCGTCGTATTTGCGCTGCTGGTATTCGTCATCGTCACCATCGCCAAGGGGGTGCGCATCGTGCCGCAGGGTATGGAGTGGATTGTCGAGCGCCTCGGCAAGTACCATGGCACGCTGAAACCCGGCCTCAATATCGTCATTCCCTATCTCGACAAGGTAGCCTACCAGCTGGTGACCAAGGACATCATCCTCGACGTCCAGGAACAGGAAGTCATCACCCGCGACAATGCCGTCATCCTGACCAACGCCATCGCCTTCATCAAGGTCACCGACCCTGTCAAGGCGGTCTATGGCATTACCGATTTCTCCGAGGCGATCCGAAACCTGATCATGACGACGCTGCGCTCGATCGTCGGCGAGATGGAACTCGACGCGGCCTTGTCGTCGCGCGACAAGATCAAGGCCCGGCTACGCGAGAGCATCGCCGACGAAGCGGTCGACTGGGGATTGACGGTCAAGTCGGTCGAGATCCAGGACATCAAGCCCTCGCAATCAATGCAGAAAGCGATGGAAATGCAGGCAGCAGCCGAGCGTGAGCGCAAGGCAGTGGTGATCCGCGCCGAAGGCGCCAAGCAGGCGGCCATCCTCGAAGCCGAGGCGCGGCTGGAGTCAGCCAAACGCGACGCCAATTCGCAGGTGATGCTGGCCGAAGCTTCGGCCGAGGCCATCCGCCGCATCACCGCCGCCATTGGCGACCAAACCGGCCCGATGTCCTACATGCTGGGCGAAAAATACATCAGCGCCCTCGAGCGCATGGGCGAGAAAGACAATGCCAAGGTCGTCGTCCTGCCGGCCGACCTGCAGGAAGCGGTACGCGGCCTGTTCGGCCGCGCCGCCGGCAGATAGGCGCTGCCCGCCGGGTCAGTCTGCGCAGGGGCGCAGCAGATCGGCTTCGAGTTCGATTTCCCGGCCTTCCGCCAGCGTCGTGTCGATGAACATGCCGCGGTAGAGACGCCCGGCATTGGCGGCACGCCGCGCATGCGGCGTTTCCCACCGGTCGACGCGCAGGCGGATGATGCCGAGGCTGACGTCACGGGCGTATGCGGCGGCCGAAACGCAGGGTGCGGCCCCGGCCAGCCGGTTGAATTCCTCGCGGCTGTACTGCCCGATCGCCCGGCCCGTGACCGCAGGACACACCGCCAGATGCCGCGCCTCGACCCGCGCCGCCACGACACGGCCCCTGACGAAGAACTCCGGCATGCGCAGTGCGCCGCCGCTACCGGTCTCCTCGTAGATCACGCAGCGCCCCGGCTGCAGGTTGTCGGGCTGCGCCTGCAGCAGGCGCGCCGACGGGCGCAGCTCGGGTTCGGCGGCCAGGGCCGGCAAGGCACTGAGCAGCAGGAGCGCCGGCAGGACGCGCATCGGGCAGGCCAGCCGGATCAATAGACCCGGCTGTCCTCGATCACCTTGCCGTCGTTCGGCAGGCCGCCGGGGGTGCAGAAGGCGACTTCGCCGCGCAGCTTGGTGACTTCGCGAAGGCTGGCCACCACGGCCTGATCCAGCGCCTCCCCGCCGGCTTCGATCTCGCAGTGGAGAACCATGCGATCCTGTCCGCCCGGGTTGTCGACGACCAGCCGCATGCGATGGATTTCCGGGTGACGCCTTGCCAGTTCGGCGACCTGCTCGGGATGGACGAACATGCCCTTGACCTTGGTCGTCTGGTCGGCCCGCCCCATCCAGCCCTTGAGCCGGACGTTGCTGCGTCCGCAGGGTGATCGGCCGGGCATGAAGGCCGAGAGGTCGCCGGTAGCGAAACGGATCAGCGGGTAATCCGGATTGAAGGTGGTAACGACGACCTCGCCGACCTCGCCATGAGCGACCGGATCACCGGTGCCGGGCCTGACGATCTCGACCAGCAGCTCTTCCTCGACGACGAGGCCCTCCTCGGCCTCCGTCTCGTATGCGATGGCGCCGATATCAGCCGTCGCGTAGCACTGGCGCACGGTGATCCCGCGCTCGCCCAGCCAGGCGCGGGTGACGCCGGGCAGGGCCTCGCCGGAAACGCATGCCTTGTGCAGCGAGCTGACGTCGGCGCCCGTTTCCTCGGCCTTCTCGATGATGATGCGAAGGAAGGACGGTGTGCCGACATAGCCTTCCGGCCGCAGGTCGGCGATCGCCTGGACCTGCTGCTCGGTCTGCCCGGTGCCGCCGGGGAATACCGAACAGCCGAGCTTGCGGGCGCCACCCTCGAAAATGAAGGCGCCGGGCGTGAAGTGATAGGAAAAACAGTTGTGGATGAGGTCGCCATTGCGGAAACCGGCGGCGTAAAGCACGCGCGCCATGCGCCACGGGTCGATGTCCTTGCCCTGCATCTCGTAAATCGGGCCGGGTGACGCGAAAACCCGTTTGGCCGTGCGCCGCGGCAGGGCATTGAGCCCGCCGAAGGGCGGCGATTTCTTTTGCAGTTCCATGAGGTCGCGCTTGCGGGTCAGCGGCAATCTCGCCAGCGCATCACGGGTGACCACCTCGAATGGATTGATCCCGGCCAGCAAGTGAAAATAATGCGAGGTCGTTTCCTTGGCATGCGCGACCTGGCGGGCGAGCTTGTCCATCAGGTCATCTTCGCGCTCGCCGGGATCACGGGTTTCGAGCGGATCGTAGTAACTCATTCATTTTCTCCGTTTTTCGGCAGTCGACCGCAACAGGCTCCAGGCATCCGCCAAGAGGCGGCAAAGTAGGCCGTCAGGGCAAGGCGGAAGCGGGCGCCGTTTGCGTACCGCAAACAAGCCCGCTGACAACGCCGCCATGACGGGCGCACTGCCGCCTACGACAGCCAACGCTTGCGGCGACGATAGTGCTTGACGTCCTTGAACGACTTGCGCCCGGCCGACGACAGACCCAGGTAGAACTCCTTGACGTCCTCGTTGCTGCGCAGTTCTTCGGCGCTGCCTTCCATGACGACGCGCCCGTTTTCCAGGATGTAGCCGAAGTCGGCATAGCGCAGGGCGATGCCGGTGTTCTGCTCGGCCAGCAGGAAGGTGACTTTCTCGCGCTGGTTGAGATCCTTGACGATTTCGAAGACCTCCTCGACGATCTGCGGCGCGAGGCCCATCGACGGCTCATCGAGCAGCACCATCTTCGGGTCGGCCATCAGCGCCCGTCCAATCGCGCACATCTGCTGCTCACCGCCCGAGGTGTAGGCTGCCTGGCTGGTGCGTCGGGTTTTCAACCGCGGGAAATAGGTATAGACCTTGTCCAGCGTCGCGGCGACGGCGGCCTTGCCATCGCGCCGGGTGTAGGCGCCGGTCATCAGATTTTCCTCGATGGTCAGGTGGCCGAAGCAGTGGCGCCCTTCCATGACCTGAATGACCCCGCGCTTGACCAGGTCGGCCGGGGTCAGGGCCTCGACACGCTCGCCCTTGAGTTCGATGGAACCCTTGGTGACCTCGCCACGCTCGCCGTGCAGCAGGTTGCTGACCGCACGCAGGGTCGTCGTCTTGCCGGCCCCGTTGCCGCCGAGCAGGGAAACGATGCTGCCTTCCGGCACGTTGAAGGAAACGCCCTTGAGCACCAGGATGACGTGGTTGTAGATGACCTCGACGCTATTGACGTTGAGGAAGATATTGGCGGCTGTCATATTGTTTCCTGATAGCGATGCCCCGCGCCTCGCGGCACGGGGCGGCACGCATTACATCTTGCACTGCTCGGGCGTACGCGGCGTGATCTTCTTCTCCTCGCCGTACTTGCGCGAAGCGTTGAGGACCATGCCGCGCAGCAACTTGTCGTCGGCCTGGAACCACTCGTTGTTGACCACCCACTTGCTGCCGTTCCACGACTGGACTCGCACCCACGAGGAGCCCATGTGGTCGAGGCAGGAGGTCAGCACCGGGCGCATGACGCCGGCGAAACCCATGGCATCGAGGGTCTTCTGGTCGAGGTTGAGGTTCTCGAGGCCCCAGCGCACCTGCTCGCCGGTCATGACCTTGCCCTTGCCGTAGCGCTCCTGCGCCTTGCGCACACCCTCGACACCGAGCATCGCCGAGATCAGGCCGCGCATGTAGAGCACGCTGCCGACATCGGCCTTTTCGCCGGTACCCTGGCCCTTGGCGTAGAGCGTTTCGAGGACGTCCTTGACGATCTTGCTCTCCGGCTCTGCGCTGTGCTGCAGGGCCATCGCGTTGTAGCCCTTGGCCCCTTCGGCGACGTCCTTGACATCAGGCTCGGCGCCTGCCCACCAGATGCCGTACATCTTGTCGCGCGGGAAACCGGTGGCCTGCGCTTCCTTGAGCGCCGTCGAGTTCATGACACCCCAGCCCCAGAGCAGGACATAGTCGGGACGGTTCTGGCGGATCTGCAACCAGGTCGCCTTCTGTTCGACGCCCGGGTGCGCCACGGGCAGCAGGGTCAGGTTGAAGCCATGCATCTTGGCCCGTTCCTGGAGCAGCGGGATCGGTTCCTTGCCATACGGGCTGTCGTGATAGACCAGGGCGATCTTTTTGCCCTTGAGGTTGTCGAAGCCGCCTTCCCGCTTGGCCAGCGCCTGGATGGCGACATCGGCACCGACCCAGTAGGTGCCGAGCAGCGGGAAGTTCCAGGCGAAGACGGAACCATCCTGCGATTCGCTGCGGCCGTAGCCGGCGGTGATCAGCGGAATCTTGTCGACCGGCGCCTTGTCGGTCAG
>ERZ724517.800-NODE-800-length-18509-cov-6.653083_pt1 | contig 18509 bp, 14 predicted proteins | sample MGYA00376050_ERZ724517 | MGnify/ENA primary metagenome ERZ724517 (study PRJEB28724, sample SAMN07190886) | activated sludge metagenome | isolation source: activated sludge of sewage treatment plant in Hong Hong | place: USA: Christiansburg, Virginia | collected... | reverse complement strand
CTATATACATATACCATTTTGTAATTACAAATGTGATTATTGTAATTTTTTTGTTCTCCAAACATCTCATCCAAATTTTCAAAATAATCTGATCAGAGAATATACTCAAGCACTTTACAAACAGATTGATTTTTGGAATAGTAAGCTCGGTAAACAGGAAATAAAAACTATCTATTTTGGAGGTGGAACTCCCCTTCTCATAGGCGGAGTAGAAATATTTAAAATTATTGATTACCTGTTAAAGATACGATGATCTGAATTTTTGGAAGAAATCACCATCGAGCTCAATCCTGATCCTTTTGAAGAGACGCTCGCTTTTGTGGAAGAAATCTCCAAAAGATACTCTCAAGCTCCGAGAATAAGATTCTCATTTGGTCTACAAACATTTGATGATGAGATTTTGGAAATGAGTGGAAGAAAATATAACTACAATCAACTCAAAGGATATTTACGTAGTTTACAAAAAATAAAAAGCGCTCATATTTGCTACAACTTTGATTTCATAAGTTTCTGAACATTATCAGAAGAAGCAAAGCAAGGAGGACGCGGATGGAATGAGAGTAAGTTGGAGTTCTTTGAAGATTTTGTCATGAGTCAGATGGCTGATAGTTTTAGTCTGTATATGCTTGAACTTTTTCCATGAAGTAAACGACATAAAGAAAGCTGATCAGAAGAAGGAAGTAAAACAGAGTCTAATTTAGAACATATTGAAAAAAGCGGAATTACTGGTAATCCACTCAGTATGGGAACAAATGAAAAATTCAAACAGTGTATCAATCCTGATGAAGACAAGGTAATGTTTGAGTATACAGTATTATCAGATATCATACAATGAGGTGGATACCATAGATATGAGGTGAGTAACTATGCCTTACTAGGAAAACAATCCATTCACAATATGACCTATCGAACGATGGGCAGTTACCTGGGATTGGGGGCGAGCGCGAGCGGATTCTTGAAGAACATTGATGGAGAGATTTTTGGGATACAATCTAAAGACTGAGAAAAAAAAACACTTGATGCAGTAAGATATACGAATACAACTAACATCAACGAATATATAAAAGGCAATAGTCTGGATCCACAAAAAACTCAGATTATCACTCCTTACGAAGAAGCATTTGAGAAGTTTATGCTCGGAATAAGAAGTTCTGGGATTGAGGATTGTAGCGTATTTGAATGTATACTCGTGGATAATCGAAAACAAAAACTCGACCACTATGAAGAAGCCGGTTTATGCAAAGTTGATGGGAATAAAGTAAGACTCACCAACGATGGCTACAATGTAGCCAATAGAATTATTAGTGAGTTGTTGAAATAGCCTTTCTATGCGAGCCCAAAATTGTCATAAGGGACAAATCTTCGCTTTGCGAAGGTTTTGGAGTCCTAAACGAGCAAGCGCAAGGGTAGAGCGCACTCACGATTATAGTAATCTAATTCACCTCTCAACTCACCAAAGTCGCACGCCCACGCGTCGTCAGAGCCATACTCAGAACGGGACCAAAGAAAGCCAGACGAACCACAATCATTTCGCTCACCATCACTACGGTCACCTGACATCTTAGTACCAAGAAGAATACTCATAAGTTGTGCTGATCCTATCTGTCGACCCGTAGAATTTGGAGAGCTTGGTGGAGTTCCTTCAATTGGTCCTCATGGTAAAGCGGCAAGAGTTTTTCGCATATCTTGATAACTAGGAACTTTAGCTCCTTGTTTTACTATCTTATCCACCATCGCGAAGTTAAAGTAATCTTCATCAGCATAAGCTCCTTCTCCTTTGAATACCTGTGGTATATAATCTGTTGAGTTTTTTTGAGTATCTTGGGTGTAGCTTAATCCAAAATCACTCGCTTTAGCATTTTCATGTGCTCGTGATATTCCTCCTATAGTAATAGATTCTTTAGTAAACTGCACATTATTGATCATTGCTATGTGAGCTGGTGTTTCTAAGTCATTATCCTTGAGAAATTGGAGAGCTTGGGATTTACGTTGTTGCTCGATCTGAGAGATGTCATTGTTGTTCTCTACTTTATCAAGTTTTTTCTTTAATAGATTTATTTTATGTTGGTTTTCTTGAATATATTTTTGCTTTTCTTCAAAATCTTCTAGAAATTGCTTATCATATTGAAATTGTTCTCCTGATTCTCTGTTTTCTTGTCTAAGATTTTGGAAGTTTTCCGATTGTATTTGTTTTTTGAGATAAGGTTTAGATAGTCCTGGATCAATAGCTCATAAAGCATCGAAATCATTTCTGATTGAGTTAAGATAATCTTGTGACTTGGAAGAGAGTTTTTCACTAGAAAGAGGACGTTTTATTCATTTCATGAAAGTTAATTTGGCTAGCTAAAAAAATATTACATTATTATAATATTTTTTCTAGCTATTTGTCAAATATTTTAACTATTAAGATGGATATACTCTTATTTAATATTCACAATTCCCTTACAATCAGGATATTTTGAACATCCCCAGAACGATCCTCTTCTTGATCTTCTCAGTACCATTTCTGAAGCACACTCAGGGCAAACAGGTTTATCATCTCCTACTTCAAGTTCAATCTTATAGGCAGCTGGAGATTTTATTCGTTTTACTTCTGGATAGTCTGAAGAAGATAAAAATGGTCAGAATCTTCACATTCTTACGACGATTGTTCCTCCTGCTGGACATGGTTGTCCCTCAAACTGAGCTTTGATAGGATCGAGTTTGTTTGCTACATCTTCAGTTTCTGAAATGAAATCACATTCTGGGTAGTTGGTGCAGCCCAAGAATCTACTATTATTTTTCCCAAATTTTACTACAAGTTCTCCTTCTGCGCATTTTGGACACTTTTTTCCTGTGGTAAGAACAATCTTTTCTCATGCTTCCGCTTTGATGATTTGTTTTTCAAAGTCGAGGTAAAAATCACTCAGCATGGTTTTTCGATTGAGTTCACCTGCAGCAATATTATCCAGTTGATCTTCCATCAACGCTGTAAACTCATAATCCATCAGCTTATCAAAATGTTCTTCCAGAAAATCATTTACTCCAAATGCTATCTCAGTTGGTTTCAATTTACCTTCATCTTTCATGACATATCCTCTATCTTGTATCGTGCTAATCGTACTTACATAGGTACTTGGTCTTCCTATACCCTTGTTCTCAAGCATCTTTACCAAGGTCGCTTCCGTATATCTTGCTGTAGGTTTTGTAGCATTTTGTTTTGCCTGAATTTGTTTTGAACTTCCTTTGCTTCCTTTTTTGAGACTAGGAAGAATCACATCTTCATCAGTATCTTCTCGCAATTTTAGAAATCCATCAAATTCCATTATTTTCCCTGCTGCAATTCGAGTTTGATCTTTAAGAACTTTCGACATTGAAAAGTATTATTTTATAAATTAAAACTTATAGAGGTATTTTTTGATATCTATTTCTCATCCATCTACTTCAATATTTTCTTTTTCCAATAATTTTATTTGTTCTATTCCTCTTTCTCCAAGCTTGAGAGTGGAGATCAATCCTTGCTTATTGACTACTCTTCGCCAAGGACACATATCTCGTTCACTATAACTCATACTTGATAACAATCTTCCTACCAACCATCCACTCGTATTCGCATCATGTCTCATACACAGTTGTTCGGCAACATCTCCATAAGAGACTACTTTCCCAAAAGGTATTTCATTAACAATGGCGAACATTTCTGTTTTCATTATTTTATTTACTACTTAAAGGATGAAAAATATACTGAGTATTTGTAAAGATTGCATCTGCCATTTGGCTTGCAAGGGTTCTTTGCCAAATCAGTTTATATAATTTTGTTTCATACTGTCCCATTTTGATATCGTCAGGAATAGTCATAACATTGGTTGGTCTTATCGCTTCATGGGCTTCTTGAGCATTCTTTGATTTACTTTTGAATTGTCTTACTTGGTGGTATTTTTCTCCATAACTTCAGACTATAAAATCTTTACACTGAGCAATAGCGCTTCCTGAAAGATTGCTACTATCCGTTCTCATATAGGTAATAAGTCCAGCTTCATAGAGTTTTTGAGCAGCTGACATCACAGATCTTACAGGCCATCAGAACATTCTCGAGGCAGTTTGTTGAAGACTTGAGGTAATGAATGGTGGAGGTGGAGATTTTTTACTTTGTTTCGTCACAATATCTGCGAGTTCAAATTCTACTTTTTCTTTACTCGTAAGAATTTCATATCCTGATTTCTCATCTTTTTGAGAAGTAGCTTTAGTGATATCAAGTTGTTTGAGTACTGAATCAAGAATCTTCTTTGGAAATCTTCCGCCTCATTGTTTATCTTTGGTTTTTGGAGTTTCATCACTCGCATCCATAAGACTTTCAGTTTCTTTGAGACCTTCGATAGTCTGTAGACCTATTTCAATTTCCCCTTCAGATGTTTCAATAAGAGCTTTGATTACTCGATATTCTACAGGCACGAATGCTAAGATATCTCTTTCCTTTTCTACTACGAGTTTTACAGTTACAGATTGCACTCTTCCAGCAGAAAGTCCTCTTTTGATCTTATTCCATAATACTGGAGAAACCGTAAATCCTACGAGTTTATCAAGTACTGCTCTCGATTTTTGAGCAGAAACCATATCCATATCTATATTTCTTGGCTTTTCCAATGCATCCAATATTGCTCCTTTGGTAATTTCATTGAATACAATTCTTGGGGTTTTCAATGGATCGAGACCAAGCTGAGTAGCAAGGTGGAAGGCAATTGCCTCTCATTCACGATCTTCATCGGTTGCCAGTATCACCTGAGAACTTGCCTTGGCTGTAGACCTCAGATCTGAGACTACCTTTCTTTTATCAGGATCAACATTGTAATCAGGTTCAAATCATTTTTGTACCAACTTAGGCATATTCTTATCAATAAGATCAACGATGTGACCTACCGATGCTTTTACTACATAATCAGAACCAAGATATTTAGAAATAGTTTTTACTTTTCCTGGTGATTCCACAATAACAAGCTTTTTACCTGTTGCGCTCAGTGTAATTGGAACTGGCTTTTTAACCACTTCTTCAGTTGCTTTCTTTTTAGCAGGTTTTTTTTTGAGTACTTTGGATGGTTTTTTGCTAGCTACTACTGGAGCTTTTGCTTTACTTACTACTTTTTTAGTAACAGCTTTTTTCTTAGCAACTGGTTTTTTAACTGTTGGTTTTATTACCGCTTCAGCTACTTTTTTACTTGCTTTGATAGTTGCTCAAGCCGTAGTTATAGTTTTTTTCTTAATTATTTTTGAAGATACTTTTGGCATAATTATACTTGTAATGAAGTATTAAAAAGATTATGTAAACGTAACTGTAAACGTATTATAGTTTTTAGATTTTCAGACTATAGTATTTATGTTGAAATTATCAACGTAAATTTTATTGCTTACTATTTGTAGTCTCAAAACAACAAAGAACTCTTTTAATTACTTTGATTAGCTTACTTTATGGATAATATTACACAAGGGGTGATCTGAGGATCATTATATACGCTTATTACAGGCAAAAAGACGACTAAACATTTTTTATTGGGAGCATTGATTACGAATATTCCTGACCTTGACATTTTTGTTTCTAGATTTATTTATGATAATCCGATTGATCAATTTTTCTTTCATAGAGGGATATTTCATAGTCTGATTTTTCTTTTTTGATTATCATTTGTGCTAGGAGCAATACTGTATTACTCAGATAAAAAAGTAGCCTATCGAAGGTATGTATTGGGAGTCTTAGTGAGTGTTCTTTTTGGTCATTTGCTCATTGATGGTATGACTACTTATGGCATGAGATACTTCTTACCTTGGAATATCACGACCTTCAGTACTGATAATATATTTGTAGTAGATTTCTGAATGTGGTTTATCGTAGGTGCTGGGATGCTTACGTACTTCTTCTGAAAACAAAAAGCAAAAATTGCTAAATGGATACTCGGTATCAGTGCTGCTTATTTTGCACTAAGTTTTATCATACAATGCTCAGTACAAAAAACATTTGAAGAGCACTACCCTACTGAAATCACTCAAGTAGTAGAAAGTAAAACAATCGTGGAACCATTACAAATTTTCTTATGGAGACATGTCGCCAAAACAGATGATGGCTTTTATAAGGGGTATTATTCGATCTTTGATAGTGATAAAAATATTGATTGGCAGTTTATCCCGAGAAATAAAGATCTAGAGACTACCATACAATGAAGAAGCGAGGATTCTGCTAATGCTGATACTGCTCGCCAGATAAGCCAAATATTATCTTTCTCTAGAGATCTTTATACTATTACAGGAGATATTCGTTCAGGTCTTATTGTCCAAAATCTGCTTATGGGAAATTTGAATGGTTGGTTGGAAACATGATCTTCAAATAATTCCATGTTTTGATTTGAAATAAAAAATGAAAATAATACAACACGTATCACTCAACAATCAAATAGTAGTATGAGAGAGCTGAATAAAAAAACACGAAATACTTTCCGATCTAGAGTATGGGGAAATAAATAATCTAGTCCACTCACTCCTTTTCAGAATATTTTTAATTTAAAAAATTACTCAAAATTTCTCACCATGGAAACAAAACTATGATATCCTATTCAAAACGGGATACTCAATATTATCGATGCAATACAAGAGGATGGCTACCCTATCACTGTAGATGAATATGGCTATTATATGCGAGTAGATATGCCAAACGGTACGCAAAGAGCAATCTATGGCTGTGATTATGGTATCAATAAGAATGCAGTCATTCATAGAGTTTTTGATGATAAAATTATATGCAGTAAGATGCTTCATCAAGCAGGATTTGCGACTCCTGAGTCTTTCCTGTTTGTGAAATCAAAATCAGCCTATACCAATGATTCCAATAATATCTCTGCTGCTTTGGATTTTGCTCAGCATCTTGGATATCCTTTGATAGTAAAACCTACGCATGGACTGAAGGGAAGATGAGTAGTAAAAATAAAAAATAAGCAGATACTTACGCAATATCTTGAAGATTCTCAGACTGAAGAAGGCGGTCCTTTCAATCTTATCATACAAGAATTTATAAGCTGAAAAGACGTGAGAGTCATCTATCTCGATGGACAAATAGAAAGTGCTTACCAGAGAATAGCTGCTTCAATTGTGGGGGATGGAAAACATACTATCCAAGAATTAATCAGTCAAAAAAACGAGAAGGCAGAACGAGCTGTCATCAGTAATCACCTCGCTAATGAAGGTATGACTTTAGAAGATATACTGCAAATGTGAGAAAAAACTCAATATGTTGTTACTGCAAATGTCTCTACGGGAGGAGAAGTAGAAGCCTATCCATGGGATGATCAAGATCTGGAGTTCATGAAAGCTATAGCACACACTACAGGAGCAAGATACTTTGGAGCTGACATACTCACGGATGGAAACCTTCGTGACGGAGTTATACTTGAACTCAATAAAATGCCAGGCTGTGTCGGAGCGGAAAGACTAGAGCCATGATTCGCGAAGAAACTGGGAGCTAAGATTTGGGAGATTATCAAAATGGATGAAAGTATGTAAAATACTTGACAAATTTTAATAAATGTTTATAATGGTAGTAATAATTTATTTTTCTATCAGGAAAACTATGAAAAAATCTATAAACAAAGAGGTAAAACCAGAAATTATTTCAAAAATCAATCATCTTAGAAAATGATATTCATTTCTCATGAAGAGAAAAGCAACCTCAAAGACACATTAGTTTATATTCTTGATCCACAAGGTAATAAAACGAGAAAACAAGAGTATTCTAAAAATGAATCTGTGAGTATTCAAGCAAGAGAAAATCATAAACGCAAACAAGAACAAATTAACAACCTTATTAATACTGAATGAGTATCTGAAGAAGAAATACAAATTAAAAAACAAGAACTTTATCCTGAATACAAACAAATTATATCTCTAAAAAGAGAGTATGACAAAATAGAAGATTTCAAAGATGGATTTGCTCTGGTTGGGTTAGGACGTAAATGGGGTTTTATTAACACAAAAGGAGAAGAGGTAGGAGAAATTAAGTATGACTGAATAGGAAATTTCAAAGATGGATTTGCTATGGTTGTGTCAGAAGGTTATTACTGATTTATTGATACAAAAAGAGAACAAGTAGGAGAAATTAAGTATCACTGACGAGGAGATTTCAAAGATGGATTTGGAAAGGTTGGGTTAGGACGTAAATGGGGTTTTATTAACACAAAAGGAGAAGAGGTAGGAGAAATTAAGTATGACAAAATAGAAGATTTCAAAGATGGATTTGCTAAGGTTAAGTCGGAAGGTAAATGGGGTTTAATTAACACAAAAGGAGAAGAAATAACACAGATTAAATATGATGATATTGTAGATTTCAAAGATGGATTTGCTAAGGTTAAGTCGGAAGGTAAATGGGGTTTAATTAACACAAAAGGAGAAGAGGTAGGAGAAATTAAGTATGACTGAATATGAAATTTCAAAGATGGATTTGCTAAAGTTGAATTAAATAATAAATGGTGAATTATTAATACGCATGGAGAAGAGATAGTAGAACCAAAGTATGATACTGTATGAGATTTCAAAGATGGCTTTGCTAAAGTTAAGTTGAATAATAAATACTGATTCATTAATACGCAAGGCGAAGAGATAGCAGAACCAAAGTATGATGGCCATGTAGAAGATTTCAAAGATGGATTTGCTAAAGTTGAATTAAATAATAAATGGTGAATTATTAATACGCAAGGAGAAGAAGTTATAGAACCAAAGTATAGTAAGATATCTATCACAAAAGAATGATCTAATCTTATTGCTATGATACGAACGAAAGAAACTAATACATTACACAAACGTTTCTTGAAGAAAGTTGAACCTGAAATAACAGAAGTTCAATAAAACATACCCTCTATCAAAAAACCCATCTAGATGGGTTTTTTATATTTTTGAGTGAAATCAGAGGATTCAATAGAAATATTTTTAAGCATAAAAAAACATCAAATTCTGCTTTTGCTCTGATGTAATAAGTATATTTCAATCTGATCTATATAAGTTTGGGGATCTAGGATTCGAACCTAGATAAACGGAGTCAAAGTCCGGTGTCCTACCATTAGACGAATCCCCAGTGATAAATGCCGTATATGCAACAATTATTTCAGTAATATAACAATCTTTATTGTAATTTCCAGAGAAAAAATCATATTTAGCAAGATAGCAAGGTTATTATCTTCTCATAATTTTTTTTAGTAGTATATTTAGTATATTCAATGTTGTACAACACTAATTTACTCTCTCAGCGAGTGAGTCTTCCTTCTGACTACCCTACTCTCAATACTCAGCTTATCGCAAAATTGTTTGAAATAGAACACGGTGAAGTACAAAGAAAATTTCCTGATTTGCTCGTAGTAGGAAAAGTGAGTAATGTTCAAAAACATCCAAATGCTGATACCCTCTTCGTATGTCAGGTAAATTGTGGTTCACACGGAAATTTCCAAATCTGTACCGGAGGTGAAAATGTAGCAAAAGATCAATTCGTTCCTGTAGCATTACCAGGTTGCTATCTCCCTTCTATCGATCTTCAAATCTGAGAAAGACAAATGAGAGGTCTGGATAGTAATGGTATGATCTGCTCCAAAGGAGAACTAGGAATCAATGAAGATGAAGATAAACACTGGATATGGGATATGACTCAAGATCTCAGCTGTGATGAAAGTATGATAGGAAAAAGCTTTGGCGAATGTTTCCCAAGTCTATGTAATACTATCTTTGAAGTAGAAAGTGTAGCTATTACCAACAGACCTGATCTGTGGGGACATTTTGGTTTGGCATGCGAATGTAGAACAATTTTTGCTGACCAAGTAAAAACTACTGATAGCATTCACACGATTATCGACAAAGCATCAAAGTTTTCTTTATCTACTATAAATAATAATACTACTCCGCATTCTGGAGCTATTCAAACTCCAAAATGTAGTTATTACTCACTTCTTTCTTTACCAAGTATTACTAACGAAGTAAGTGCTTTCCCTGGAAGAGTTTCGCTTCTTGATCTTGGATATAAACCTAAACTCAATCGAATAGATTATAGTAATTATTTTATGGCGAACTATGGTCAACCAGTTCATGTGTTTGATGAGAAAAAAATAATCTGAAAAATTAACGTGCAAGAAGCAAAGTGAGGAGAAAAATTTATTGATCTCGCAGAAAAAGAACACACTCTTGAAGCAGGAGATATCATCATTTGTGATGAAGAAAAGATAGTTGGATTGGCTGGAATCATAGGTGGGAAGAGTACTGCATTTGATACTAGCACTTCTTCCATTCTTATTGAAGTAGCAAACTTTGATGCAATACAAATTAGAAAAACTGCTACAAGACTTGGACTCAAAACTGATGCAGCTGTAAGATTTGAAAAAGGAATCAATCCTGTATGGACTGCATTTTGTAGTCAGGAACAAATTACAGTACTTACAAAAAATAATACTGAACATAAAACAGGAGAAGTAAAAGATTTCACTTTTCAATCTACAATACATTCACAAACTAATCCGCTTATTTTAGATTTAGAAAAAACAAGTTACTATTTGGTAGGTAGTACAGACGATCAGATTATCAATAAAATTCCTAGCATCCTAGAAAATCTTTGATATCAAATTACGGTTGATAAAAGCACGCTTTCTCTGGTTTCACCAATATGGAGATCGGATATAAAATATATACAAGATGTATACGAAGATATAGCAAGACATATTGGATTGGAAAATATTCCAGAAATTCCTTCTTCAATCTTTGTTAGCAAATCTCAAGATTCTGTTATTCAATTTGAATATAGTTTAGCTCAAAAATTGATAGATTCTCTTTCCTTTGATCAAGTAGAAACTTACCCTTGGTATAGTGAATCATGGATTACAAAACTTGGACTTGATAAAAACACTCATCTGGAGTTACTTAATCCTACTGACACCAATACTCCATTTATGGCTCAAACATTACTTCCAGGATTACTCAATATTATTATTAAAAATCATAGACAAATACTGCCTATCAAGATATTTGAAGTAGGAAAAGTATTCGCTCGAGAAAATAAAAACAAAAAAGAAACAAAAATGATTGCAGGAATGATTGCCAACAAAAAACAAAATAATCGAGAAAAAGATACTTTCTTGGAAGCTAAAGAAGCAGTGTTGGGAATTTTTAGTAAGTTCGGAATTACTGATTATACTTTTGAGAAAACAAACAATACTAATTTTCATCCAAGTAAACAATGTTCCATAAAAATAGGAGAAGAAATAATCTGATTTATAGGAGAAATTCATCCTGTATTATTGGAAGAAAATAAGATTACAAGCGAGCATTCAGTAAGCTATATAGCCATGGAAGTTGAAAGACTTTTCTCTCATAGATTCAACTCTGAAACTCAAGAATACTCCAACCTTCAAGATCAATTTATTCGCAGAGATGTAAGTTTTGCGATTCCAGCCCATGATGATTTTAGCAAAATTATCGAAGCAGTAAAAGGAACTAAATACGTAGAGAAGATAGAAATCTTTGATCTGTATGATCAGAAAGACGCTAACAAGTCAATCAGTATTAGCTTCACGATCAAGAGTGATGGAACTATGACTACAGAACAAATCAATACTATCCTCAATGCTGTAGTAGCAAATGGTCAAAAAGCAGGAGGAATTCTCAAATAAAAATCAACAAAAAATCTCCAAGACCGAATTGAAAAAAAGTTAGAGTTTATTATAAGGTGAGCTAATCGTCTTTTATAATAGTCATAAAATAAAAATCAGATTATTTTTAATTAACTTATCAATTCTTATTCATGAAAAATACGCTCATCGCTTGTCTCATAAGCATTATAGTATGTGTAGGAATCATTTTTGGATTACATTTTAGCGGGATTATCACTCTAAATCTTCCTTTTAGTACTACAATCAATGAACCAAGCGAAACGAGTGGATTTTTAGATAATACAAATGTTGAACAAACTACAGGATATCTTATTACAACTGGGATTATCAATGATTTGCCAGCGGAAGAAGAAGTAGTTATTAAAGATCCTACTATAAGCTATCCGTACGATGGTAGTACTGCAGTTACAGGAGAATTTACATTTTTAGGAAATCAAGTAAGCGGTAATGCGGTCTATACTTACAGAGTAAAACAAGGTGGACTTAGGGGTGGCGTGGAATCAAGATGGAGAGCATATGCACAGACATATAGTATCAACTCTACTAAAATACACTATACAGATGAATCATGAACTCTTATCACTACTAGCCAACAACTAAAACCTAGCCAAGTAGTTTTCGTGGAAACATCAGGCTATACAAACTCAACTTCAACAGGGACAGTATCATACGAACCAGCAGAAACAAATTTTTCAGCTACTTTTGCAAATCTCGCATCAAGTTGCCAAGAATATTATAACTTCTTCCAATGTGCAGTAAAACTAGATAAAAGCAGCGATAAATCTTTGGTATCTACTCAACTACTCTCCTTTATAGATGTACTTGGTTCACTCTCTCCAAATGCACAAAATACAAAATGTACTGCCATGATCTATGATGCAAAAGCAAGTATAGTAGGAGATACTACAGTAAGTAAAGAATGTCTAGATTTATTGAAATAGTATTTCAAATTGAGCTATAAAAAAGTATTAACCAAAGTATTAACCATGATGGAGGTTAATACTTTTTTTTATTATACAATAATGAGGTGAATTATTTTTTTTATTTAAAACTTGATATAAGATAATAGTAATTATTACAATCTGAAGCATAAAATGCATTTTTTTTTAAAATCACGAAATAACCATTTTTTAGTTGCACTGGAAAGATAATTTTCCCACCATAATAATTTTCAAATTTTCCTGACCCATCAATATATCATATATCTAAGTATTCTAGGTCTAGTTCTGATATAAATATTTCTATGAGTTTAATAGAATCATTATTATAATTAAAATTCAATCGTTTTGGCAAGTTCCACAATTTTGGAGACAAGTCTTTAAGGGGTGTAAATAATTCTTTTAAATACAATGTAGCTTCTTCTTCTGTTTCTGCAGTTTTTACTTTTATTCATTGTTTTTTAAATATATTTTTAATATTTCTATCACCTTTTACATAGGTATTTAAGTGGATATTTCATTTTTTATCAGTAACCTTTAAATTGATAAGCTTTTTCTTAGCAATACTATCTGTTGATATAATTTTTGGTATTTCTCAATAACTTTCTATGTTTTTATAACTACCACCATATACTTCATAAATCTCTAATGTATTATCAAAATAGACTCCACCTTTATACACAGGGGTTTCTATCTTTTCTTTGTTTGTGAATAGAGAACTAATGCTATTAATTTTTTTATTAGTTTCCTTATTGTTCTGAGTAACTTCTACTGATAATATATCACCTATTTCAGTCTTCATCTTTTCTTGATTTTCATAATTTATATATGTATTTTTGGTATCATGAAATATTTCTTTAGTAAGTGTGGAAATAAGATCATGATATAAATTTAGTGAATTAAACTGTGTTTCTTCTTCAAAAAGGTTTTTGTATATTTGATCACCTCCCAGCTTTGTAGAAAATAGGTTTATTATTTTTTGTTTTTGAATATCAGAAAAATCGTAGTGCGATAATATTGCTTCTACCTCATCCAGAGTATACTGTCTATCTTCAGCTTTGTAATTTACTTTTTGAGACTTTCGATCGATCTCTTCTTGATTGGATAATAAAGATTTTATTTTCTGAAGTGCCATGATAAGATGGGAAAATATATAGAATAACTGTAAAATATGAGATTACTCTTATATTATAATCATAATGCTAATTTTTGTCAAATTTTTGAATATAATAAAAAATAAGAAAACATTTCTGAATCCTCAATCTTAACATAATTTATGAAAATCTTATATCAATACCTCTCTCGGTCTACCACCTTCTTGCGGTCCTACAATTCCTCTTTCTTCTAAGATATCCATGATTCTTCCTGCTCTCGCAAACCCAATCTTAAGATGTCTTTGAAGGGCTGTAGTACTCGCTCTGCGAGATTTTCAGATTATCTCTATAGCCATATGTACTAAGCTTTCATCATCTGCATCACCATCTCCACCAAAGCTTCCCATCATTCCTCCCCCGCCACCAATAGTGATATGAGATTCTATAAGTTTAACGAGTTCTTCATCGTAGATATCATCTTCACTCAGACCTTTCATATACTTCGTTTTGATATGAGCAACGACCTCTTCGATCTCTGGAGTATCTACAAATGGAGCTTGAATTCTGATTGGGTAACGAGAAGTGGGATCCACATAGAGCATATCTCCTCTACCAATCAAGTCTTCAGCTCATTTCATATCTAAAATAGTTCTACTATCAATCTGGCTTACTACACCAAATGAAATTCTTGTAGGCATGTTGGCTTTGATAAGGCCAGTAATTACGTTTACCGATGGTCTTTGTGTGGCTACAATAAGATGCATACCCACAGCACGAGCCTTTTGTGCGATTCTGGTAATGCATAATTCCACATCTTTCTTTTTACCTGACATCATAAGATCAGCAAGTTCATCAATCACAATAACAATTCTATGCATTTTCTGATATACGATTTGTTGGTCCATTGGTAGATGTTCTACCTTAGCATTATATTCATCAAGATTTTTGACTCTGAGTTGTTTGAGCATTCCGTATCTTGTATCCATCTCTACAGTAGCCCGTTTTAGTGCACGAAGTGCCTTTTCAGGATCTGTAATAATCGGACAGAGTAGATACGGCAAGCCTGAATAGAGTTCCATTTCTACCTGCTTAGGATCTATCATAATAAATCTGAGTTCATTGGGAGTATTCTGGAACATCAAGGAGAGAATGAAATCGTTTACTCCTACAGATTTACCTTGCCCAGTGGCACCCGCAATCAAAAGATGAGGCATTTGATCGAGGGATTTTATTACTAGCTTTCCATCAATACCCTTACCAAGCGATAAGTTCGTCAGATTATTATTCATATTTTCTACAAAGTCACTTGATCCCAATACTTCAGAAAGCCTTACCATACTTGGTTTAGGATTGGAAATTTCTATACCTACATATTCAGTACCCACGATCGGAGCTAATATTCTCAATGTCTTAGATTTGAGCGCACCCATAAGATCATTTTTCAATCTTTCAATCTCGCTATATTTTACTCCTGATTGAGGTTGAAGTTTGATTTGTACTACAGACGGTCAAATATTGAAACCAGCAATCTCTACCATAATTCCAAATTCTGCTAACTTCGCTTTAATAACTTCTGCCTTGGTAGCAATATACATTTCATCAATTACTTGTTTTGTACTTTCAGGCATTTGTAAAAGTTTTACTGGGAAACTTGGTTTATCTTTAGGAAAAGTAATAATTGGTTTTGCTACTTGAATTTCTGGCAATGCGTCACTTCCTCCATTTCAAGAAAGTCTATCAAGTAATTTTGCTTTGAGTACTGATTTGAGTGTGAGAGATTCTGTGGGAGTTTTTGTAGCAGCATTTGCGATATTTTTATAAGTATCTGTATTGATCTGGACTTTATTTGAACTAGTTTTATTATTAATAATCTGATGTTCTTTAGCTTCAGGCCTTTCTGGAACCTTAAAGTCTACTTTGGGAAAACTAGGTAACTCAATATTGGTAGACATCAAAATTCGCACTATTGTGGCTATGAGTCAGATAATGATAATTCCTTGTATAATGATAATATTTGTTGCAAATAATACTTTACCTATCTCTAATAAGGGCGCAGAGATATATCCTCAATATTCTGAATATTTTAAAGTATTATCACTTAGTAGACCAAAATTTACAATACCAGAGACAAACACACTCAGTAAGAGGAACTGCTTTGCTCATTGGGAAATCAACCATGGTCTGTAGAAGCTTAGTATACCATACAACAAAGCACACACAGCAATGAAAAGCATACCCTGCAATCCATAGATATAGGAACCAAGCAACTGCAATGTCGTGAAAAGTGGACTTGTTTCTGCAAAGAAATAGCAGGCAATATATATAATTCCAAAAATAATCAGAGGCAATCCAGTGTTATATTTTGTAAATTGGACTGATTTTCTGCTTCTCGATCTTTTGACTGATTTTTGTCTAGAATAGGATGGTTTTTTTGGCATCACGGAAGTTTATTCGATCAAATAGGAACTGCTTATGATAAGTAACTCCATATAGTAATTATGTTTATCAAACACTCAAAAGGATTGTAAGATATACGATAATTTTAAATAAAAGTAATTGACTTATTCAAAAAAATATATAATAATAGCCCACAATTATTCTCACCTTATTTATTAATCTATTCATGAAATCAAACCCAGAACAAACATATAAATTTCTAGAACAACGCAAACTCGAACCTATTCCTTTAAAGTGTGATTTGAGTGATAATATTGCTAAGATATTTGTTCCACTCAACAAGGATATTCTAAAAGATTTAATCAAACAAACAAACTTGGAAGAAAAACCTGATCTGTGTGTTATTTCAAAAGCAAGAATCAGTAAGTTTCAGGATGAAGTGTATTTTTTCTGCACTCCTACTACTAGCTATAGATTTTATACTTTAGAAGATGAAAAGTTAAAGATTGTAAAAAATCGTTCTATGCAAGAAGATGGAACGCTCGGTAAATCTGAACATATTAAAATGAACACACTAACTCAAAGCTTTTTGACTAAGGTAGCAAAAGATGGTTGGAAAAGATTCTACCCTCTTACAAAAAATAAAACAAACAAAAAAGCTCATATAGATACGTACAACGGAGAACGAGCAAGTGATGAATCATCACCAATACCATGAAATATGTAATAAATTTTGAGAAATTATTCTGTAGTTTTTTCTCCAAATCACTCTTGTTGGATTTTCTTGGCAAGTTCTACTCCTCCATGTCAGATTATTTTCCCTGCCTCCAAAAGATAGACATGATCTACAGCAATATAATCAAGAATTTGGAAATAATGAGTAATAATAATCAGACTATTATCTGGAGAATTGTAGTTTGCTAACAGCATAGCTACGTTACGGAAAGCATCAACATCCAGTCAGCTATCTACTTCATCCAAGAAAATATATCTTGGTTTAAGCAAACTGAGTTGAAGAATTTCAATCTTTCTACGCTCTCCTCAACTAAATCCTACATTCACATCTCTTCGTAAAAATTCTCTATCAATTCACAATTCAAGCAGCAGTGGTTCTACGATTTTTTTGAAAGAAAGAAATGTTTCCGTTACTCACCATTTAGAATTATAGATCGTTCTCAAAAATTCGAATAACTTTACTCCTTTGATTTCTGGAATATTTTGGAAGGCAACAAAAATTCCGAGTTTACTTCTCAAATCAGTATTGAGTTGTAAAAGGTCAATCATGTCCATGTTTGTGATTTTTTCTTTGAGAGTTTTTTGAGTATTTTTATCGAGTCAATCAGAAACTATAGATGATTCATTCACAAGGAATATTCAACCATCATTGTCTGTACTACATTCGTATTTGGGGTGACCCATTACAGTCATAGCTAAACTAGATTTTCATGATCCATTTTTACCCACGATACAATAATTTTTTCCTGCTTCAAATTCCATATTGAGCATATCCAAAACTTTTTTTCATTCTACTTCTACTGAAAGATTTTTTATTTGTAACATTTATTTATATATTTTAAATTGATAAAATTGAGCATTAATTACTTTTACAAATTGATAAGAATTCTATCAGTCTGGAACAAATATACTTTAATATTCCCATTTAGATTATTTTTCTTTTTGAGAATTGAAAAGATCTGTTTTACATCAGCAATTCCCTCTGTATTGGGAAGAATTATTCATCCAATTTCCGCATCCGTTTGCTGTACTGCAATTCAAAATTTGGTAAAATCAATCGTATTGAGTTTTTCATAGCTATATAATTCATCAACGCTAGTGACAATATCAACTGCTACCAATTTCACATTTGTTAATTTAGAAAAAAAATTATGATGAAAAATATCAATAATCTGACTCAAGGACTTATCAACTTCTACCATACCTTTACTAAATACCAACTTCCCCTCTTTGTCAAAAAAAGAGAAGAATACTCATTTATTTGATAAAAGTTTATATTTTCTTCAAATTTCAGTTTTGAGAAGCTCCAACATCTTTATTTTCAAAAAAAATATAAAAAAGAATACTACTCTATCACTATTTTTTTTACTTCATTCTTATTTGGCTTCCACTCTACTCTTGACCGTAGCTGTTGTTCGATTTTTCCAGCTTGTAACTGTAGTAATGTAACTTTTTCTTCAGTATCTTGAACGTCACTTAAGCTTTCTCTCAGTCAATATCATAAAGTAGAAGATTGATTTATATAGATAAGATATATAGTGATCAATCAAATAAGTAAAAAAGTTCTAAAAAAAAAAAAAAATCTATTCCAAATAATACCTCTTTTCTTTTTGTTAGCTTTTGGTTTTTCTTTCTTTGATATATAGGTAATGACAGTTCTTTCTTCAACTATAATAATAAAGATAGAA
>ERZ724517.796-NODE-796-length-18567-cov-14.529710_pt1 | contig 18567 bp, 15 predicted proteins | sample MGYA00376050_ERZ724517 | MGnify/ENA primary metagenome ERZ724517 (study PRJEB28724, sample SAMN07190886) | activated sludge metagenome | isolation source: activated sludge of sewage treatment plant in Hong Hong | place: USA: Christiansburg, Virginia | collected... | reverse complement strand
TTCCGCAGCGGCTGGGCCATCCCCTCGGCTACTGACATTGCCTTTGCTTTGGGCGTACTGGCACTCATCGGCTCTCGCCTGCCGCCCGCGCTTAAAATCTTTGTCATGACGCTGGCCGTGTTGGATGACCTTTGTGCGGTTGTCATCATTGCCGTGTTTTACACCAGCAATCTCTCCCCCCGCGCCATGGCCTTGGCCACCATTTTTGCATTGAGCCTACTGCTACTTAACCGCTCTCGCGTACGGACCCTGCTACCTTACGGCATTATCGGGCTTGCCCTGTGGACCAGCGTACTCAAGTCTGGCGTACACGCCACGCTCGCCGGCATTGTCATTGCCATGGCCATTCCCCTTGATCGCACACACCCCGATGAAGAATCGCCTGCTGAGCATGTGCTGCACGCTCTGCACCCCTGGATCGTTTACGCCATCGTGCCACTGTTTGCTTTCGCGAATGCCGGCGTCGGCCTGACTGGCCTGACCTATGACGACATTCTGCATCCCGTTCCTGTGGGCATTGCCCTCGGTCTTTTCTTAGGCAAACAAATCGGCATCTTCAGCTTTGTCTGGCTATTGGTAAAAACCGGTATTGCCCAACTGCCAGAGCGTACCAGTTGGCTGCAAATGTACGGGGCCTCGGTTCTCTGTGGCATCGGCTTCACCATGAGCCTGTTCATCAGCTCGCTCGCCTTTGGTGAGAACACACCAACATTGCAACTGGTCGATCGCCTCGGCATCTTGGCCGGCTCACTGCTCTCCGCCATTGTGGGTTACTTTATCCTGCGCTATGCACCAAGTTCGACGGACAAGTCCTCCCCTTCTCCACCATGACCCGCTGCTCTGTCGCTCCTATAATTGCCTGCCGACAGAACAGCCTGCTACGCTGCGACCCGACCACGGCAAGGACCTCCTGATGAGCCAGAGCGATACCACCACTGCACCACGCACCGAGATGACCCCTGAAGAAAAAGGTCAGCTGCTGCTCGATCGCCTCAAATCAGCCTTCGATAACACGCCTTTCGTACGGGTAATTGGCCTCGAACTAACACATGCCAGCACCGACGTTGTGACGGCACGATTCGACATGAAGCCTGAGCTGGTTGGCAACACCATCAAACAAATCCTGCATGGTGGCGTGATTGCTACTGCACTGGATATGGTTGGCGGCATGATGGGGTTAGTCGCCATTTACCCGCGCATGAAAGAGGATGGTGTTCCGCGCGAGGAGCGCTATCTGCGACTGACGCGACTGGGCACTATCGACATGCGTGTTGACTACCTTGCCCCCGGGCGTGGCCTGCACTTTGAAGCCACCGCTACCCTGCTGCGCGTCGGAAAGAAAGTACTCGTCACGCGCATGGAACTGCGCAATGACAGCAATGACCTTATTGCCGCCGCTACCGGTACTTATTTGTATTAATGAACTGTCGTTCAGGCTGTGCTGCCTGCTGCATCGCCCCATCCATTTCCTCACCCCTACCCGGAATGCCCAACGGTAAGCCTGCTGGCGTGCCGTGCGTGCAACTGGATGACAATGGCCGCTGCCTCATTTTTGGCCTCCCTGAACGCCCTGCCGTGTGCTCAAGTCTGCAACCAAACAGAGAGATGTGCGGAGACTCCCAAGAACAAGCACTGCGCTTTCTTACCTCGCTGGAAGTCGCGACGCGCCCCTGATTTTTACCCAATAAAAAACCGGCACTTGTGGCCGGTTTTTTATTGGAAAGTAATGACGGCATTACTGCTCAGTGTCAGCCAGTGTGACAATCGCTTGAGCCCACTTTACGTATTTAAGGTTGGCCAAGTCGCGCACTGTCTTTACGTTAAAGGCTTCCTTCAGCAATTTTGCATCATTCTCGCTCACGCCAGCGAGGGCATCGACCGGTGCATCGGCCAGCTCTTTCAGTGACTTACTTTCATAGGCTTTATCGAGTGCCTTATTCAGATTCATGTAGTGCTCCTTGAGTTAACCGCAAATGAGGTAACGGCGAGATGCCACAACATCCGTTACCCTCGAGACTAGCCCAATGCCGTAACAGGTCAAGTTACGAATTTGTAGCCTCGCTCAATTCCAGCCATTTTATCTCTAGCGCGGCCATTTCTGCGTCCAGCACCTGTTTTTCAGCCAAATGCCGGGCCAAGTCATCTTTTTGGGCGGGTTCGTAGAGCGCAGCCTCTCCCAACAGACCATTCAGCTCAGTTAAACGATCCTGCACAGCGGCCAACTGATTCTCCAGCTTGGCTAGCGCTTTTTGCTGATCCCGCGTGGTCCCTGTTTGCTTTACTGGCAGTGGTACCGCTTCAACCTTCAGAGCCGCCGCCTTCTTTGCCGGCTTGGCCCCTTCTCTCTTCTTATCTTGCGCGGAGCGCCAGTCACGCAGCCATTGCGCATAATCGTCGAGATCACCCTCGAAGTTACGTGCCTCGCCATCTGCCACCAGCAAGAAGTCATCACAACACGCTTTCAGCAAATGACGCTCATGCGACACGATCACCAACGCACCCTGATACTCCTGAATGGCCAGCGTCAACGCATGACGCATTTCCAAATCAAGGTGGTTGGTAGGTTCATCGAGCAGCAGCACATTCGGGCGTTGCCAAACAATTAACGCCAGCGCCAGGCGCGCCTTCTCGCCGCCAGAAAAATTCTCGCACGACGTATCAATGCGATCGCCAGCAAAGCCGAAGCTACCAAGAAACTTGCGCAGCGTTAGCTCATCGGTGCGCCCGGCAATACGTGACAGCTGCAGCAGCGGCGAAGCCTTCAGATCCAGATGATCAACCTGATGCTGCGCAAAATAACCAATACGGGTGTGGTCTGAAACCGTACGCTCACCCTGCTGCGCCGCAATTTCACCCACCAGCGTTTTAATCAGCGTCGACTTACCGGCACCGTTCGGGCCAAGCAGTCCCAGACGCGTATCAGGGGTCAGTGAAAAATTAACGCCCGCAATCACCGTGCGCTCACCATAGCCTGCATTGATGTCATCCATACGGATAAGCGGGCTGGCCAAGCGTTCCGGCTCCCGAAAGCGAAAACTAAACTGCGAATCCACATGCGCAGGGGCAATCAGGGTCATGCGCTCCAGCGCTTTGATACGGCTCTGTGCCTGGCGCGCCTTGGTGGCTTGTGCACGGAAGCGGTCAATATACTTGGTCAGATGCGCCACATCCGCCTGCTGCTTTTCAAACTGTTGCTGCTGCTGCGCCAGACGCTCGGCACGGGTACGCTCAAAGGTCGAGTAGTTACCACGGTAGTGCGTAATACCGGTCTGCTCTACATGGAGAATGTGCTCAACCACGTTATCAAGGAAGTCACGATCGTGAGACACCATGATCAGCGTGCCGGTATAGGCACGCAGCCAGTCTTCCAACCAGAGGATGGCATCGAGGTCGAGGTGATTGGTCGGCTCATCCAGCAAGAGCAAGTCCGAGCGACACATGAGTGTCTGTGCCAGATTGATGCGCATACGCCAGCCGCCAGAAAAATCCGCAACGTTCTTCTGCTGCTCCTCATCCGAAAAACCAAGGCCTGCCAACAGGCGCGCGGCCCGCGACGGCGCGGTATAGCCTCCGATCTCCTCATAGCGCTGATACAGGTTAGCCAGATCCTCGTAGCGCTCCTCGTTTTCCGCTAGCAGCAGGTCGCGCTCAATCTGGCGTAACTCGGTGTCACCATCCAGCACATAATCCAGCGCGCTCATTTCCAGCGCACTGACTTCTTGCGCCATGTGCGCCACCGTCCAAACGGTGGGGCGCTCTAGGCGGCCGGCATCGGGGGTCATCTCTCCCAGCAAAAGGTTAAAGAAAGTGGATTTGCCAGCGCCATTGGCGCCGGTCAGACCGACTTTCCAGCCAGGATGAAGTGCAAAAGAAGCGTCGCGATAGAGTTCGCGGCCGTTGCGAAGAACGGCAAGTTGGGAGGCAATAATCATGGGCGCGGATTCTATCAGCTTGCGGGGCAACCCGTGGCATTCATCGCTGAAATGAAAAACGGGCCCGTAGGCCCGTTTTCTTAGCTCAGACGGATTACTCAGCGTCTGGCGGGGTCAGTACGGTGCGCTCTGATGCCTTGGCCTTGGACGCCTTAGCCTTGGCAGCAGGCTTGTCCAACGACTTCACCTTAACTGGCTTAGGGGCTGCAGCGGGCTTTGTTGGGGCTTTAGGAGCTGCCTTGGGGGCTGGCTTTGCTGCTGGCTTAGCAGCCGCTGGCTTTGCTGGAGCCTTGGCCGCAGCAGCTTTTGGAGCAGCCTTAGCGGCCGGCTTGGCAGCGGCCTTGGCCGGGGCCTTAGCAGCCGCTTTTTTTGTGGCCGGCTTCAGCTTGCTCTGTACATAAGCCTTGAGCTGGCTCTGCTTCTGCAAACCCTGAATTGCCGACTTAGCCTGCTCAAAATCTTTCTTGGCGGCATTGAGCGCAGTCTTGGCTTCAGTCTGTGCCTTGCTGGCACTTTCCTTTACGGCCTTGATAGCATCTTTGTCAGCCTTAGCGATCTGCTGCTCGATCTTCTTTTGCAGATCCTTGTAGTTGGACTCTGCCTTTTCAACGAGCTTGCGAGCGGACTCAATGTATTTTTCCGCTTCCTTCTGGGTCTTTTCGACAACCTTCTGGAAGTGTTCCTGTAAATCGTTCACTTGCTTCTCCAGGTCCTTCTTGAGTTTATCCACCGTCGAGGCGGCAGGTTTTGCAGCGGGCTTTTTCTTGGCAGAAGCCATGGGCACATCCTCATGTGATTAACGCGACGGGTCGGCGCAAGAACCTCTGTCGGTCAGGCCGTCATCGTGGCCATTGGACATCGGCCTGACAGGCAGAGGTTCATTGTGCGAAAAATATACGATGTAACGCTGAAAAGCGAGCACAGACAGACACGCCCCCTTAATCTGGATCAAATTTTCGGCGTACTGATGGCCTGTAGTTGTGCTCGCAATGTTTTTGTCATGACTATCGCGATGCCTGTCACAAATGCACCACGCAAAACCACATAGCCAATATCGAGGCTGCACAGTATGCTCGATCGGGTTTTATGGCCGGCAAATCAAACGGCTGAATATCCATAAGGAGAACACATGAAGCGCACCCTGATCGCTGCCGCCCTGCTGGCCAGCCTGTCCGTTCCTGCATTGGCTGCCGACAAAAAAGTCGCTACCTCTGTCCTTGCCAACGATGATGCCAAAGCAGCCTATAGCATTGGCTTTCTCAGCGGCATGAGCCATGCCCAGCATATCGACAAGCTGGACATTGATTCCTATGTATCTGGCTTCCGTGACGCATTTGCCAAGAAAGAGCCAAAGCTCAGCGAAGACGAAATGAAATCCACGCTGGAAGCTTTCCGTAATCGCCTGCAGCTAGAAGCCGCCGAAAAGGCCAATCGGGCCGCAACCGAGAACAAGGCGAAGTCGGCTGCCTTCCTAGCCGAAAACAGCAAAAAGCCGGGCGTAAAAACGACCAGCAGCGGCCTGCAATACGAAGTGATGACACAGGGAACAGGTGCCACACCCAAAGCCAGCGACATGGTGAAGGTGCACTATCACGGCACGTTGGTTAATGGCAGTGTTTTCGACAGCTCTGTTGAGCGTGGCGAACCAACAACCTTCCAGCTGAACCAAGTTATTCCGGGCTGGACAGAAGGCCTGCAGCTCATGAAGGTCGGCTCCAAATTTCGCTTCGCGCTGCCACCAGAACTGGCCTATGGAGAGCAAGGTGTAGGCCCGATCGGCCCCAATTCTGCACTGGTATTTGAAGTTGAATTACTGGGCATTGAAAAGCCTGTAAGTGATGCACCCGCAGCAGGCACAGACACCAAGAGCAAAAAGAAAAAGTAAGCTGTAACGCCCACGAAAAAGCCGGCCATCAGGCCGGCTTTTTCATTTCGGGCACCGATTTGCCCGCATTTATATCAGCACTGTCTAAATTGTCAGGCAGGTACAACAGGTGCCGGCGCATGCAACAAGGCGATCATGCGATCCTCAATCTGGAATCGCTCTTCCAGCGTCAGTCCCAGTTGCGACAGCTCGTGTGGCAAGCCACCCAGCACATCGGAATCCTCAGGATCATCATGCAAGTCATTAAAATGGATAATGGCATCTAGCGAGGACTGGAGCTTCTGCAGCAAGGCCTGACCTTCTGCCAGTATTTTGCGCCCTTGCGCCTCACCCTCCGCCAGCAATTCGTCATACACCTCGAAATAACCGGCTGACACATAGTCCATCAGCACTTCGCAGAAGGCTTGAACGCGCTCAATGACGGGGGCTGATTCTGAGGGGGAGCGAGCATCCTCACCCAGCCCCAACATCTGGACAATGAGTGACTGGCGCTCGTCAAGCCAGCGTCGCACTAGCATTTCGACACGGTGGTGATGGTCTTCAGGTCCGGCAGACGGGTTAAGCATGACAGCCTCCTTGGCAAACTTCACAAGACTGATCAGCCTATGCCCGTCACCCGTTGACTGCAAGCAAGGGCCCTTAGTCCCTACGTAACAACTGCCAGACGGCAAGCGCTGCCAAGCCGACAAATACCACCAGCGTCCAGCCTGGCAGCGTGATGCCCATGAAGGCACCCTCTATCGCGGCACACTCGCCCGAGCCGCGCAGCACCTTGCCAATCACCTCGAACAAGGGAAAAGTATCCAGCCAGTAATCCAAGCCAGGGCCGCAAGACGGCACTTGATCCGGTGGCAAATTCTGCAACCAGACATGGCGCCCGGCCACTGCCACACCCGCCAACGATGTTAAAAGCGTGAATCCGGCATATACCCGCCGACCAACACGGGCCGGGCCATGCAAAAAAGCCAGCAGCACCACCGCGCTAGTCGCCATCATGGCCATGCGCTGAAAGATACATAGCGGGCACGGCTCCAGTTGCTGGTAATACTGCAGCCAGAGGGCAAAGCCCATAGCCGCAATGGTCAGCAGCAAAATACCAAGATTAGTCAGGCGAGGCGAAGGGATAAAAGGCATGTCGTACTCCATATTACTGCCGCGAGACTAGTGACCTCAGCAACAGAAAAACAAGCAGGCTTTGGTAACAGGCCATGCTTAATCGCGAAACCAGTCCGCCAAAAATTCCGCAAATGATGACGTATCAGCGGCTTCAATTGCCGCCTGCTCACGATGCGATACTGTTGCTGCTACAGCAAGCTCCTCGGCACGCTCCCCCAGCAGGGGGCGGGCACGAAAGTGCTCACCGTGCGCATGGCCTGTGCGCTGAGCAAACTCAAAGAATGAGCAATTATTTTCTTTTAATTCACGCACGATTGTCGCTGAATAGGTCAGTTCTGGGTCGTGCAGCTTGCGGGCTTCGTGAGCAATCGCTTGCGTATACGCAGTCGTACCATGGGCATCGTCCAGCACTGGCGCCAACGCCTGCAGATCGGCTAACAGGCGCTCTGCTTGCTCGACAAACAGACGGGACTCTCCTTGTACATCAATGCGCAGCGCGGGATCACGCCCCCGCTCAACCACCTGCTGCTGGTTGATCGGCAACGCAGCATATTCAGCATCGGTAAATGGCAGGCTCTCACTCAGCAGGCAATGCAAGGCAAACACTTCCAAAAAGTGCGCACTGCTGTCATCAATCCCAATGGGGTTGAACGGATTCAAATCAACACAGCGCAGCTCGACATACTCCACGCCACGCCGTGACAGTGCGGTAGTTGGCCGCTCTCCTCGCCCCGTCGTGCGCTTGGGTCGCACCAGCCCGTAATACTCGTTCTCAATCTGCAGAATATTGGTGCTGATCTGCTGATACTCACCAGATCCATCCTTGAGCCCGATTTTTTCAAACGGCGCGCAAGGCGTACGAATGGCATGTGACAGATCACGCACATACTCATTCAAACCGTTATAGGACACCTTGAGGTCTGACTGTACCGAGTTCTGATACCCCAGCGAACTCATCCGCAAAGAAGTGGCCTGCGGCAGGTAGAGTGTTCCGTGACCACAGGAATCCAAGCCGTGCTCACGACCCTGCAGAAAAGAACCACACACAGCCGGGCTAGCGCCAAGCATGTACAACAGCAGCCAACTCTGGCGCTGAAAATTACGCACCAGCGCAAAATATTTTTCCGAACGAAAGTCGGCCAATGCCTGTGTATCGCCGCACTGTTCTTGCCAAGCTCGCCAAAAAGAATCTGGAAATGAGAGGTTGTAATGAATCCCGGCAATCGTCTGCATACGACGACCGTAGCGAACCCCAAGCCCGCGACGGTAAAGCGTTTTCATCCGGCCAATATTAGAACTGCCATACTGCGCGAGCGGAATGCTGTCATCATCGCCCAAGATGCACGGCATGGAGTTAACCCATAGCTCTTCGTCACCCAGATGCGCATAAATAAACCGGTGCAAGTCATCGAGAAAGCCAAGCGTTTCGGCAATCGATCCGGTGGCCGGGGTAATGAGTTCCAGCAAGGACTCGGAGTAATCCGTAGTGATATACGGGTGCATCAGCGCCGAGCCGAAAGCTGACGCATGAGGCGTCTTCGCTAGATGACCATCCGGCTGCACGCGCAACGATTCTTTTTCCAGGCCACGGCGCATACCGGCCAGCACGATTGCCTTAGGGGACAGCCACTCCAGTTCACGGGCAAGCACGGCATCCACAGGCAGTTCCTCACATCAGGGGCAGGCAATAATAGGGGCGTTATGCCCGGACACAAGAGGACAGCATATTAACTGGCGGCGGGGGCCTCACTCTTCCAGATGGCGAACGTACCACTCGCCTTAGCGACCAGTTTACCCCCTGAAACAACTTCCGCATCCAATACTGCCGTACGGCGCCCGCGATGGATCACCTTTGCTGTACAGCGAATAAGCCCCTCACGCACGGGGCGAATGTAGTTCGTCTTCGCCTCCAACGTGGCGGCCAACTCGTCGATCTCAAGCAAAGAATAGATGGCGGCCCCCATCGCACAGTCAATCAGAGCAAATGCTGCTCCCCCATGAAAGCCTCCCACCACATTCTGAAGGAAGTCGGTCATGTCGATTTCAGCGATACAACTGCCATTTTCCACGCTTATATAGCGAATACCGAGATGGCGACTGAAGCGCGAACCTTCATCACGCAGGATATGGGCTTTGTGTTTCATTCTAAGTCTCCCTGAAGGCGCGCGAGCCTAGCAAAAATACCACTCGCAAGATAAGGTTTATATTACCCGTTGATGGTACTTTGAACCTTAAATATACATGGTTTAAAAAACCTTACTCGCCGTAAGTCCTTGATTGGTTTTAATTATACAGCTGGCATGTTTCATGTATCCTTACTGGCATGATGAAGATAACTGAAAATACCCGTACGTTGTTCCCGCTCTGGCGCCTGGGCTTCCGCCCCTTTTTTCTGGGAGGCGCCGGCTTCGCTACTCTGGCCATCCTGCTCTGGCTGGCTTTTCTCGGCGGAGTGCTGCACTGGCAACCTGCTGGCGGCATGCTGGCTTGGCATCGCCATGAAATGATGTTCGGCTTTGCCGCCGCCATCGTGGCAGGCTTTCTGCTCACTGCCGTGCAGAACTGGACCGCCACCCCAGGGCTCACTGGCCGACCGCTGGCTGTTCTGGCGGGCATCTGGCTAGCAGGTCGTCTGGCATGGCTTCTGGGTGCTCCTCTCTGGCTGCTAGTACCGGTCGATGTCGCCTTCCTGCCACTGGCTGCCATCGTTGTCGGTCGCCAAATCTTCAGCGTAAAACAAATACGCAATTATCCAGTGCCCATACTGCTATTGCTCATGACCGCCGCCAATAGTGTAACGCTGGCGGGGTTAGTGCAGGGCGACGATGAACTTCAGCGCCAAGGCGTGCACGCTGGCCTCTGGTTGGTCGCCGCCATGATGGGGTTGATTGGGGGTCGCGTGATTCCTTTTTTCACTCAGCGCGGCTTAATGCGCAAAACGCAGGCACCGGCAATCCCTGCACTTGATCGTGTGGCCATGGGCAGTGCCGTACTGGCTGCCGTGCTGACTGCAGCAGGCCTGTCACTAACGCCATCCCCTTGGATGGCCATTGTCTTTGCCGTGATGGGTATCAGCACACTGATCCGGATGGCGCGCTGGCAAGACCGGGGCATCTGGGGCGTGCCCCTGTTGTGGTCACTGCACCTTGCCTTCCTGTGGCTAGCACTGGCCCCGCTCGGGATGGCACTGTGGCACCTAGGCATCATCGATTCACTCAGCCTGCCGCTGCATGCCCTCACTATCGGTGCCATGGGCGGCCTCATTCTGGCCATGATCGCTCGTGTTACGCTTGGTCACACCGGCCGGCCGTTACAGCCCCCGGCGGCCATGAGTGTTGCATTTATTGCACTCAATGCTAGCGCCCTTAGCCGTGTCATGATGTCGACTGGCGCCTCTTCATGGCTACTGTGGTTATCTGGCGCACTGTGGATTCTCGCCTTTGGCCTGTACCTGTTTTACTACGCACGCATGCTGTTAGAACCTCGCATCGATGGCATGTCGGGCTAAAATAAATCCGCCGCATAAAAAAGGGCTGACGTTATCGCGGCAGCCCTTTTTCTTTTTATAGCGTGTGGGTATTTATTTCTTCACGCCTGCCTTCATCAACAAGCTACCCAAGCCGCCGACCTTGGCAGCGGGTGCCTCACCAAAGCTGCGCTTGCTGGTCACCTGATCGCTACGGCCCGGGCGCGCGCCTCCCTCGCCTGGCTTTTTGGCCGGCATGACTTCGTCTTCCATCCGCATGGTCAGCGCAATACGCGCACGCGGCACATCTACTTCTAGCACTTTCACCTTAACAATATCCCCCGCACGCACAACTTCACGCGGATCCTTAATAAACTTTGTAGAAAGCGCAGAAATATGCACCAGCCCGTCCTGATGCACACCGATGTCTACGAAGGCGCCAAAATTAGCAACGTTGGTCACTACACCCTCAAGGATCATTCCTGGCTTGAGATCCCTAATTTCGGTAACGCCGTCCTGAAAGGTTGCAGCCTTAAATTCAGGACGTGGATCACGACCGGGTTTTTCCAGTTCTTTTAGAATATCGGTGATAGTGGGCAGGCCGAATTTCTCATCGACAAACTCGGCAGCATTCACGGCCTTTAGGAATTTTGCATCCCCCAACAGCTCGCGAATATCCTTGGTCGACTGTGCAGCAATCTTCTGCACGATCGGATACGACTCTGGGTGCACTGTACTGGCGTCCAGCGGATTCTCACCATTCATGATGCGCAAAAAGCCAGCCGCCTGCTCAAAGGTTTTGTCGCCAAGGCGTGGGACTTTTTTCAGCGCCTCACGTGAGGTGAACGCACCGTTGCTGTCACGGTAACTGACGATGTTTTGCGCAATCGTGCTGTTAAGGCCGGCAATACGGGCCAGCAGTGCGGCCGATGCCATATTCACATCCACACCGACGGCGTTTACACAGTCTTCCACCACGGCATCCAGCGAGCGCGCTAGCTTTACCTGATTTACGTCATGCTGATACTGGCCAACACCAATCGATTTGGGATCAATTTTTACCAGCTCTGCCAACGGATCTTGCAAGCGACGGGCAATCGATACGCCACCACGATAAGACACATCCAGATCAGGAAATTCCGCCGCCGCCAGCGCCGACGCCGAATACACCGAGGCACCCGCTTCGCTGACCACAACCTTGGTCATCTTTAGTTCGCTGTGCTTCTTGATAAGCTCAGCGGCCAATTTGTCAGTTTCACGCGAAGCCGTACCATTACCAATGGCAATCAAATCAACGTTGTGGCGCTGACAGAGTACGGCCAGCATCGCAATCGACTTATCCCATTCATTTCTGGGTTCATGCGGGAAAATCACGCCGTGATCCACCAGCTTGCCCGTGCTATCAACCACGGCAACCTTCACGCCCGTACGCAATCCGGGGTCTAGCCCCAGCGTGGCACGCGGGCCCGCAGGAGCGGCCATCAGCAAATCTTTGAGGTTATCGGCAAACACTTTGATGGCTTCTTCTTCGGCACTGCCTTTGATTTCACCAAGCAGATCTGTCTCCAAATGCGTCAGCAGTTTTACTCGCCACGTCCAACGCACCACTTCCGCCAACCACGTATCCGCTGCGCGCTTTTCATTCTTGATGCCCGCATGGGCAGCAATCATTCCCTCAGCCGGATGCGGCAGACCTTCTTCCTGATTCGGAATTTCCAGGGCCAACGTTAAAAAGCCTTCGTTACGGCCACGAAACATGGCCAGCGCACGGTGGGATGGCACCGATTTCAGCGGCTCATGATGCTCAAAATAATCGCGGAACTTGGCACCTTCATTTTCCTTACCCGGCACTACTTTCGCGGCCACTTCACTGTTTTCAGTGAGAAAAGAACGCAGCCGCGCCAGCAAATCGGCATTCTCCGCAAAGCGCTCCATCAGGATGTGTTTAGCGCCATCCAGCACGGCCTTCGTATCGCCGTAGCTCTTCTCGACATTAATAAAGGCCTGCGCCTCGGTTTCCGGTACCCGTGTTGGGTCGGCAAGCAGCATGTCGGCCAACGGCTCGATACCCGCTTCGCGCGCCAGCATGCCCTTGGTCACACGACGTGGCTTATAGGGCAGGTACAAATCTTCCAGACGCGCCTTGGTGTCCGCATCCAGCAGCTGACCCTTGAGCTCCGGCGTGAGCTTGCCCTGCTCCTCAATGCTTTTAAGGATGGCATCGCGGCGATCCTCCATCTCGCGCAAGTAACCCAAACGCTCCTCTAGATCACGCAGCTGCGTGTCATCCAGCCCTCCCGTAATTTCCTTACGGTAACGGGCGATAAAGGGCACGGTGGCGCCTCCATCCAGCAATTCCACGGCTGACACCACCTGAGCAAGGCGGGCATTGATCTCCGTGGCAATGGTTTGGGCAATCTTGACTGAGCGATCCGACATGAAGAAATCCTGAAACAGCGGCAACAAAAGTCCGCCATCTTAAAGCCGCTTTCCCGTGCTGGGCAGACTTGTCTTCATCGTCCGGTCATGGTGGGTTCATGTGAACGTGTTTTAATAGGTAATTGTCATCGCCACCCGATCGCTAAATGACCTCGCCTACCGAAGCACCCGCCACCGTCTCCTTCCGTGAAGCCTTGAAATTCTGGTGGAGGCTTGGCTGGATCAGCTTTGGCGGACCCGCCGGCCAGATCGCTCTCATGCATACCGAACTGGTGGAGCGCCGCCGCTGGATCTCCGAGAAACGCTTCCTGCACGCCCTCAACTACTGCATGGTGCTGCCCGGCCCCGAGGCCCAGCAACTGGCCACCTATATTGGCTGGCTGATGCATGGCACCCGGGGCGGAATCACGGCTGGAGCCCTGTTTGTACTGCCTTCTCTCATCATCATCGCCGGACTGGCCTGGGTCTATCTCGCCTTCGGCCATTTGCCCGCCATTACCGCCATCCTCTGGGGCATCAAGCCAGCCGTAGTGGCCATCGTGCTTGCCGCTGCCTGGCGCATCGGCAAGCGCAGCTTGAAAAACGGCTGGCTGTGGGCCATCGCTGGCCTGTCCTTTGCCTGCCTGACTTTCCTGCACCTGCCATTCCCGGGCATCGTGCTGGCCGCTGCCGGCATTGGTGCCCTCGGTGGCCGTATGCGCCCCGGCATCTTTACTGCCGGTGGCGACCATGCCGGCAAGAGTGCCCCGCATGCCGCCGCCCTGATCGACGACGACACCCCCGCCCCCGCGCATGCCCGCCACACCCATACAGGACTGCTGCGGCATCTGGTCGTCGGCCTCGGACTGGGCATTGTCGTGCTGACAGGGCTACTGGTGCTGGAGGATGGTATTGGCCTGCTGTCCCGACTGGGCATCTTTTTCACACAGGCCGCTCTGCTCACCTTTGGTGGTGCATATGCCGTGCTGCCCTACCTCTATCAGGCTGCCGTCATGCAATACGGCTGGCTCACGGCCGGCCAGATGATGGATGGCCTCGCGCTGGGCGAAACCACCCCTGGCCCGCTCATCATGATCGTGGCCTTTGTTGGTTTTGTGGCGGGGTGGTCGGTTGACCCCCTCATGGCCGTGGCCGGGGCCTGCGTGGCCACCTTCTTTACTTTCCTGCCCTCCTTCCTGTTCATCCTGATTGGTGGCCCACTGGTAGAAGCCACGCACAACAACCTGCGCCTGACCGCCCCGCTCACCGCCATCACGGCCGCCGTGGTCGGGGTCATCCTCAATCTGGCACTGTTCTTTGCCAGCCATGTAGTCTGGCCCGCCGGTGTGCAGGCCAGCGGAACGGATATCCCAGCCCTGCTACTGATCGTGGCCTCCCTCGTGGCCCTATTGCGCTTCGAGGTCAACGTGATCCGGCTGATTGCCGCCTGTACTGTCATCGGCCTAATCCGTAGCCTGCTCTAGCCCTGCGCGGAAATCGCCAGACTACAGGCCGGCACAGAACCCGTTACGAGTCAGGCCAGCCCAACCATCGCAAACCCCGCCAAGGCTGCTACCATGCGTCTTCCGGTCCCGATGTGCAGAGCCAGATGGAAACGCCAGAACAGATAACGGATACCCCGCATGACGCCAGCCTCGCGCAATCGCGCATACTGGTAGTGGATGACGATGTGCGCCTGCGCAACTTGCTGCAGCGCTTTCTCGAAGAGCAAGGCTATACCGTCAGAGTGGCGCCAGAAGCCGTACAAATGGACAAGATGCTCTCTCGTGAGCTCTTTGCCCTTATCGTGCTGGACTTCATGCTGCCCGGCGAGGACGGCCTGGCAATCTGCCGGCGCTTACGCCGCGAGAACAACAATATTCCCATCATCATGCTGACCGCCAAGGGGGCAGATGCCGACCGCATCTCCGGCCTTGAAGCCGGCGCCGATGACTATCTGCCCAAGCCCTTTAACCCGCAGGAACTGCTGGCCCGTATCAAGGCTGTTCTTCGCCGCCAGCAACGGGAGCTGCCGGGGGCGCCTACACAGCAGGGTGAGGTAGTGAGCTTTGGCCCTTGGCAGCTTGATCTGTCTACCCGCCAGTTAATGCGGGCTGGCAAAGAAAATGTGCCACTGACCACGGGGGAATTTGCCGTGCTCAAGGCCCTTGTACAGCACCCTCGTGAGCCACTCACCCGCGACAAGCTGATGAATCTGGCGCGAGGCCGTGAGTGGGGTGCGATGGAACGCTCGATCGACGTGCAAGTTTCTCGCTTGCGCCGACTGCTGGAAGACAATCAATCCAAGCCGCGCTACCTGCAGACCGTTTGGGGCGTAGGCTATGTGTTCGTGCCCGATGGCGCGGCCTAATTCTTTTTACTGACCGAGTCTTAACGTGATCCGTTTTAACAAATTACTCAATCGTCTTAAGCCACGCTCCACTGTCTGGCGCACCACTCTGCTCGTCGGTAGCGTGGTCGTCATCAGTCAATACCTGTCGATCGCATTCTTCTGGACCAACCTCTATCTCCCGGAACTGCGCCAACACGCCCATTACTCGGCTGTGCATATCGACTTGCTGCGTGAGGCAGAGAAAAATGCGCCTACCGATCCTGTGGCCCTCGCAATACACGATCGCGTTAACAAGGCCACCGGCATTGAGGTGGTGCGCGACGAAGAGGACTTTCCCAAGGTTATCGACAAGCCCTTTGTTGAGATATTCACTACCATCATCGAACGCCAGCTGAGCCGCGAACTGGGCGAGCCTGTTTTGGTTTATTTTAAGTTCAAGCCAGAGCCGGTGTTCTGGATTCACGTCCCGTCCATGCAGGAAGTATGGGTGCGTGAGCCCTTGCTGTTTTTCGGCCAGTACAACCCCTGGATCATCATCGCCTGGCTGATCGGCGTGCCGTTACTGTCCCTGATCGCCATTGTGGTGTTGGTGCGGCAGCTCAATCGACCCCTTAAGCGACTGCAATTGGCGGCATTGCGTATCGGCAAAGGGCAGCACTCCACCATGCTGCCCACACAGAGCGGTCCGCTGGAAATCCGTGCGGTGAATCGTGCCTTTAATCAGATGACCACACAGATCCAGCAGGACGCCAAAGACCGCGCCTTTATGCTGGCGGGTATTTCACATGATTTGCGCACACCCCTGACACGTTTACGCCTGACGGCAGAAATGATGAAAGAAAAAGACATGGCCGAAGGCATGGTGCTGGATATCCAGGACATGGATGCCATCATCGACCAGTTTATTGCCTATATGCGCGACGGATCAGATGAAGAAGTAGAAGAAGCCTGTCTGGACCTGCTGATCTCCGAAATGGTTGCGCAACTTTCATCGCAGGGAACCATCGATTTTACCCCAGGCCAAGTGCCGAATATTTTCATGAAACGCCTGTCGCTAAAGCGCATGCTGGATAACCTAATCAGTAATGCCCTGCGCTATGGCGGATCGCCCGTCCACATCCACACGACGGCCGGCGATAAAACAGTGGTCATGACGGTACGCGATCATGGCCCCGGCATCGACGAAGCTGACCTACCTAACCTGCTGCAGCCTTTTGTGCGCGGACAGTCGGCGCGCACAAGCCAGGGCTCAGGCCTTGGCCTGGCTATCGTGGCGCGCATCGTTCGTATGCATAACGGCAAGCTGGATATCCGCAATCATTCAGACGGTGGCCTCGAGGTGACTATTACCTTGCCCACCAACCGACGGCCAGGGCGGGCCTGAGGAGGGGCCATAGACATGAAAAAGCCGGCAACTGCCGGCTTTTTCATGTCATCAATAATTTCAATGCAAACGCCCAGGCTCGCTTATACCGCCCCGCAACATCTGTGCCACGTCGATGGCGTCAAAGCTGTACGCCTGATTGCAGAACTGACAGGTAATATCAATGGACCCCTGCTCGGCCAGAATGTCATTAAGCTCGGCTTCGCCCAGCGAAACAAGCACGCTCTCAGTACGCTCGCGGGAGCAATTGCAGCGAAAACAAACATCGTTGACCTCATGCAGCTCCACCTGCTCGTCATGATAAAGACGATAGAGCAGCTCATTAACGGGCAAGTCCAGTAACTCATCCGCCTTCACCGTATCCGTCAACTGCTGCAGGCGCGGCCAGATATCCTCATCCTCACTATCGTCATGGCCCGGCAACACTTGCAGCAACATCCCGGCGGCCGTGTCATCACCGGCCACCAGCCACAGCCGCGTTGGCAACTGCTCGGATTGCGTAAAATAATACTCCAAGCAGGCCGCCAGCGATGACTCGCCTAGCGGCACAATGCCCTGATAGCGCTCGCCCTTCTCCGGATCAATCGTGATAGCCAGCTGGCCATTGCCAAACAGTGCCGATAAAGACATATCGGCAAATTGATCGCTCCAACCCTCTGCCACTTGAGCAACTGCCCGAACCTCAAGATGGTTATTACACTCCACCATCAAGGTCTCCAGTGGGCCATCACCGCGCACCTGCAGGATTAGCGAGCCTTCAAACTTAAGCGTCGACGCCAACAATACCGCTGCCGCCACTGCCTCACCCAGCAGGGCCTGTACGCGCGCAGGATAGGTATGGCGCCCTACGATGGCCACTAGAGTGTCGGCCAGCTGCACAACTTCGCCCCTTACTGGGCTATCGCTAAAGTGGAATCGCTGGATGAAATCAGTCATGGCACCTCTCCTAGACTGACAAGTGTACCCAATCGGACACTGACTTATAACTCAACCTCTTTTTACGGCTCTGCCACAAAATGATGCTTGACCCTCCGCCCCAAGGGCTCTAATTTCGCCGGCGACTTACCCTTATCCAGATACGTCACACCTCCTCACTTTGATTCATTTGATTGGCGCAAGGCGAATTTGTGACTAAACTTGTCTGGATTGCTCTGAAACCTTGGGAGGCCCCCCCACCATGAAGCTCAACACACTCGCTCTTGCCCTGCTACTGACTCCGATCGCTGGCAGCGCTCTCGCTGAAGTGACCTTCACACCGTTTGCTACCTACCGCCATTTCGACAATCAGACAGTTGAAAAGCTCTCTGCTGGCGGCGTCACCCCCGACATTAAAGGCAAAGAAGGTTACGGCCTCTCGCTGGGTTATCGTTTCACTCCAGCTTTTGGCTTGGAAGCTCATGTTGCCCGCACCGAAACCAAAACTGAAAACACTCCCGTTGTCGCCGGCTTCAATGGTCTCAACATTCGTGGTGATCGCCTGAGCGTTGACGGTTACTACGCCTTCAATGCTGAAAGTAAGTTCTCGCCGTATGTGCTGCTGGGTGCAGGACAGGGTCGCATCAAGACTCCCGGTACTTCCGCTCAGGACACCATCGTCAATGCCGGTCTCGGTGCCTTCTATCGCTTCAACGACAAAGTTGCCCTGCGCATGGAAGCCCGTGAAGTCTTCAATAGTGATGAAGACCTGAATGATGCCGTGGCTATGCTTGGCCTCGAATTCTCACCTGGTGCTGTTGCCGCCGCTGTTGTTCAGCAGTCTGAGCCCGTTCAGCAGCCCGAGCCAGAACAGGCTCCGGTAGAAGAGCAAGCTGCTCCAGTAGCAGTGGCTCCGATTGATACTGACGGTGATGGCGTACCTGACTCTGCCGACAAGTGCTCAAGCACTCCAGCCGGCGTACAGGTTGACGGCATGGGCTGCCCGCTGGATGACGATGCTGATGGCGTACCTAACTACCTCGACAAGTGCCCAAGCACTGCTGCCGGTGTGGTTGTCGACACGAACGGTTGTGACAA
>ERZ724517.795-NODE-795-length-18571-cov-4.723644_pt1 | contig 18571 bp, 17 predicted proteins | sample MGYA00376050_ERZ724517 | MGnify/ENA primary metagenome ERZ724517 (study PRJEB28724, sample SAMN07190886) | activated sludge metagenome | isolation source: activated sludge of sewage treatment plant in Hong Hong | place: USA: Christiansburg, Virginia | collected... | reverse complement strand
CTATCTCGCCAGCATCAGCCCCGGTACCGACTATGAGCCGCTGCTGCGGCTGGCGGCGCGGCTCAACCTGCCGGCGACGCAATACTGGCTGGCGCACCACCCGCCGCGCGGGCTCGAACCGCCGGTGTCGGCGCGCTTCCCCGCCCCCGACTGGGTGCCCTATCGCGGCTGGCGCGTCGACCAGAGCCTCGTCTATGCGCATGCGCTGCAGGAGAGCAATTTCATCACTACCGCGACCAGCCGCGTCGGCGCCAAGGGGCTGATGCAGCTGATGCCGGGCACCGCCAAGCTAGTCAAAAAAGGCTTCGACGAGACCGCCGATCCGGGCGCCGTCGACCTTGCCAGCGCCGATCTGACCGATCCGGCGTTCAACATCGAACTCGGGCAAAGCTACCTCGAGAAGCTCCGCGACATGAGCTATACGCAGGGCCTGCTGCCCAAGGTCGTCGCGGCGTACAACGCCGGGCCGGGATCGGTGCAGAAATGGAACGCCTCGCTGCGCGACAATGGCGACGCGCTGCTGTTCATCGAGTCGATTCCGTTCAAGGAAACGCGCCACTATGTCGAAATCGTCATGCGCAATTTCTGGATGTACCAGTTGCGCAGCGACACGCCGACCACCAGCATCGATGCACTGGTCGCAGGGCTGTGGCCGCGCTTTCCGGGGATGCCGGGGCCGACGGGCGTCAAGGTCGCGCCGCGCGCCATGCCGCTGACGCCGGTGGTGTCGCCGCTGGCCGGTGCCCCGCCCGAGCCCGAGGAGAAGCCCGATGGCAATTGATTTCAGCGCGAAATTCATCCCTGTCCGCATCGCCTGCCTGACGGTGTCGGACACGCGCACCGCCGCCGACGACCGCTCGGGCGACACGCTGGCGGCGCTGCTGACCGAAGCCGGGCACGAGCTCGCCGGCCGCACCATCTGCCGCGATGATGTGCCGGCGATTGTCGCGCAACTCAACGCGTGGATCGATGATGCGTCGGTCGATTGCATCATCACCACCGGCGGCACTGGCGTCACCGGCCGCGACGTGACGCCCGAAGCCTTGGCGCAGGTCTGGGACAAGGAAATTCCGGGCTTCGGCGAGCTGTTCCGCTGGCTCAGTTTTGCCAGCATCGGCACCTCGACAATCCAGTCGCGCGCCACCGCCGGCGTGGCACGTGGGACCTATATCTTTGCCCTGCCCGGCTCGACCGGCGCAGTGCGCGATGCCTGGAACGGCATATTGGTGACGCAACTCGACAGCCGTCACCGGCCATGCAACTTTGTCGAACTGATGCCGCGGTTAACCGAGCGCTAATCGGCACAAGCCCAGCATCGCCATGGCTCGCGGCCCGGTGCAACGCCGGTGAGCCGGTGTTTTGAGGAGGTGCGCATGTCGAAAACCCTTGCAGCCGTTTCGGTGCTGCTGCTGATCGCGCCGCTCGCGGCGACGGCGCAGCAACAAGGCAACCGCCAGGGTGGCGGCCATTCAGGCAGTGGCGGTGGCGGCGGTGGCTACAGCAAGCCGCAGCAACCTTCGACGCGGCCGGCGCCGGGCTATCAGGGCGGTGGCCAGTACAAGCCGCCTTCCGGCGGCGGTGGCCAGTACAAGCCGCCTTCCGGCGGCGGAGGCCAGTACAAGCCGCAGCCCGGTGGCAGCAACGGCGGCAATTACCGGCCACCGAACAATGGCAGCAATGCCAACTGGAATAACAACAAGCTGCCGCCGCAATACCGGCCACCACCGGGCTACAAGCCGCCCCCGGGGTATCGCCCGCCGCCCGGCGGTGGCTATTATCCGCCGCCGGCCTTCTACCCGCCCGGCGGCCGCTATCCGCCCGGCCGCTATCCGCCCGCCGGCGGCTGGTACCGCCCCCCGGCCCATTATGCGCCGTGGCGCTATCCGCCGGGCCATTGTTACCGGCCGTGGTCGGTGGGGTTGTTCCTGCCGTCGCTATTCCTGAGCAGTGCCTATTACTTCAACAGCTACAATGCGTTCGGACTGGGGGCGCCGCCCTATGGCACGCAGTGGGTGCGCTACGGCCCCGACCTGCTGCTCGTGGAAATCGGCACCGGCCGAATCCGTGCGGTCTACAACAACGTCTTCCTGATGTAGCGCATGACCTGCTGGCGGGGCCGCACCCCGCCGGCAGCGCCGTCATTTGAAGTTGGTCGGTAAGCCGAACCGCTGCTGCAGGTCATAGTTGAGCCCCGATTGCGGGATCCAGTTGCGCAAATCGGCGCCGGTCATGCGAAATTCGATATCGGCGTAGAAAATCTGCGACTTGCCCGTCGCGACATCGAGCACCGACGTCTGCACCAGCATCGGCGTGTAGTTCCACGTGCCGGGTGCGGGATAGATCGCGACCAGGCTGACGATGGCGACGGGCGGCTTGCCCTTGACCTGCACCGCCTTGGCCAGTTCGACGGCATTGTGAACGTCGGCGAATGCCGCCGGATCGACCGCCGACTCGGTCTGGATCTGATCGGTGGTGATGCAGGTGCCGAGCGACTGGCAGAGCTTGCTGGCATCGGCGAGATTATTGAGAATGAACGGCGTGCCGACTTCGCTGCCAAGCCCGCTGACCAGTGCATATTTGGTCGGTTCGTCGAGGGTGATCTGCGCGCGCGCCTGCTGCACATTGGCGGGCGGCTGTGCAGCCGGCGGCGTTGCGGCGGCCTGCGCGAACACGGGCGACGATGCCAGCGCCAACAGTGGCATGGCCCTCAAAAACAGCGTCATGATCTGGTTTCCCTTCGCCCCGGTTGAGCAGCTTCGCCACTAGTTTCGCACCGGAACAAGCTTGGGCCAAGTCCCAATTGAATTTATATGTTCTTGTTATGTTCTTTTATATCGACTATGGATGGGCGATGGTCACGCCCCCGCCTCTCAAAGGCCGCGGCGCCACCGGCAACGCCGCCAGCGCCCGCTTCGATGCACTGGCGACCCAAGCCGATGGCGACTGGCTCGACATGCGCGACAGCCTTGATGACGTGCCGCCGCTACGCACGACGGTCAGCATCGAGACACCGCGAACGATCATCACGCGTAACACCTCGCCCGACATCCCGTTCGACCGCTCGGTCAACGCCTATCGCGGCTGCGAGCACGGTTGCATCTATTGTTTTGCGCGGCCGACACACGCCTATCTCGGGCTGTCGCCGGGCCTCGATTTCGAAACTAAACTAACCGCCAAGCCAACCGCCGCAGCACTGTTGCGCGCCGAACTGTCGAAGCGCGGTTACCAGCCCAAGCCGCTGGCGATGGGCACCAACACCGATCCGTACCAGCCGATCGAAGCCGACTATCGCATCACCCGCGCGCTGCTGGCGGTGCTGCTTGAATTCGGCCATCCGGTGACGATCACCACCAAGTCCGACAGGGTCACGGCCGACCTCGACTTGCTTGCCAAACTCGCCGCGCAAAACCTTGTTGCTGTTGCCATTTCAGTGACAAGTCTCGACCGCACTATCGCCCGCAGCATCGAGCCGCGCGCCCCGACCCCGGCACGCCGTATCGATGCCATCCGCCAACTCGCCATCGCGGGCGTGCCGGTTTTCGTGTCGGTATCGCCCGTCATCCCGGCGATTACCGATCACGAGATCGAAGCGATACTGGAGGCCGCAGCAAGCGCCGGCGCCCATGCCGCCTTCACACGCCCCGTCCGCTTGCCGCATGAAGTCGCCCCGCTGTTCCGCGCCTGGCTCGACGCCCATTACCCCGACCGCGCGGCGCGCGTGCTGCACCTCATCCAGTCGATGCGCGACGGCCGCGACAATGACCCCGAATTCGGCACGCGCATGGCGGGCAAAGGCCCCTATGCCGAAATGCTGCGCCGCCGGTTTGCTATCGCCTGCGCGCGTCTCGGCCTCGACAATCGGCGACTGGTGCTCGCGACCGACCGATTCCGCGTGCCTTCCGCGCAGCTCGCGCTGTTCTGACGCGCGTCCCCATTCGTTGCACTTCCACATCGCCCGCGATTGCGGCATATTCAGGGGGTCCACAAGGGGATTGGCAAACCGTGCTCGCGTGGTTGCAGGAACTCAGGCGACGCAATGTCGGGCGGGTCGCCGGCATCTACACGGTAACGGCCTGGGCGGTTTTTCAGGTCCTCAACACCCTGTTCCAGACGCTCGGTCTTCCAAAATGGACCAACACGCTGGCGCTGGTACTGCTGATGCTCGGGCTGCCGCTGGCGATGACACTGGCGTGGCTGTCGGACCGGCGCAAGGCGCGCAATGCGCCTGCCGCAATTGCGCTGGCGGACGAAATCGCCGCTGCCCCGCGCCGCGAGCCGTGGATCGACGCGCTGATCATCGCCGCGGTCATTGCCGTCATTGGCGTGATCGGCTGGCAATGGGCGACGCGCGGCGCGCTGATCGAACCGGGTGCTCTGCCGGTTGCGGCAGTCCCCAGGCAGTCGATCGCCGTGCTGCCGTTCGTCAGCTTCAGCAGCAGCCCCGACGACGGTTTCTTTGCCGACGGGTTGACCGAGGAACTGATCAATTCGCTGGCGCAGAATGCCTCGCTCAAAGTGGCGGGGCGGACGTCGTCGTTCTATTTCAAAGGTCGCAACGAGGATTTGCGCGGTGTGGCGGCCAAGCTCGGCGTTGCCCACCTGCTCGAAGGCAGCGTCCGCCGCAGCGGCGATACCGTCCGCATCACCGCGCAGCTGATCAAGGCCGCCGACGGCTTCCATCTGTGGTCGCAGACCTATGACCGCCCTGCCCGCGACACGCTGGCGATCCAGACCGAAATCGCCGCCACCGTGGCGCGCGTGCTGCAGGTGCAGCTTGCCGGCAAGGCGCATCCGGCACCGCAGCGCGACCCGGCGGCGTTTGCACTCGAACTCGAATCGCGCGCACGGCTGCGCGCCAACCGTCAGGCCGATGCAGCGGTAGCGCGTGACGGGTTCCGGCGCCTGACTGAAATCGAGCCGGGCAATCCCGCCGCCTGGGCGGGGCTGTCGGAAGCGGTGATGCGGATGGCGCAGGACCATCTGACCATCGCATTCGATGAAGCGACGCAAATCAGCAACGCGGCCGTCGCGCGCGCCTTGGCGCTCGATCCCGATTCGGCGGTGGCACTGCGCGCGCAGGGCTTTTCCGAACGCGTCCAGGGTATTCGCTCGGGCAATACCGATCACTATCGACGTGCCGTCGCGGTGTTGACGCGCGCGGTGGCGATCGAGCCGGGCAATGCCGACGGCTGGTTCCTGCTGGGCAACGCGCAATCGGCGCTCGGACGCGATAGCGACGCACTGCCCAGCCTGCGCAAGGCCATAGCGATCGATCCGCTCAACCGCGGCGCCTTGACGGTGACGGGCGTGACGCTGGCCAATCTGGGCCGCATCGACGAAGCCGAACGCCAGTACCAGACCGTCATCGACCTGTTCCCCGACTATTCACCGGCTCTGCTCAGTCTGGCGCGGCTGCGCATTGCCACCGGACGGCTCAATGCTGCGGTACCGCCGTTGCGCCGCGCCCGGGCGATCGATGATGATGCCGCCGCGGGACTGGCTTTGGCCTATGTCTATCTCAACCTCGGCATGGAGCCGGAGGCCGACCGGACGCTCGACAGCATTGCGACGTCGCCGACGGCGTCGGCAATTGCGACTGCGGCAAAGATGCTCGTGCACCGCCGGCACGCCGAGTTGCTGGCATTCGCGCGGGCGCAATATGCCACGACGAAGGACCCGTTGTGGCAGAATGCGATCGCGATGATGGCATTGCTCACCGGTGACGGCGAAACCGCACGCAGCTATTTCGCCACCGCGCTGCCGGGGCTGTTCCTGCCGCAGCCCCGCGCCGACGGCGCCCCGTTCGACATGATGTCGGCGGCGTCGGCGCTCGACGTGACCGGCGACCATGCGCAGGCGCGTCGGGTGATGCGGCTGATTCTGGCGCAGCCAGTGCCCCCCGGCCCAATCGACGGTGCCATCGTCAACGCCCGCATCAATGCCCGCGCCGGTCTGGGCGATACTGCTGGCGCGGTCGCCGAACTCGAAGCTGCCGTGGAGCGGGGGTACCGCACGCCGTACGAATTCGACATGTTCACCCGGATCGACCGCTTTCCGCTGATGGCGCGGGTTGCCGCTGATCCGGGGTTTCGCGCGATAATGGCCAGGATAGCCGCCGACAACGCCGTCCAGCGCGAACGGCTGCGGCAAGCGGCAAACTCGGCGCCTTGATCGGGTGCCGCCATGACACTGTCGAGCGCGCATGCGCCGGCAGAATACCTAACAATTCGTTAATATTATCCGAATCTGTTCGGTCGCAATGCGTTTAGGGCTGCACCCGTAAAGACTGACCAGATTCCCCTCCTAAATTGTCGGCAGGACATAGTCCCTGAACTGGTCGCGCAACGCGGTTTTGAGCAGTTTTCCGGTCGCAGTGTGCGGCAACTCGTTCACAAACACCACATCGTCGGGCGTCCACCATTTGGCGATCTTGCCCGCCAGATACGCCAGCACCTCGTCCTTCGAAACGCTGGCATCAGGCTTGCGCACCACCACCAGCAGCGGCCGCTCGTCCCATTTGGGATGCGCTACGCCGATGACCGCGGCCTCGGCAATACCGGGGCAACCAACCGCCGCATTCTCGAGTTCGATCGACGAAATCCACTCGCCGCCCGACTTGATGACGTCCTTCGACCGGTCGACGATATGCATGTAGCTCAGCGCATCGAGCGTCGCGACATCGCCGGTATCGAACCAGCCGTCGGCGTCGAGTACCTGGCCGCCGTCGCCCTTGAAATACTGTCCCACCGTCCATGGCCCCCTGACCAGCAGCCGGCCGAACGCAACGCCGTCACGCGGCAATTCGGCACCGGCATCGTCGACGATCTTCATCTCGACCCCGAACACCGCGCGGCCTTGCTTGCACTGCGCATCGAGCTTGGCCTCGGCTCCCATCGCCAGCACATCGGGACACGGCGTGCCCGACGTGCCGATCGGCGACAATTCGGTCATGCCCCAGATCTGGCTGACGGTGACGCCATGGTCATTCTGGAAGCGCTCGATCATCATCCGCGGCACGGCCGAGCCGCCAATGGCGACGCGCTTGAGCTTGCCGAGGTGTTCGCCGGTCTTTTCAAGATGCTGCAACATCGACAGCCAAACCGTTGGAACGGCGAGCGTAAAATCAACGTCCTCATCGACGATCAGCTTGTGCAACGTTGGCGCATCGGTATGCGGCCCCGCCAGCACCAGCTTGGCACCGGTCAATGCCGCAGCATAGGGCACCGACCAGGCATTGGCGTGATACATCGGCGAAAACGGCATCACCACTGTTTGCGCGCTCAGCCCGAACACGTCATTCAGCGACGCGGCAAAGGCGTGCAGCACGTTCGACCGGTGCGAGTAGAGCACGCCCTTGGGGTTACCGGTAGTGCCGCTCGTGTAGCACAGACCCGAAGGCGCGTGTTCGTCGACATCGACCCAGTCGAATTTGCCGTCCTGCGCCGCGACAAGATCTTCGTAGCACAGCAATTCGAGCGGCGAATTTTCCGGCATATGAGCGCGGTCGGTGAGCAGCACGAACTTTTCAATGGTGTTGAGACGTGGCGCGACCGATTCGACCAGCTTGAGGAAGCTGAGGTCAAAGAACAGCACCCGGTCTTCGGCGTGGTTGGCGATGTAGACAATCTGATCCTCGAACAGCCGCGGATTGATTGTGTGTGCGACGCCGCCCATCCCTGAAATGCCGTACCAGCATTCGAGGTGACGATAAGTATTCCAGGCCAGCGTCGCGATCCGGTCACCGGGCTTCATGCCCAGCCCGACAAGCGCCTGAGCGACCTTGCGCGCCCGGTCACGAACTTCCCGCCAGTTGGTGCGAACCTTGGGCCCTTCGACCGTCAACGATACGACTTCGCGATTGGGATGGTTGAGCGCGGCATGATCGATCAATCGCCAGACCAGCAACGGCCAATCCTGCATTCCGCCCAACATCATCATCTCCCCAATCTTCGTTGTGACTGTTCCTAGCAAAGCCACAACGCGGTGAAAATGCACTGGAGTAAAATTTCGGCTTGACGCGAAAGGAACAAAAAGAGAACATTAGCCATCAACGACGATTCGAGGCTCAAGGCATCGCGTTGTCCGGCGAGGGAAACATTCGATCATGGCCACAATGTTCGTTTCAGCAATCTGCATCGTCCAGATCACACTACTGCTCGCGCTCACCACCCGCGACGTCTGGATGCGTCGCCGTCAAATTGTCCGCGTGTTGCAACATCGCGGCTGGGTCATGTCGACACGCGGGCTGCCGCCGATGCAGCGCGAACCGGCCTTTGCCGGTGATGCCGGTGCGATCGTCTACCTGTTGCCCGAGCGTCGCGACGTGTTCACGCCGACTTCGCGGCAGCACGCTGCCTGACCCGGCGATAGCTGCGGATCGCAAAGGGCAAGGTTGACGCATAGGCAAGACAGATCAGCGACAGCGTCATCCAGGGCGCTGAAATCAGCGCCGCACCAATCAGCCCGACGGCCAGCAAGGCAACCAGTCGCCATTGACCGCGGATGCGCGCCGAGCCCCAGCTGTAGGTCGGCAAGTTGGAAATCATGAAAAACGATACGACCACCAGGACGGTCGCACTGATCGCGGCGCGCAGCTGGAGATTGTCGAGCTGCACGGGCTCGAGCCAGAACGACACAAACATCGGGCTGAGCATCAGCCCTGCGCCGACCGGCGCCGGTATCCCCGTCAAAAATCCGGCCTTTTTGTGCGGCTGATTTTCGACATCGAGCTGGGCATTGAACCGCGCCAACCGCAGCGCGCAGGTTACCGCATGCGCCAGGGCAATGATCCAGCCGATGCCCGGCAAGACATGCAGCGACCAGAAATAGATGATCAGCGCTGGCGCCACCCCGAACGCCGTAAGATCCGACAGCGAGTCGAGTTCGGCACCAAAGCGCGAAGTGCCCTTGAGCAAGCGCGCAATACGCCCGTCGAGCGCATCGAGCACACCGGCAATGACGATGGCGAAGACCGCCTTTTCCCATTCGCCCAAGAACGCCGCGCGCACCCCGGTAAGGCCGCAACACAGCGCCAGGATAGTTACAGCGTTTGGAATAAGTGCACGCATCGGAATGACGCGCTGCGAGCGTCTGATTTCGGAATTGTCGCCGCTCATGCCATCCACCTGGCGCGCGTCACTGGGTCGCGCCCAGCAGCAGCTCGGGTGCGCCCTTGCGCGCCAGCACGGTTTCACCGGCAACGCAGCGCTGGCCCGCAAGTACCTGTGACGTATAACCTTCGGGAAGATAGACATCGACGCGGCTGCCGAACCGGATCAAGCCGACGCGCTCGCCCACAGCCACCTGATCGCCTTCGGCGACGAAGCGCATGATGCGCCGCGCCACCAGACCGGCAATCTGGCAGAAGCCTACCGCAGTGCCATCGGCGCCTTCGACAATGAAATACTGGCGCTCGTTATCCTCGCTCGCCTTGTCGAGGTCGGCGTTGACGAACTTGCCCGGCACATAGGTGATGCGGCGGATTTTGCCGGCAATCGGTGCCCGGTTGATGTGGACGTCAAAGACATTCATGAACACAGATACCCGCGTAACGGTGCCCGTCGCGGTATCGCTTTCAAGCCCGCCGTCGCCGGCCAACTGGCGCGGCAGCTGCACCTGCGCGATTGAACAGACCATGCCGTCCGCCGGTGAAATGATCAGGCCCTCGCCGTGCGGCGTCGTGCGTTCCGGATCGCGGAAGAACGCCGCGACCCACACCGAAATGCCCGCCATCAGCCAGCCCGCGACTTCCCATTGAAGTGCGAATCCGAGCAGGATGGTGATGCCGACCGCGATGGCGACGAACTTGCGGCCTTCGGGATGGATGGTCGGCACGCGATATTTGGCGCTTGTCGGCACCGGCAATGCCGGCGGTGGCGGCGTGGTCGTGTTGCTAAGGTCATTCATGCGCGCCACAGTAGGGCCATTCTATCCGGCTGACAATTCCAGCCGCAGCCCCGGAGCCTGTGATGCCGCGCCCGTCCGTAAACGCCCTGTGTCTGTTCTGTGGTTCGCGGAGCGGCAATGATCCGGCTCAAAGCGCACTCGCCGAGGATTTTGGGCGCTTTTGCGCCGCGAACAAGCTGGCGCTGGTCTATGGCGGCGGCGGCATCGGGTTGATGGGACTGGCAGCACGCGCCGCCATCGCCCACGGCGGCAGAACGGTGGGTGTCATTCCGCGCGCCTTGATGCATGCCGAGATCGCGCAGGACGGTCTCGACGAGTTGCTGGTGGTCGAGACATTGCACGAACGCAAGGCGCTGATGCATGCGCGCGCCGACGCGATTGTCGCGCTGCCCGGCGGCATCGGAACACTCGATGAACTGTTCGAAGTCATGACGTGGCGCGAGCTTGGCATCCACGACAAGCCAATCTTCCTGCTCGGTGGCAGCTATTGGGCGCCATTCCTGGCGCTGCTCGACCATCTGACGGCGAGCGGCATGGCGCCCGACGACTTGCACAGGCTTGTCGAGCCCCTCGACGGGCTCGACAGCCTGGCGCAGCGGCTGGGGGTGTAGACCGGGCGGCTCAGGTTGCCTGCATTGACAACCATTCGGCGATCAGTGCCGGTTTATCCTCGCCTTCGATTTCGACAGTGGTCTCGTTGCGCAGCAGGTAGCGACCGCCGCCCTTGTCCTCGATGCCGAGCAGCTTGCCGCGGACGCGCACGCGCTTGCCGACGCGCACCGGCTGCAGGAAGCGCAGTTTGTCGCAACCATAGTTGATGCCCATCTTGATGCCCTGCAGCACGATGGCGTTCGACGGCTGCAGCGCGGCAGTCAGCGACAGCGTCAGAAAGCCGTGCGCGATCGGCCCGCCGAACGGCGTCTTGGCGGCGGCTTCGGGATCGACGTGGATGAATTGGTGGTCACCGGTCACATCGGCAAAGGCGTTGACCTTCGCCTGATCGACCAACACCCAGTCGGATGTGCCGAGATCGGTGCCGATCAGCGCACGCGCGCCTTCAGGGGTTACCATTTGTGCCATCGATCATCTCCCATGTCTTTTTGTTGCGTCGGGCATAGTGGCGCGCGATCGGTAGCGCTGCAAGCCCATGGATTGCCGGCTACGCACTCCACTGTTGATTGACCCGCACTTGCCCCCTACAGCATCTCAGCATCAAAGCTGGCCGCGCCGAATGAGGATCCGATGAGCAAAATCAAGGTAGCAAAACCCGTCGTCGAACTCGATGGCGACGAGATGACCCGGATCATCTGGCAGTGGATTCGCGAACAACTGATCCTGCCCTATCTCGATATCGACCTGCACTATTACGATCTGTCGATCGAGCACCGCGACGAAACCGACGACAAGGTCACCGTTCAGGCGGCAAACGCCATCAAGGAAATCGGCGTCGGTGTGAAGTGCGCGACGATCACCCCCGACGAAGAACGCGTCAAGGAATTCGGCCTCAAGCGGATGTGGAAGTCGCCGAACGGCACGATCCGCAACATTCTGGGCGGCGTCGTCTTCCGCGAGCCCATCGTCATCCAGTCGGTGCCGCGCCTCGTGCCCGGCTGGACCGACCCGATTGTTGTCGGCCGCCACGCTTTCGGCGACCAGTATCGCGCCACCGACTTCCTGGTGCCCGGTCCCGGCCGTTTGACGATGCGTTGGGAGAGCGAGAACGGCAAGGACGTCATCGAGCACGAAGTTTTCGACTATCCGTCGAGCGGCGTCGCGATGGGCATGTACAATCTCGACGATTCGATCCGCGATTTCGCCCGCGCCTGCCTCAATTATGGCATCAGTCGCGAATGGCCGGTCTATCTGTCGACCAAGAACACCATCCTCAAGGCCTATGACGGGCGCTTCAAGGACATCTTCGCCGAGATCTACGACGCCGAATTCAAGGCGCGCTACAAGAAGCTCGGCATCGTTTACGAACATCGCCTGATCGACGATCTCGTCGCCTCGGCGCTGAAGTGGTCGGGCAAGTTCATCTGGGCCTGCAAGAACTACGACGGCGACGTCCAGTCGGACATGGTCGCGCAGGGCTTCGGCTCGCTCGGCCTGATGACCTCGGTGTTGCTGACCCCGGATGGCAAGACCGTCGAAGCCGAAGCCGCGCACGGCACCGTCACGCGCCACTACCGCATGCACCAGCAGGGCAAGAGCACTTCGACCAACCCGATCGCGTCGATCTTCGCCTGGACCGGCGGTTTGAAGCATCGCGGCAAGCTCGATGACACGCCGAAGGTCACGCAGTTCGCCGAAACGCTCGAGCGCGTCTGCGTCGAGACCGTCGAAGAAGGCAAGATGACCAAGGATCTCGCAATCCTCATCGGCCCCGACCAGCCGTGGATGACCACCGAGCAGTTCTTCGAAGCCGTCCGCGCCAATCTCGACAAGGCGATGGGTGCCTGAACTGACCTGCGCCAATCTGGTCAGTCTTTACGGGTCCAGCAGGTTGCAGGTGCGCGCTTGCACCTGCCCTAGCTTCTTATTGACGATTTGTTCATAATCCGACATGCCGCCTGTTGGTGGATGGGAGTCCGTGATGAAACGTCTTGCAATCCTGGCCTGCCTGATGGCGACCACAGCGGCCGCTGACGCGCGCAGCATCACGGCAATCGCCTTTTCCGGTTCCGGTGTCGTTACGGCGGCAGGCGGTCATGGGCCGGCCGTGGGGCGTGGCAACAAGATCATTGGCCAGATCAATTTCTGGCAACCGAATTGCCTGCCGGACACTATCGACGGCGTCGTCGATTTGGGCAGCCCGTTCGATGGCACCAACATCTGCGACAACCTCTGGCAAGTTCGTGACCAATTCAATGCTATCGATGTCTTCAGCGAGCGCACGTCTGCGAAGTTGACGTTTGATCACGGCAGTCTGACCGGCGTCTATTTCAGGGGCGAAAATGGCCCAAGTTACCTTGGGGTCGACACTGCCCAGTTTTGGGGCGGCTGGTACGATGGCGTTCCCCAATATGACTTCAACTATTCCGGCACCTGGGCAATGACCGATGTGCGCATCGCCTATGACGGTGCGCCGCTGCCGGGCACCGTGCCCGAACCCGCAAGCTGGGCGCTGATGATTGCCGGATTTGGCCTGATCGGCACCATGCAGCGCCGGCGTGCCGGCAGGCTGCCGACAGCGCCGGGGCATACAAGCGAGAAATCAGCCTAGGCGTTGCGTTGCGGCGAGCGCCTTTTCCGCAAGACCCTTGGTGCGGTATTTCATGTCATCGAGCGTCGCATCGTCGAGCGTTTCGCACATCGCGACACAGAGATAGCGGGAATAGACGCCGGCGTTGATGACGGCGAGCCGCCAGCAGCCGAACGCGACATAGAAGTCGACCTGGCTGACATCGCGACCGGTGCGCCGCGCGTAGCGGTCAACGACTTCGGCATAGGTCAGGAAGCCGCCGGCCTGCGTCACGTCGGTACTGGTGTTCGCCGAGCCGGGGCCGTCCGACCACCAGACTCCGAGGTAGCCGACGTCGGCGAGCGGGTCGCCAAGCGTGCACAATTCCCAGTCGAGCACGGCAGCAATCGCGCCGGTTGTCGTGTTGGTCAGGCAATTGCCCAGACGGTAGTCGCCATGCGCAATCGACACGCCCTGCTGGACGGGCACGTGCGATTGCAAATAGGCGGCGACCTCGTCGACCGCAGAAATTTCGAAGGTCTTCGACGCGGCCCATTGCGCCGACCAGCGCTTGACCTGGCGTTCGATATAGCCTTCGCGCTTGGCGAGATTGCCGAGCCCGACGGCATCGACATCGACGGCGTGCAAGTCGGCGAGCACATCGACGAGGTTCTCGCTGATCTGGCGCCGCAGCGGCATGGCGATCGACGCCGCGCGGTCGGGCGTGTCGAGCACGACACCGTCGACATAGGCCATGACATAAAAGTCAGCGCCGTTGACCGCCGGGTCGGTGCACAGGCCAAGACACGCCGGCACCGGCACATTGGTCTGGCCCATCGCGCTGATCAGCCGGTGTTCGCGCGCCATGTCGTGCGCCGTCGCCAGCACCAATCCGACCGGCGGCCGGCGCAACACATAGCGCGTGCCGTCGGCCCCGGTGACGCGGAAGGTCAGGTTCGAGCGACCACCGGCGATCAAGTCGAAGTGGAACGGCGGCACCGCACCCGCGACATTCGCCGCAAGCCAGGCACTGACATTGGCGGCATCGATTCCCTGCAGGGCTGCGGTGTCACCCACGAGCGACGTTCACAACCTGCGGCACCATATATTCGAGCATGCCCTCCATGCCGTTTTCGACACCGAAGCCGCTCTGCTTGTGACCGGCAAAAGGCGTATCGGGGCGCAGATCAAGGTTGTGGTTGATCCACACCGTGCCGGTTTCCATGCGACGCGCGATATCGATGGCGGCGTCGATGTCCTTCGACCAGACCGCACCAGCAAGGCCATAGTCGCTGGCGTTGGCGCGATCGATGACGTCATTGATGTCGTCGAACTTGAGCATCGGCAGGATCGGCCCAAAGGCTTCTTCCTGCACAACACGCGATGATTCGGGCGGGTTGTCGACAATGGTCACCGGCACGAAATAGCCGCCGCCGTCGGGAATGTCGGCACCGTGGATCAGCGTCAGATTATTGGCGCGCGCGTCGTTGAGCAGGTCCATCACGCGGTCATACTGGCGCTTGTTCTGGATGGGTCCGAGCACCGTGCCCTGTTCGGCGCCGTCGCCGACCTTGACTGCCTTGGCAATCGCGGCGAGCCGGTCGCGCAGACCGTCATAGACATCGGCATGAACGTACAGTCGCTTGGTCGCGACGCAGATCTGCGCCGAGTTGAAGAAGGCACCGAAGAAGATCTTCTGCGCGACCTCGTCGAGATCGACATCGGGCAGTACGATCGCTGCATCGTTGCCGCCGAGTTCGAGCGTCACGCGCTTCAAATCCTTCGCGGCGCTTTCCATGACGCGCTTGCCGGTCGCGGTCGAGCCGGTGAAGCTGACCTTGTCGAACCCCGGATGGCTGGTCATCCACGGGCCGAGATCGTCGCCGCCGGTGATGACGTTGAACACGCCGGGCGGGAAGATGGCGCTGAACAGTTCGCCGATCTTGAGCGTGCACAGCGGCGTGAACGGCGACGGCTTCAAGACCATCGTGTTGCCCGCGACCAGCGCCGGAGCGACCTTCCACATCGACAGCGTGACGGGGAAGTTCCACGGTGCGATCGCACAGATGACGCCAAGCGGCACGTAGCGCGTTTCGATGAACTTCGTCGCAGAGTCCTCGATGACATGCACCGGCGGCGTCATCGCCGACACCGCGTGCAGCCACATTGCGGCACCCTGGATTTCCTGCTTCGCGGCATCGACCGGACGGCCCTGTTCGTGCGTGAACAGGCGCGCCAGATCGTCGGCATTGGCCATCAGCACGTCACCGGCGGCACGCATCATCGCCTGGCGCTCGGCAATCGGGCGGGCACGCCACGGCTTGAATGCCGCACGGGCGGCCGACACTGCAGCGTCGAGCTGTTCGCGCGATGCGTCGGGCGCCTGCGCAAACGCTTCGCCCGTCGCCGGATTGAACACATCCATGGTCTTGGCCGACCCGACGGACTTGCCGTCGATGGTCATGCGGTAGTCGGTGTCGAAATTCATGGCGACTCTCCCCAGAGCGATTCGTGATTCTTGCTGCCTCTATTGGCGAAGCTTTTGTCAGGCGTCCATCAGCAGAACGACCTTGATGCATTCGCCGTGATGCTGCGCGGCGATGGCCTCGTTGATTTTTGCGAATGGAAAGGTGGTGATCATCCGGTCGAACGGCAGCTTGCCCTGCCGGTGCAGTTCGATCAATTCGGGCAAGAAAGTCTCAGGATCGCTGTCGCCTTCGATGATGCCCTTCAGCGTAAACCCGAACGTCATCACCGTGTTGACATCGCCCGGCATCGGCACGCCGGGCGCGGTGACGCCGACCATGCCGAAAACACCCTTGGGCGCCAGCGAGCCGAGGATGCCGGTGTAAACCGCCGGCAGCCCCGTGGTGTCGAAAGCATAGCCGACGCCGTCGGGCACGATGGCGCGCACCGCGGCAGCAAGGTCGTCGGTTGCGGTCGGATCGATGACATGCGTCGCGCCGAATTCGGGCGCCAGCGCGCGACGCGTCGCCACGGGTTCAACCAGAATGATTGTCGAACAGCCGGCGATCTTGCCACCCATCACCGCGCTCAGCCCGACCGGGCCGCCGCCGGTGATCAGCAACGTCGAACCCGGCTCGCATTTGAGCGAGCGGGTAATGCCGCCGACACCGGTCTGGATGCCGCAACCGAGCGGCCCCATCAGTTCGAGCGGCAAACCTTCGGGCACCTTTACCAGATTGCGTTCATAGGTCAGCGCATAGGTGGCGAACGACGACTGGCCGAAGAAGTTGCTGCCGACATCGGTGGTGCCATCGTGCAGCGCCTTGCTGCCGTCGGGGCGCATCCCGGCATAGTTGAGCAGCTGCATCGTGGTGCAATAGGCGGCGTCGCCCTTGGCGCAATTGCTGCACGTGCCGCATGACCGGAAGCTGATGGCGACACGGTCGCCGGCGGCGAATTTGGTGACGCTGGTGCCGACCTTTTCGACAATGCCCGAGCCTTCGTGACCAAGCACGGCGGGCGCCGGGATCATCCCGGCTTCCTTGAACACCAGGTCGGTGTGACAGACACCGACGCCGACGATGCGGACCAGCACCTCGTCGGGCCGCGCCTGATTCGGCACCAGCGTGCGGGTTTCGAACGGCAGGCCGGCGCCAACGGCAACCGCGGCTTGGACTTGAGTCATGCGTGGACTTCCTTCTGCTGGTTCGGGGTAACGGGCGCGAGCGTCCGTGAAATGGTCGCGAGCGCCGCAGCGCGGACGCGGGGAATATCGAGCGCCGGGTCGAGCAGGCATTCGATGCCGATGCCGAGCAAGGTGCTGCCAATCGACAATGCGGCAGCATCAGGATCGACCGCGGGGTCGATTTCGCCAGACGCCTGCCCTTGCACGATAAGGCCTGAAAGCCGCTGTTTGACCTTGTCATGTTCAGCCAGGAATACCGCCTGCGTCGGCAGCCGGTTGGCAATGGCCGACGCCATCATCACCCAATAGGCGCGAATGAAGACGTCCGCTTCGATCTGCAGCAGAATGACATCGGCATAAGCGATAATGTCATCGAGCGGCGACACCGACCGCACGTGGCGCGCGGACATAATCTGCGTATTGCGGTCGATCACCGCGGCAATGACGGCAGTGACCAGCCCGTCCTTTGATCCGAACTTCTGGCTGGCGAGACCGCGGCTGTAGCCGGCTACGGCACCGACCCTTTCGAGACTGGCGGCGGCAAAGCCTTCGGCGGCAATCAGCTCGGCGGCCGCGGCAAGTAGCCGCTGCTCGGATTCAGCGCGGCGTTCTACTTGCGTTTGCCGCCGTATTTTGAGTTGTTCGGACACGCAAGCGACCTAACATATTTGTTGACTGTATAGCAAATTGGTTTCAAGGTTCGACCAACTAAAATGCGGGAGCGAGCCAGATGTCAATTCCAACCGAAATCGCCAACACCATCGTCGATCCGAAAGCCTATTCGGAAGGCGTCAAGCTCGACGCGGCGTTTTCGACGTTGCGCCGCGACATGCCGTTCGCCCGCGCCGAACCCAATGACGTCAACCCGTTCTGGGCCGTTACCAAGCATGCCGACATCATGGCGATCGAATCGCAGCCGGCAATCTTTCACAACGGCGACCGCCCGACGGTCTTGTCGAACAAGGAAGGCGAGCAGTTCGTCCGTGCCGTCACCGGCGGCGAGGCCAACCTCATCCGTTCGCTGGTGTCGGTCGACGGTGACGAGCACAAGGCGCTGCGCGGCGTCGGCTTCCCGGCGTTCGTCCCGAAGAAGGTCGGCGCACTCGAAGCCGATATCCGCGCCATCGCCCGCGAATTCGTTGACCGGATGATCGCCATGGGCCCCGAATGCGATTTCGCCAAGGACGTTGCGTTTCTGTATCCGCTGCGCGTCATCATGACGGTGCTCGGCGTGCCGCGCGAAGACGAAGCCTTCATGCTCAAGTTGACGCAGGAATTGTTCAACGCCAACGATCCCGACCTCAGCCGCGACGCCAAGGCGAGCACGCCAATCGAAATCGCCCAAAGCCTGCAGCAGACGATGGTCGATCTCGAAAACTATTTCGAAGTCGTCACCACCGAATTCCGCGCCCGCCCCCGCGACGTCGTCAACAGCGTCATAGCCAATGCCATGATCAACGGCGAATACCTCAATCGTCGCCAGTTGATGGGCTATTACATCATTGCCGCGACCGCCGGCCATGACACGACGTCGAACACCATCGCCGCCGGTTTCTGGGCACTCGCCGAACGTCCCGACGTGTTCCGCCAGATCAAGGCGGATCCGGGCTTGGTGGGCGGCTTCATCGAGGAATCGATCCGCTGGTCGACACCGGTCAAGCATTTCATGCGCAGCGCCACCGCCGACACCGAAGTCGCCGGCCAGAAGATTGCCAAGGACGACTGGCTGATGCTGTCGTACCACAGCGCCAACCGCGACGAAGACGTGTTCGACAAGCCGTTCGAGTTCGACATCACGCGCAAGTTCAAGCAGCAGCTGGCCTTCGGCTACG
>ERZ724517.793-NODE-793-length-18584-cov-4.212100_pt1 | contig 18584 bp, 13 predicted proteins | sample MGYA00376050_ERZ724517 | MGnify/ENA primary metagenome ERZ724517 (study PRJEB28724, sample SAMN07190886) | activated sludge metagenome | isolation source: activated sludge of sewage treatment plant in Hong Hong | place: USA: Christiansburg, Virginia | collected... | reverse complement strand
ACCGGATTTGTTCGCCCTTAGCGTGCAGATACGTCACTTTCGTGTAGTCACCCCACATAGGATCGAGCGGCCCAGGGCCGCGCCCCGTCAGTGGTGGCAGCTGCCACCGGGGGAACACCAAGGGCACCCGCCCTTTCGTTCCCGAAGCATAATCGACAGGACCGGGTTGCTCGACAAGTTCGGCCAGTCCCGGCGCGCTCGCGCGCCGGGGCCTCCCTAGCCGTGCCGCCCGCACCACTCCCATCGATTTTGCTCCCCCCTCCCCATCCCGCGCTTCGCCAGCGGGTCAGAGCCGCAGGCCGCAGGCAGCGGCTTCGCCTAAAGGAGTGAGGAAAATGGCTAAGGAAACGAACCGGATCGACATTTATCAGGCCGTCACCGACGACATTCTTGCGATGCTGGAAGCGGGCACCAAGCCTTGGGTGAAGCCGTGGAGCGGTGGGCCGACCATTCCGCTCCGGCACAATGGTGTCGCCTATCGTGGGATCAACGTCCTCAGCCTTTGGGCCAGCGCCATGCGTCAGGGCTTCGCCTCGCCCTATTGGCTGACCTTCAAACAGGCGTTGGAGCTGGGCGGCAATGTCAGGAAGGGCAGCAAGGGAACCACCGTTGTTTATGCCAACAAGCTTGTTGTGAAGGACTCCGAGACGGACGACGAGCGCGCCATTCCGTTCCTGAAACGATACACGGTTTTCAATGCCGATCAGGTCGAGGGACTGGACGGCAAATATCCAGCGCCCGCTCCGATCATCACCAATCCCGAAACCCGCGACGTTGAGCTTGAAGTGATGTTCTCTCGCATCGACGCAACCGTTCGCATCGGCGGATCGCAAGCCTATTACCACACCCGCGACGATTATATCCAAATGCCCGCTTTTGAAGCGTTCCATTCCGCCGACGACTACTATGCCACGCTTGCGCATGAGGCCGTGCATCATGCAGGACATGAAAGCCGCCTCAACCGGAAAACCCTGATTTCAACGAGCCGCGCCGACTATGCGAGGGACGAACTCGTGGCCGAGCTGGGCGCATCCTTCATCGGCGCGATTGTCGGTTTCAAGGTCGACGAACGCGAAGACCATGCCGCGTATATCGAGCACTGGTTGACCGCGCTCCGCAACGACAAGCGCGCGATTTTCGAGGCTGCCCGTGAGGCTCAGAACGCCGCCGACTACCTGTTAGCGATGATGACCGACCAAGCGGATTGAAATGCCCGCCCCGCAAAATGCACGAGACGCCGCGCAAGCGCGGCGTCCCATTTCAGGAAGGTGAAATATGGGGGCTACTCAATGTGGTTTATATACAAATCCCGACATGTTAACTATGAGCGGGAGCCAGGTCGTTTTTAGGTGCAAATTGGAAAATATCATCGACACCTACAGGAATCGCATCAAGGCGATGGGGTATGAGCCGCGTCGGCAGGAAGACATTCCTGACGTGATGGCAGCTTATTGCGAGGCAATCGCAAATTGCAAGATTGAAGGACTTGAATTGGTTTCGGATGACCACTCTTTTTGTTTGCTGTTGGTCGAAACCCAAATTCCCGTCGATGTGGCGATTGGTCTGGCGCAGGACTACAACCGTGATGTTCTGTCCCGCCAGAAACTCGCTGCATGACAGGTGAGCGACCCTTACACCTGGCGTAACAGCGACGTTCTCCGGAACAAGCTGGGAATCCGCGACGATAATATCCTCAAGGAGCGAGAAGCTTTCTTCTCGGTTGTCCGACATGGCGGGCTGGTTTTGCAGCGCGCCGCGCCGGCGACGAACGCGCGCGAATATCGCGAACTGCACAATCATCTGTTTCAGGACGTATATGATTGGGCGGGGCGTTTTCGGACCGTGGACATAAGCAAACCCGGCAGCACTTTTGCCCGAGCGCACTTCATTGCCCGCAGCATGGAGCACGAATTTAAGCAGCTGCCCGACCTCCAAACCCTCAAGTCGATGGATCGTGATCGCTTTGCCGATACCATGGGGCGGCATATTTCCGAATTAAATGCCGTTCATCCGTTCCGTGAGGGCAATGGTCGCACCATGCGGCTGCACTTGCAGCTACATTCTCTTGCGGCCGAAAAATTCGTCTCGATCCAAGCAATGGGGCCGAAGGACTGGATGGAGGCGAGCCGCGACAGCTTCCATACCGGAAATCACGCCTCTCTCGCCAAAGTCATCCGTGATGCAATGCCGCTCGAGCAGAACCGCGTCGAGCCAGCCCGTGGGCCAGCGGGCATCGCGTTTCCGCCCTCGATGGAATCTCTCATGCCAGTTGGCGAACGACGCGCAATGAGTATCGAGCAGGCCAAGGATCAAATCAGCCGTTACCTACCTACTGCGCAAACCGTTGCGTCGCGGCAGCATGAGCAGCTTAACCGGATCGCGGAAACGTCCGCTGACATGCGCCAGCTGGCCGCGCGTTCAGCGCAGGAGCTTGCCTTTTTCCGCGATCCCAAAGGGCCGATGCACCACCTTCAGCTGATTGAGCAACGCCGCTATCATCAGATCGAAGTCAATTGGTCCGAGGGTATGGATCCGCTGCAAAGAGTCCGCGCCATCAGCGCGGGCGCCGCAGATTTCCTTTCGAAAATGACCGACCGCGACATTCAGGCCGCCGACCGCGCGCTACGTCTGCAAGTCATGCCTCCCGGCGTCAGTCAGGTTGATCTACGCCTTGCTGCGCAATTCGAGAAAAACTCGCCTGAGCAGAACCGCGCCGACGCCAGGTTCGCACAATTCCAGCTCGCCATTGATAAGCGCGTCGCGACAGCTACCGAGCGCGGCGCATCGAAGGAACAGCTGGCGCAGATCGTCGAAAGCGCAAAGGCCCATGTCGCCGCAACATTGCGCGAAGGCAAGTCACCGACGCCGACCGCCGAGAAATCAAAGGACCGCGAGCGCTGAAAATGAGCGGCCAGGGCCGCGCGCCTAGTAGTCTGTCAGCTGCCACATAGGAAGGAGCGGCCCAGGGCCGCGCCCCGTCAGTGGTGGCAGCTGCCACCGGGGAACACCAAGGGCACCCGCCCTTTCGTTCCCGAAGCATAATCGACAGGACCGGGTTGCTCGACAAGTTCGGCCAGTCCCGGCGCGCTCGCGCGCCGGGGCCTCCCTAGCCGTGCCGCCCGCACCACTCCCATCGATTTTGCTCCCCCCTCCCCATCCCGCGCTTCGCCAGCGGGTCAGAGCCGCAGGCCGCAGGCAGCGGCTTCGCCTAAAGGAGTGAGGAAAATGGAAGCGACGACTGACCAGATCGCCACCGTTGCGGCGCTGAACGACATTGCGCGGCGAACGATGGGCGTGACTTGTCGCACCGTGATTACGCAAGGCATCGCGGCGCTGGACGAGAATACGCAGTCCGACATTCTCAAGATGATCGAGGGCTTTGAGGATTTCACACCCGACAACGATCCTCACGGCGAGCATGACGCAGGTTTCCTTTATCGCGATGTGATCGGCCAATGGCATACCCGCTGGACCGACGACAGCGCACGCCCAGCCCTCTCGGTCATGTGGAAGTTCGACTTGTATGATCCGGTCCTTGTCAAGATCGCATTGAACGGTTCCTTCTGTTGACGCGTTGGGGGGCACACGCAATGCTCAGGGATTGGCTTCATTCGTTCCGGGGTCAGCTGATGCACTATCCGTGCATAGACTTGTATCCGGTCGCGGCCGTGCCCGCGCACCATAATCCGTATTCACATCCCCGGATCGAGCAAAGGCGGATGCAGACCAAACTACTACTGGGCGTTTTCAGGCGCCATCAACTTTCCCGGTCACACATCACACCAATCCGCGTCGCCTTATCGAGCCTGTTGCAACATAAGCATCAGGCGGCGCGGAGCTCGGCACCTTGAGGGACCAGACCGGTCTCCACAAAGCGCCAAAGCGCGATTAACAATTTTCGGGCGAGCGCAACGATCCCGACCTTTGCCGCGCGAGCGCCGTTGCCTTTGAACCGGTTGCGATACCAAACGGTCAGTTCGCTACTTGGCTGATATTTCAACCAACACCAGGCAAGTTCCACCATCTGCACACGTGTGCTTCGGTTACCGGCTTTGCTGATGCCCTGATCACGCGACACGTCGCCGCTGGCGAAGGGCGCCGGAGCTAACCCAAGGAAGGCCGCGACGTGTCGTCGGCTTTCGAACTTTCGGCAAAAAACCTCTGCAACCAACATTGCCGCGCTGTTCGGACCAATGCCCTTTAGCTGCTCAAGGCGAACCGCTTTCTCTCGGCATGGGAAGGTAGACTCCTCATGGAGCACAACTTCAGCGCGGTCCCGCTCGATGTCCTTGATTTGATCGTTGAGCAACGCGAGCCGTTCGAAACAGCGCTCAATTTGTCGATGAAGGTTTGGTGGCAAAGGCCGCCCGTCGCCGGTGCGCATCTCGTCGAGCTGTTTTGACCAGTCACCGCCCTTGATGGCTTTGACAGTTCGTATGCCCTGTAATGCAAGTAGCCCCCTGATCCGAGAGATAATTCGGGTGCGCTCGTGCACGAGATCGCCGCGCTCCCGCATTACTCTGCGCGCGTCCTCCTCCTCGGGGGAGGGCACGTCCACGACACGGCACACGCTTTTGTCGCCAGCGAGATAGGCTTTTAGGATCCCGATCATTGCTTCGGCATCGATCCGGTCGGTTTTTGCGCGCCTGCCTCGCCGCGACACGAGGAAGCTGGCGGGATCCAGCACATAGGTATCGATGTCGTTCGACCGCAGTAGCCTTGCGAGCCAGAAGCCATCATATCCAATCTCGAAGCACAGGCGAATGGCGGCAGGTTCACCGATACGATCAGCGGCCTTGCACTCAAGATTGTGAAGGTGACTGATCAGTGCCGCGCTGTTCCCGGCAGGAATTGTCCGCAGGGAAGGCTTCGCCGCTCCTGGTGAGAGCGAGGCAACAAGCCAGTTGCGCTTGCTGAGCTCAACGCTGACAATCACAGAAGTCTTGGGGCAGTAATCTGACGACGAGTTCTCCATTGTAGCGTTCTCCGTGAGGTTTGACGGAACAACGGCATAGCCGATCCGGCCTGCATAGGATCTATTACGACCGCGATCTTGAATTTGGCAGCGCCGAACCGTGGAATCCCGATGCCACAACTCGCGTGCTCACCATTCTCCTAACCAGCGAATATTGAGGGAGGCCACCATGACCAAATCGCCCCCGGTGATCGAGCTTAGCTGGCGTGATGAGAATTACGGTTCCGTCTGCGCTGTCGCCGCCTTCCGCAACTATGCGGGCACATTGGATTGGAGCGACCGCACCCACCAGCGGTTTCGCGGATGCCTGAAACGCGCAGGCTTCGCCTTCCACGATGGCCGGTGCAGCTACATCGCCACCAGCGGCACCTGCGAGGATCGGCAGCGCGCCCTTTGTGACGAGCTGGCCCGCGCAGGATTCCAGATCGACAGCGGCGACGTGAGGGCAGAGGCATGAACCGCGAACGCCGCAAGCAGATCGCCGCCGCCCGCGTGCTGATCGACAAGGGCAAAGCCCTGTTGGATGAGGCGCGCGACATGCTTGAAACCGTCAAGGATGACGAGCAGGCCGCCCGCGAGAATCTACCACCCAGCCTTGAGGACAGCGAACGTGCGCAGGCGATGGACGCCGCAGTTTCCGAACTGGAAAGCGCGATTTCAGCCCTTGAAGACTTCGACGCCGACGAGATCGGCACGCAACTCGACACCGCCAGCGAATAGGAAGGATTGACCATGCAACCCATGCGCCACCTAGATCGAGACACGCGCCGCGCCCGCCTTCTGGCGGCGCGCACGCGCCCCGTCGGCGGCATCAACCGGCGCGGCATCTTCACCGGCCATTGGGACGGTGGCGATGTTGTGCGTCAGTTTCGCGGCGACAACGGATCATGGATCGGCCTTGCCGCCTACAAGGCGAAAGAAGAGCCGGAGCCGCAGCCATGAAAATCAGCAACACGGCGACCGCCGTTCGCGTCACCCTCTCCCCCACCGAGATCAGCGATTTGCAATTTGTGATCGAGGCGGCCGAGCGCGCGGGGCATTATATGCCCGCGCGCGTCCTCAACATCATGGCGGCGCTGACGCGCAGCGCCGACGATGTTCGGATGAAACAGGCCATGAAGCGGGCGGAAAAAGATCGCGTGACGCGGATCGAGCAGGACCGGCGCGCGCGCGAACGCCAATTCATGCTAGGCGACCGATACAGCGTCATGGCGAGCCGCGCCGACTACGCCGATGCGTCTTCTGATCCGGATGCGCGCCAATGGGTTGACCTGGTGTTTCATGAAATCATGCAGAGGCCGCTTCCCGATCAATACGAACTCCGGCGCGACGTGTGGCGTGTCCACGTTGTCCAACTGGACGGCGGCACGCTTGGCGCTGTTGTAGGCGGCGATTGCACTCAAACCGCCGACCCCGCCGAAATTACTTCCGTGGCGGAACAGCTGATCGCCCACTTCGAGGGCAGAGCTTGACGCGCGTGGAGCGGTGGCAGCTGCCACCGCTCCAGAGAGATCTAGAATCTGGCGATCAAAGGTAGCAGCGCCGCCGCTTGGCTTCCCAGGACCGGCACCCAATAATTCGCGGCGCGGTAATCAGGGCCGTGATCGACCGCCATCACCCCAAAGACATATCCGATCATTGGCAGCGTCCACAGCAGACGCCCGCCCAGGTCCACGCCCATCAGCACCAGCGCAACACCAAGCACAGCCCAAAGCGGAATCAGTCGTTCCATGATTTCGCGATGACGGACTATTCGCCATGCACTTTCCCGGTCATCGGCGCTAACCTGCGATACGAGGCCCATAGCTTCCCCTTTTCATCAACGGTCGCCGGCGATCATCCAACGGTTTCACGAAAATGTGAAGCACTTCGCGCGCATTCTCGCCAATCCGTTGTATAGCCCTCATCGAGCGAGGGCGAGGGACTGTGACAGCGGCCCTTCGCAAATCCTCTCGCTCAAAGGAGGTGATGTGATTTGACAGCATATGAAGCAGCTCAATTGACGATCGCAGCCGTCGCGCTCGTGATCGCAATTGTGAAGCTGGGGAAGTCCGATAAGGGCTGATCCAGCGGGGCGGGTGGCCTGACAGGGCCGCCCGCCCTAAATGTTTGAACCCGCCGTGTGACAGCACGGCGGGTTCAGGTAGGTGCGCGAAATGAATCAGCACACGAAGCATTGCCTATATAGCCCTGTTCCCTTGCGAATCCAATAACCGGCGTGCGCGCGTGGTGTTCCCCGTCTGTTCCCTTTGGCGCATAAGCGCCCAATGGCCGCGAACTATAACCGCCCCAAGCCCATTGATCCTATCTGGTATCGGCAAGGCTGCTATCTGCGCATCCATTGCGCTTGTGGTCGCCGCGTCGTCGCTCCGCTGGGCGACTTCGCCCGCTCACGCCGCATTTCTTTCGATACCCGCATTTACGAGCTGATCGCGCGGCTTCGGTGCAGCCAGTGCCGCCGCAAGCCTTATGCGGACGTGTCGCGCAACCGCTCGGGCAATTAAAATGACGGAGGATCCGATTGCTCGGATGCTTCCGGCGCTATCCGTTGGGCATGTCGCCGGCGACATGCCGCAGCATCCGCTAGGTCGCCGCTATGCTATGACCTGGCGGGCGCTTTTCCCTAGATTGAGGCGGCAATGCCGCCGCGTCCGCTGTTCGACTTTGGGGCCTGTTCCTGCCCCCTCCCGCAAGGGCTGGACCGTCTCGGCCGCTGTGCGGCCTCGCTTGGCGATCAGGCGGGTTTCCCCGCCCTTCCTTCGCTTCGCTCCGTGCAGGACGGGTGATCCCCCTCCCCCCTGATCGGCCCTGACTTGCGGCATTCCCCGCCCCTGCTCGCCGCTGGGCAGAAGTCGATGACCCGTCATCGCCTTCGGCTCCATTCAAGGCAGGGAAAACAGCACATGACCGACATTCCGTTGGCAACGATTCTTCGGATCAACGCCGCACGCACCATTCCGCTCGCTCGCTATGAGGAAGAGGGCAATTTTGACCGCTTCGGCTACATCAAAGACCTTGCCGAAAATCATGGCGCTGACCTTCCCGCCGTCATCGAGATTGCCGACCTACTAGGACCGGATGAAGATTTTGACGGCCTTGTGACCACCATCGAGGACGCCGCCGAGGGCTTCGGCTTTGGTGCTCTTATCATCGGGGCGGCCCTCATGGAGCAGCTGGGTTTCGACCAGCTGCTAGACCAGCAGGCCCGAAAGGAGTTTCATGACGGCTTGCGCGATGATCCCGTGCCGTTCACGCCCGACAACTGCGCCGCGACTTTCGGGAATATCTGGACCAACCGGCGCGACCTCTATTTGCGCGGCATCGCCAACGTCTTCGCCAAGCTGGATCGCCGCTTTCGCTCGCACAACGGTTTCAAGATCGGCGCGCGTCTCATCATCGACCGCGCCTTGAACGAATGGGGATCATGGGACCGATACGAGCGCCGCGACACGTTGCGGGACGTGGAGCGCGTCTTTCTGGAACTGGACGAAAAGCCCCCTGTTTCAGAGGGCCACAGCATCGCCTCACAGGTTGCCGATGCCGCGCGCGTGCGCGGATCGCTGCCAACCGTGATCGAGGGCGACTATTTCCGCGTTCGCATTTTCAAGAATGGCAATCTTCACATATGGTTCGAGCGCGACGACCTTCTGCAGAGCGTGAATTTGTTGCTCGCGGAATATTACGGCGAGGCCATCGGTGATGGTTACGAAACGACCGAGGCAGAAGCGGCCCCGGCCTATCATATCACGCCCGCCAAGAACTTCGGCGCGTTCATGACTTCCCCGGAGATCGCCGCCCAGGTCATCGAACATGCGAGGATCAGCACAGGCCAGCGCGTTCTAGAGCCTAGCGCGGGAAAGGCCGCGCTTGCTTCGGCCGCGCGCAACGCTGGTGCCGATGTAACTTGCGTGGAGCTGCAACCGGGCTTCGCCCACGAACTACGCGTAATCCATGGCTTTGCCGATGCGATCGAGGGCGATTTTCTCGCATTGGACCCGGCCCATTACACACCGTTCGACGCGGTGATAATGAACCCGCCTTTTGATCGAGGCCGCGACTGTGACCATGTGCGCCATGCCCTCGCCTTTCTCAAACCGGGAGGCGTGCTGGTGGCGATCATGAGCGCGCGGGCAGAGTATGGCGAGGATCAGCGCCACAAGGCGCTACACCGCATGATCGCTGGTTGCGAGGCGATCTATTTCCACGGTCGCAAATGGATCGACCTTCCCCCCGGTTCTTTCGCCCACGCCGGAACCAACGTGAACACTGTTTTGCTTGCGATCCGCAAGCCGGGTTGATCGGTGCAGGCGGTGGCAGCTGCCACCGCCTGCACCGATCAACCCGGCTTGCGGATCGCAAGCAAAACAGTGTTCACGTTGGTTCCGGCGTGGGCGAAAGAACCGGGGGGAAGGTCGATCCATTTGCGACCGTGGAAATAGATCGCCTCGCAACCAGCGATCATGCGGTGTAGCGCCTTGTGGCGCTGATCCTCGCCATACTCTGCCCGCGCGCTCATGATCGCCACCAGCACGCCTCCCGGTTTGAGAAAGGCGAGGGCATGGCGCACATGGTCACAGTCGCGGCCTCGATCAAAAGGCGGGTTCATTATCACCGCGTCGAACGGTGTGTAATGGGCCGGGTCCAATGCGAGAAAATCGCCCTCGATCGCATCGGCAAAGCCATGGATTACGCGTAGTTCGTGGGCGAAGCCCGGTTGCAGCTCCACGCAAGTTACATCGGCACCAGCGTTGCGCGCGGCCGAAGCAAGCGCGGCCTTTCCCGCGCTAGGCTCTAGAACGCGCTGGCCTGTGCTGATCCTCGCATGTTCGATGACCTGGGCGGCGATCTCCGGGGAAGTCATGAACGCGCCGAAGTTCTTGGCGGGCGTGATATGATAGGCCGGGGCCGCTTCTGCCTCGGTCGTTTCGTAACCATCACCGATGGCCTCGCCGTAATATTCCGCGAGCAACAAATTCACGCTCTGCAGAAGGTCGTCGCGCTCGAACCATATGTGAAGATTGCCATTCTTGAAAATGCGAACGCGGAAATAGTCGCCCTCGATCACGGTTGGCAGCGATCCGCGCACGCGCGCGGCATCGGCAACCTGTGAGGCGATGCTGTGGCCCTCTGAAACAGGGGGCTTTTCGTCCAGTTCCAGAAAGACGCGCTCCACGTCCCGCAACGTGTCGCGGCGCTCGTATCGGTCCCATGATCCCCATTCGTTCAAGGCGCGGTCGATGATGAGACGCGCGCCGATCTTGAAACCGTTGTGCGAGCGAAAGCGGCGATCCAGCTTGGCGAAGACGTTGGCGATGCCGCGCAAATAGAGGTCGCGCCGGTTGGTCCAGATATTCCCGAAAGTCGCGGCGCAGTTGTCGGGCGTGAACGGCACGGGATCATCGCGCAAGCCGTCATGAAACTCCTTTCGGGCCTGCTGGTCTAGCAGCTGGTCGAAACCCAGCTGCTCCATGAGGGCCGCCCCGATGATAAGAGCACCAAAGCCGAAGCCCTCGGCGGCGTCCTCGATGGTGGTCACAAGGCCGTCAAAATCTTCATCCGGTCCTAGTAGGTCGGCAATCTCGATGACGGCGGGAAGGTCAGCGCCATGATTTTCGGCAAGGTCTTTGATGTAGCCGAAGCGGTCAAAATTGCCCTCTTCCTCATAGCGAGCGAGCGGAATGGTGCGTGCGGCGTTGATCCGAAGAATCGTTGCCAACGGAATGTCGGTCATGTGCTGTTTTCCCTGCCTTGAATGGAGCCGAAGGCGATGACGGGTCATCGACTTCTGCCCAGCGGCGAGCAGGGGCGGGGAATGCCGCAAGTCAGGGCCGATCAGGGGGGAGGGGGATCACCCGTCCTGCACGGAGCGAAGCGAAGGAAGGGCGGGGAAACCCGCCTGATCGCCAAGCGAGGCCGCACAGCGGCCGAGACGGTCCAGCCCTTGCGGGAGGGGGCAGGAACAGGCCCCAAAGTCGAACAGCGGACGCGGCGGCATTGCCGCCTCAATCTAGGGAAAAGCGCCCGCCAGGTCATAGCATAGCGGCGACCTAGCGGATGCTGCGGCATGTCGCCGGCGACATGCCCAACGGATAGCGCCGGAAGCATCCGAGCAATCGGATCCTCCGTCATTTTAATTGCCCGAGCGGTTGCGCGACACGTCCGCATAAGGCTTGCGGCGGCACTGGCTGCACCGAAGCCGCGCGATCAGCTCGTAAATGCGGGTATCGAAAGAAATGCGGCGTGAGCGGGCGAAGTCGCCCAGCGGAGCGACGACGCGGCGACCACAAGCGCAATGGATGCGCAGATAGCAGCCTTGCCGATACCAGATAGGATCAATGGGCTTGGGGCGGTTATAGTTCGCGGCCATTGGGCGCTTATGCGCCAAAGGGAACAGACGGGGAACACCACGCGCGCACGCCGGTTATTGGATTCGCAAGGGAACAGGGCTATATAGGCAATGCTTCGTGTGCTGATTCATTTCGCGCACCTACCTGAACCCGCCGTGCTGTCACACGGCGGGTTCAAACATTTAGGGCGGGCGGCCCTGTCAGGCCACCCGCCCCGCTGGATCAGCCCTTATCGGACTTCCCCAGCTTCACAATTGCGATCACGAGCGCGACGGCTGCGATCGTCAATTGAGCTGCTTCATATGCTGTCAAATCACATCACCTCCTTTGAGCGAGAGGATTTGCGAAGGGCCGCTGTCACAGTCCCTCGCCCTCGCTCGATGAGGGCTATACAACGGATTGGCGAGAATGCGCGCGAAGTGCTTCACATTTTCGTGAAACCGTTGGATGATCGCCGGCGACCGTTGATGAAAAGGGGAAGCTATGGGCCTCGTATCGCAGGTTAGCGCCGATGACCGGGAAAGTGCATGGCGAATAGTCCGTCATCGCGAAATCATGGAACGACTGATTCCGCTTTGGGCTGTGCTTGGTGTTGCGCTGGTGCTGATGGGCGTGGACCTGGGCGGGCGTCTGCTGTGGACGCTGCCAATGATCGGATATGTCTTTGGGGTGATGGCGGTCGATCACGGCCCTGATTACCGCGCCGCGAATTATTGGGTGCCGGTCCTGGGAAGCCAAGCGGCGGCGCTGCTACCTTTGATCGCCAGATTCTAGATCTCTCTGGAGCGGTGGCAGCTGCCACCGCTCCACGCGCGTCAAGCTCTGCCCTCGAAGTGGGCGATCAGCTGTTCCGCCACGGAAGTAATTTCGGCGGGGTCGGCGGTTTGAGTGCAATCGCCGCCTACAACAGCGCCAAGCGTGCCGCCGTCCAGTTGGACAACGTGGACACGCCACACGTCGCGCCGGAGTTCGTATTGATCGGGAAGCGGCCTCTGCATGATTTCATGAAACACCAGGTCAACCCATTGGCGCGCATCCGGATCAGAAGACGCATCGGCGTAGTCGGCGCGGCTCGCCATGACGCTGTATCGGTCGCCTAGCATGAATTGGCGTTCGCGCGCGCGCCGGTCCTGCTCGATCCGCGTCACGCGATCTTTTTCCGCCCGCTTCATGGCCTGTTTCATCCGAACATCGTCGGCGCTGCGCGTCAGCGCCGCCATGATGTTGAGGACGCGCGCGGGCATATAATGCCCCGCGCGCTCGGCCGCCTCGATCACAAATTGCAAATCGCTGATCTCGGTGGGGGAGAGGGTGACGCGAACGGCGGTCGCCGTGTTGCTGATTTTCATGGCTGCGGCTCCGGCTCTTCTTTCGCCTTGTAGGCGGCAAGGCCGATCCATGATCCGTTGTCGCCGCGAAACTGACGCACAACATCGCCACCGTCCCAATGGCCGGTGAAGATGCCGCGCCGGTTGATGCCGCCGACGGGGCGCGTGCGCGCCGCCAGAAGGCGGGCGCGGCGCGTGTCTCGATCTAGGTGGCGCATGGGTTGCATGGTCAATCCTTCCTATTCGCTGGCGGTGTCGAGTTGCGTGCCGATCTCGTCGGCGTCGAAGTCTTCAAGGGCTGAAATCGCGCTTTCCAGTTCGGAAACTGCGGCGTCCATCGCCTGCGCACGTTCGCTGTCCTCAAGGCTGGGTGGTAGATTCTCGCGGGCGGCCTGCTCGTCATCCTTGACGGTTTCAAGCATGTCGCGCGCCTCATCCAACAGGGCTTTGCCCTTGTCGATCAGCACGCGGGCGGCGGCGATCTGCTTGCGGCGTTCGCGGTTCATGCCTCTGCCCTCACGTCGCCGCTGTCGATCTGGAATCCTGCGCGGGCCAGCTCGTCACAAAGGGCGCGCTGCCGATCCTCGCAGGTGCCGCTGGTGGCGATGTAGCTGCACCGGCCATCGTGGAAGGCGAAGCCTGCGCGTTTCAGGCATCCGCGAAACCGCTGGTGGGTGCGGTCGCTCCAATCCAATGTGCCCGCATAGTTGCGGAAGGCGGCGACAGCGCAGACGGAACCGTAATTCTCATCACGCCAGCTAAGCTCGATCACCGGGGGCGATTTGGTCATGGTGGCCTCCCTCAATATTCGCTGGTTAGGAGAATGGTGAGCACGCGAGTTGTGGCATCGGGATTCCACGGTTCGGCGCTGCCAAATTCAAGATCGCGGTCGTAATAGATCCTATGCAGGCCGGATCGGCTATGCCGTTGTTCCGTCAAACCTCACGGAGAACGCTACAATGGAGAACTCGTCGTCAGATTACTGCCCCAAGACTTCTGTGATTGTCAGCGTTGAGCTCAGCAAGCGCAACTGGCTTGTTGCCTCGCTCTCACCAGGAGCGGCGAAGCCTTCCCTGCGGACAATTCCTGCCGGGAACAGCGCGGCACTGATCAGTCACCTTCACAATCTTGAGTGCAAGGCCGCTGATCGTATCGGTGAACCTGCCGCCATTCGCCTGTGCTTCGAGATTGGATATGATGGCTTCTGGCTCGCAAGGCTACTGCGGTCGAACGACATCGATACCTATGTGCTGGATCCCGCCAGCTTCCTCGTGTCGCGGCGAGGCAGGCGCGCAAAAACCGACCGGATCGATGCCGAAGCAATGATCGGGATCCTAAAAGCCTATCTCGCTGGCGACAAAAGCGTGTGCCGTGTCGTGGACGTGCCCTCCCCCGAGGAGGAGGACGCGCGCAGAGTAATGCGGGAGCGCGGCGATCTCGTGCACGAGCGCACCCGAATTATCTCTCGGATCAGGGGGCTACTTGCATTACAGGGCATACGAACTGTCAAAGCCATCAAGGGCGGTGACTGGTCAAAACAGCTCGACGAGATGCGCACCGGCGACGGGCGGCCTTTGCCACCAAACCTTCATCGACAAATTGAGCGCTGTTTCGAACGGCTCGCGTTGCTCAACGATCAAATCAAGGACATCGAGCGGGACCGCGCTGAAGTTGTGCTCCATGAGGAGTCTACCTTCCCATGCCGAGAGAAAGCGGTTCGCCTTGAGCAGCTAAAGGGCATTGGTCCGAACAGCGCGGCAATGTTGGTTGCAGAGGTTTTTTGCCGAAAGTTCGAAAGCCGACGACACGTCGCGGCCTTCCTTGGGTTAGCTCCGGCGCCCTTCGCCAGCGGCGACGTGTCGCGTGATCAGGGCATCAGCAAAGCCGGTAACCGAAGCACACGTGTGCAGATGGTGGAACTTGCCTGGTGTTGGTTGAAATATCAGCCAAGTAGCGAACTGACCGTTTGGTATCGCAACCGGTTCAAAGGCAACGGCGCTCGCGCGGCAAAGGTCGGGATCGTTGCGCTCGCCCGAAAATTGTTAATCGCGCTTTGGCGCTTTGTGGAGACCGGTCTGGTCCCTCAAGGTGCCGAGCTCCGCGCCGCCTGATGCTTATGTTGCAACAGGCTCGATAAGGCGACGCGGATTGGTGTGATGTGTGACCGGGAAAGTTGATGGCGCCTGAAAACGCCCAGTAGTAGTTTGGTCTGCATCCGCCTTTGCTCGATCCGGGGATGTGAATACGGATTATGGTGCGCGGGCACGGCCGCGACCGGATACAAGTCTATGCACGGATAGTGCATCAGCTGACCCCGGAACGAATGAAGCCAATCCCTGAGCATTGCGTGTGCCCCCCAACGCGTCAACAGAAGGAACCGTTCAATGCGATCTTGACAAGGACCGGATCATACAAGTCGAACTTCCACATGACCGAGAGGGCTGGGCGTGCGCTGTCGTCGGTCCAGCGGGTATGCCATTGGCCGATCACATCGCGATAAAGGAAACCTGCGTCATGCTCGCCGTGAGGATCGTTGTCGGGTGTGAAATCCTCAAAGCCCTCGATCATCTTGAGAATGTCGGACTGCGTATTCTCGTCCAGCGCCGCGATGCCTTGCGTAATCACGGTGCGACAAGTCACGCCCATCGTTCGCCGCGCAATGTCGTTCAGCGCCGCAACGGTGGCGATCTGGTCAGTCGTCGCTTCCATTTTCCTCACTCCTTTAGGCGAAGCCGCTGCCTGCGGCCTGCGGCTCTGACCCGCTGGCGAAGCGCGGGATGGGGAGGGGGGAGCAAAATCGATGGGAGTGGTGCGGGCGGCACGGCTAGGGAGGCCCCGGCGCGCGAGCGCGCCGGGACTGGCCGAACTTGTCGAGCAACCCGGTCCTGTCGATTATGCTTCGGGAACGAAAGGGCGGGTGCCCTTGGTGTTCCCCGGTGGCAGCTGCCACCACTGACGGGGCGCGGCCCTGGGCCGCTCCTTCCTATGTGGCAGCTGACAGACTACTAGGCGCGCGGCCCTGGCCGCTCATTTTCAGCGCTCGCGGTCCTTTGATTTCTCGGCGGTCGGCGTCGGTGACTTGCCTTCGCGCAATGTTGCGGCGACATGGGCCTTTGCGCTTTCGACGATCTGCGCCAGCTGTTCCTTCGATGCGCCGCGCTCGGTAGCTGTCGCGACGCGCTTATCAATGGCGAGCTGGAATTGTGCGAACCTGGCGTCGGCGCGGTTCTGCTCAGGCGAGTTTTTCTCGAATTGCGCAGCAAGGCGTAGATCAACCTGACTGACGCCGGGAGGCATGACTTGCAGACGTAGCGCGCGGTCGGCGGCCTGAATGTCGCGGTCGGTCATTTTCGAAAGGAAATCTGCGGCGCCCGCGCTGATGGCGCGGACTCTTTGCAGCGGATCCATACCCTCGGACCAATTGACTTCGATCTGATGATAGCGGCGTTGCTCAATCAGCTGAAGGTGGTGCATCGGCCCTTTGGGATCGCGGAAAAAGGCAAGCTCCTGCGCTGAACGCGCGGCCAGCTGGCGCATGTCAGCGGACGTTTCCGCGATCCGGTTAAGCTGCTCATGCTGCCGCGACGCAACGGTTTGCGCAGTAGGTAGGTAACGGCTGATTTGATCCTTGGCCTGCTCGATACTCATTGCGCGTCGTTCGCCAACTGGCATGAGAGATTCCATCGAGGGCGGAAACGCGATGCCCGCTGGCCCACGGGCTGGCTCGACGCGGTTCTGCTCGAGCGGCATTGCATCACGGATGACTTTGGCGAGAGAGGCGTGATTTCCGGTATGGAAGCTGTCGCGGCTCGCCTCCATCCAGTCCTTCGGCCCCATTGCTTGGATCGAGACGAATTTTTCGGCCGCAAGAGAATGTAGCTGCAAGTGCAGCCGCATGGTGCGACCATTGCCCTCACGGAACGGATGAACGGCATTTAATTCGGAAATATGCCGCCCCATGGTATCGGCAAAGCGATCACGATCCATCGACTTGAGGGTTTGGAGGTCGGGCAGCTGCTTAAATTCGTGCTCCATGCTGCGGGCAATGAAGTGCGCTCGGGCAAAAGTGCTGCCGGGTTTGCTTATGTCCACGGTCCGAAAACGCCCCGCCCAATCATATACGTCCTGAAACAGATGATTGTGCAGTTCGCGATATTCGCGCGCGTTCGTCGCCGGCGCGGCGCGCTGCAAAACCAGCCCGCCATGTCGGACAACCGAGAAGAAAGCTTCTCGCTCCTTGAGGATATTATCGTCGCGGATTCCCAGCTTGTTCCGGAGAACGTCGCTGTTACGCCAGGTGTAAGGGTCGCTCACCTGTCATGCAGCGAGTTTCTGGCGGGACAGAACATCACGGTTGTAGTCCTGCGCCAGACCAATCGCCACATCGACGGGAATTTGGGTTTCGACCAACAGCAAACAAAAAGAGTGGTCATCCGAAACCAATTCAAGTCCTTCAATCTTGCAATTTGCGATTGCCTCGCAATAAGCTGCCATCACGTCAGGAATGTCTTCCTGCCGACGCGGCTCATACCCCATCGCCTTGATGCGATTCCTGTAGGTGTCGATGATATTTTCCAATTTGCACCTAAAAACGACCTGGCTCCCGCTCATAGTTAACATGTCGGGATTTGTATATAAACCACATTGAGTAGCCCCCATATTTCACCTTCCTGAAATGGGACGCCGCGCTTGCGCGGCGTCTCGTGCATTTTGCGGGGCGGGCATTTCAATCCGCTTGGTCGGTCATCATCGCTAACAGGTAGTCGGCGGCGTTCTGAGCCTCACGGGCAGCCTCGAAAATCGCGCGCTTGTCGTTGCGGAGCGCGGTCAACCAGTGCTCGATATACGCGGCATGGTCTTCGCGTTCGTCGACCTTGAAACCGACAATCGCGCCGATGAAGGATGCGCCCAGCTCGGCCACGAGTTCGTCCCTCGCATAGTCGGCGCGGCTCGTTGAAATCAGGGTTTTCCGGTTGAGGCGGCTTTCATGTCCTGCATGATGCACGGCCTCATGCGCAAGCGTGGCATAGTAGTCGTCGGCGGAATGGAACGCTTCAAAAGCGGGCATTTGGATATAATCGTCGCGGGTGTGGTAATAGGCTTGCGATCCGCCGATGCGAACGGTTGCGTCGATGCGAGAGAACATCACTTCAAGCTCAACGTCGCGGGTTTCGGGATTGGTGATGATCGGAGCGGGCGCTGGATATTTGCCGTCCAGTCCCTCGACCTGATCGGCATTGAAAACCGTGTATCGTTTCAGGAACGGAATGGCGCGCTCGTCGTCCGTCTCGGAGTCCTTCACAACAAGCTTGTTGGCATAAACAACGGTGGTTCCCTTGCTGCCCTTCCTGACATTGCCGCCCAGCTCCAACGCCTGTTTGAAGGTCAGCCAATAGGGCGAGGCGAAGCCCTGACGCATGGCGCTGGCCCAAAGGCTGAGGACGTTGATCCCACGATAGGCGACACCATTGTGCCGGAGCGGAATGGTCGGCCCACCGCTCCACGGCTTCACCCAAGGCTTGGTGCCCGCTTCCAGCATCGCAAGAATGTCGTCGGTGACGGCCTGATAAATGTCGATCCGGTTCGTTTCCTTAGCCATTTTCCTCACTCCTTTAGGCGAAGCCGCTGCCTGCGGCCTGCGGCTCTGACCCGCTGGCGAAGCGCGGGATGGGGAGGGGGGAGCAAAATCGATGGGAGTGGTGCGGGCGGCACGGCTAGGGAGGCCCCGGCGCGCGAGCGCGCCGGGACTGGCCGAACTTGTCGAGCAACCCGGTCCTGTCGATTATGCTTCGGGAACGAAAGGGCGGGTGCCCTTGGTGTTCCCCCGGTGGCAGCTGCCACCACTGACGGGGCGCGGCCCTGGGCCGCTCGATCCTATGTGGGGTGACTACACGAAAGTGACGTATCTGCACGCTAAGGGCGAACAAATCCGGT
>ERZ724517.791-NODE-791-length-18591-cov-5.024439_pt1 | contig 18591 bp, 14 predicted proteins | sample MGYA00376050_ERZ724517 | MGnify/ENA primary metagenome ERZ724517 (study PRJEB28724, sample SAMN07190886) | activated sludge metagenome | isolation source: activated sludge of sewage treatment plant in Hong Hong | place: USA: Christiansburg, Virginia | collected... | reverse complement strand
TCTTCAGTTAACTTGCCCCAGGCGATTTTTGCGCCGCCGACCTGTTGTTTCCATTTGCCCTTGATTTCATCTGCACTCATAACCATGATCAATTACCTCTATAAATCCCGCTGCTTGCGACATTGCAAAGTACCGAGTGGCGTCAGGTTGACAGCATTCCGGCCCATCGTCGGTGTGCCAGCACACATAGCAGCCCGCACAAATGCGTATAAAATGCGTCAGGCCATTTGCCAGATACCCGGGACAGCAGAATGAACACGCCCCTCAGCACTGAACAACTGCGCAAGATTGATGCGTACTGGCGCGCCGCCAATTACCTCTCTGTAGGCCAGATCTATCTCTACGACAACCCATTGCTGACACAACCCCTGACGCTCGAGCACATCAAACCGCGCCTGCTCGGCCATTGGGGTACCACACCGGGTCTGAATTTTATCTACGCGCACATGAACCGCGTGATCAAGGCGCACGATCTCAATGTGCTGAATATTACCGGCCCGGGGCACGGTGGCCCGGGCATTGTTGCCAACGCCTATCTGGAAGGCAGCTACAGCGAGATTTATCCGGATATCGCGCAAGACGAAGAGGGCATGAAGCGCTTGTTCAAACAATTTTCCTTTCCGGGTGGTATTCCAAGCCACGCATCACCGGAAACACCCGGCTCGATTCACGAAGGAGGTGAGCTGGGTTATTCGCTATCGCATGCGTTTGGCGCAGCGTTTGATAATCCGGATCTGCTGGTGTGTTGTGTGGTGGGGGATGGCGAAGCAGAAACCGGCCCGCTCGCCACCAGTTGGCACTCGAACAAATTCCTGAATCCGGTGCATGACGGCGCTGTACTGCCTATCCTTCATCTTAACGGCCACAAGATTGCTGGCCCCACTGTGTTGGCACGTATTTCACATGAAGAACTGGACGCACTGTTTCGCGGTTACGGTTACACGCCATATTTTGTGGAAGGCGATGATCCGCTGGTGATGCACCAGTTGATGGCGGCAACACTTGATACTGTCATCGCAGACATCCAGCGCATACAACATGATGCACGCACAAACGGATTTGCAGAACGTCCACGCTGGCCCATGATTGTCTTGCGTTCACCGAAAGGCTGGACCGGGCCTGATGTCGTCGATGGCAAACCTGTGGAAGGCACATTCCGTTCACATCAGGTGCCACTCGGCGATATGCACCGGCCGGGCTATGTGCAATTGCTGGAAGACTGGCTGCGCAGTTATCGCCCGCACGAATTGTTTGATGCGCGCGGCAAACTGCTGGCAGAGTTATCTGAACTGGCACCGCACGGCGAGCGCCGCATGGGTGCCAATCCACACGCCAACGGCGGTGTGTTATTGCGCGATTTGCGCCTGCCGGATTTCACGCAATACGCAGTGGCTGTTCCATCACCCGGCACAGTGAGTGCAGAAGCCACGCGTGTGCAAGGTGAACTGATTCGCGATGTGATCACCATGAACCCGACATCGTTTCGCGTGTTCAGCCCGGATGAAACCGCCTCCAACCGCTGGGGTGCAGTGTTTGAGGTAACCAACCGCTGCTCCACAGCAGAGATTGTTGCGAATGATGATCACGTTGCGCCGGACGGTCGCGTGATGGAAATGTTGAGTGAACACCAGTGCGAGGGTTGGCTGGAAGGCTATCTACTCACGGGCCGGCACGGATTTTTTTCCTGTTACGAAGCTTTTATCCACATCGTCGATTCCATGTTCAACCAACACGCGAAGTGGTTGAAAGTATGCAACCACGTACCGTGGCGTCGGCCGATTGCTTCGCTGAACTATCTACTGTCTTCGCATGTCTGGCGCCAGGACCATAACGGTTTCAGCCATCAGGATCCCGGTTTTATCGATCACGTCATCAACAAGAAAGCAGAAATTATCCGTGTTTACCTGCCACCGGATGCAAACACCTTGTTGTGTGTAACGGATCACTGCCTGCGCAGCCGCAATTTTGTTAACGTGATTGTGGCCGGCAAGCAACCCACACCACAGTGGCTGGATATGGAATCGGCCATCAAGCACACTGCAGCAGGCATTGGTATCTGGGACTGGGCAAGCAACGATGAAGGCGGTGAACCGGATGTGGTAATGGCCTGTGCCGGCGATGTGCCCACACTGGAAACACTCGCTGCCGTTGAATGGTTGACGCAGCATTTTCCCGATCTCCGGATTCGCGTGATCAATGTGGTGGATTTGATGACGCTGCAACAACCACGCGAACATCCTCATGGTCTGAGTGATACAGATTTCGAGGAACTGTTTACGAAAGACAAGCCAATTATTTTTGCCTATCACGGTTACCCCTGGTTAATTCACAGGCTAACCTACAACCGCAATAACCATGACAATCTTCATGTGCGCGGCTACAAGGAAGAAGGCACCACATCAACGCCGTTTGATATGGTGGTGATGAATGATATGGATCGCTTCCATCTCGCTGCCGATGTGATAGACCGTGTGCCGAAACTGGCAGCGCGGGCAGCGTATGCCAAACAGGCGATACGCGATAAACTCATCGAACACAAACAGTACATTGCCATGCACGGCGAAGACCTGCCAGAGATACGCAACAGACCGTAAATCGCTGCTAGTTTTTTTGTACGCGAAAAATATAGCCTTTCAGGTAGCGTTCATTCGCCTGCTCATGCAACCAGTTGGGGAATGTTTCCGGTTGTTCCAGCCGTTTCAATACCTGCAATGTGCAACCGCTTTGTTTTGCGCCTTGCAGGATGTCTTTTTCAAACTGCTCCCAGGAAATTTTGGCGGAATTGATAGAGGTAACCAATAACCCGCCCGGCGCAAGAAGTTCCAGCGCCAGCGCATGCAACTGCGGCAAATCTTTTGCGGTAGAAAATGCGCCCTTGTCACTGCGCGAAAAGGATGGCGGATCCATGATCACCATATCAAACACAGGGGTCTTTCCCTGTCCGATTTCTTTTTTTAATCGCGGCAACCATTCAAATACATCGCCTGCGATCCAGCGTGCGCTATCACCGCTCAATCCATTCAATTCCCCATTGGCTTCCGCCCAGCGCATGGTAGCTTTGGAAAGGTCCAGCGTGGTGACATGCGCTGCTCCACCGATACCGGCAGCCACCGACAAACTGCCGGTATACGCAAAAGTATTCAGCACGCGCAAACCCTGGCTATTGCGCATCAACCATTCACGCAGCGGCGCGTGATCCAGAAACAGCCCGGGGTGTTTCGCATCCAGTAACTGGATCAGGTATTGCGCTCTTCCTTCATGTACATTGAAACGTTCTGCTGGCGGCGTACCGAACAACACCGAAGGATTTTCCGGCACGCCTTTCACCGGGCGATACAACAGCACTGCTGAAGAAAAATGCTGTTGCAAAAATTGACACAAGGATTCCCGTACTTGCTGTTCAAAGCATTCGAATATTTTGCTGCTGCCCTGCTCTTCCCACAACGTGACCCACGCATGCTCGCCAAAACGGTCTACCGACACATTTTTCAACACGGCCTGCAGCGTTCCACTTTGCAGGCAGGCTTCGCCCGGCCCATGAAACATCCGCAGGGCATCTGTATTCTGCAGTTGGCCGGATTGTTCACGGCAGGTAAATGCAGCGGCCAGGTTGTCGGTGATGGATGTAGTGCTCAATGTGGGCTCCAGTTAGCTCAAACCTTTGGCTCTTTGCGCCATTCTAGCTGTGATAGTTACTATTTTGATCTTTGTTGGTTCCTGTGATGGATTGTGCAAACTTTATTTCCTTGATCCACTTCACAACATCGCACTACTCAAGACTGTACAGTGAAAACGCAAGTCAATATTGCGTACGCTTTGCAGGGGATGAACATGTTACATAAGATGGCAGCCACCCGCATTTTCAACACTGTCGGGATTCTCCTGTTTACCTGGTGCACTTCAGCCTACGCCGTTGACAATCTGATTGCCAACGGCGACTTTGAACAAGCTGGACTCTCCAGCTGGACAAGCCCTAAAAGCTCCACCACCCTGTCACAGTCACCGTCAGCCGCTTACAGCGGCGGCGCGGGCCTGGCCGTTAGCGCTACCGACAGCTGGTGCCCTAATGGGGCAATTTATACCTTCGATACTTCGCGCTTTGTCAGTGGAACGCTTTACGAATTTGATGCTCGCGTACGGTTGGCGGCAGGCGGCACACCAACCAATCTGCATATGGGTCTGCTCAAAAACCGGGCGAAGAGCCCACTGTGGCTAGATGGCGAACAATCCAGTTACGACGGCGGCGTATACACGGATCGCTGGACACGCCTGCATGGTGCCTACATCGCGAAACTCAAGCCATCTGACACACTGAAATTATGTATCAGTGGAGCAGCAGGCCAGACTGTTTATATCGATGAGCTGACTGTTTCGCCGCTGACACCAGCCACCACCGGTTACAGCGCCCCCATCAACATCGATGATGCCACCCGCATACGCGTTGATAACCAGCAACTGGTGCTGGGCAACCCTGCGCAACCTTTCACGATCAACGGTATCAATCTGTATTTGTATGACAATGGCTATGCCGTCGGCAAAGGCAAGGCATTGACCAACTTCAAATTCAAGAACGCCGATGAAGCGGCATACCAGGAAATTCATGCTTTGGGTTTTAACACCGTACGGCTGATGCTTTCCTATTTGTTGTTTGAGGATAATGCACGACCTGGCGTCTACAAACCGGAAGGCTGGGCGGTACTCGAGCGCCACATCTTGTGGGCACAGAAATACCAACTGCGTCTGGTGCTGGATATGCACGAAGTGCCGGGCGGCTACCAAAGCAGTGATGGCTTCAAAAGTTTTGGCAGTCGACGCGACCTGAAAAAGCGACTGGAAAATTTATGGCTCGCCATTGCTGCACGCTATCGCTACGAGAACACTATCATTGCGTATGACTTGCTCAATGAACCTTACGTGTTGAACTGGTTTGATTACGCAGAAACACTTGTCCAGAAAATACGTACCGTGGATACCTTTCATGCCGTCGTGGTAGAAGAATCTTTTCACCCACGCGATCCTGGCTTGAGATTACTCCCGGATTCCAATGTGCTCTATGACATTCATTTCTATTCGCCGTTTCCATTCACCAGCGTTGCCAGTGACACCTCATCCTACAATCTGGATATCGCATGGTTCAAGTCGACACTGAGAGATTATCTGCCTGCCAGTTTTTACGATGCGGCACTAGACAGATTTACCGTACCTATCCATATCGGCGAGTATGGTGTGGTACATGAAAAATATGAGAATAATCTGGGCGCACAACAATGGATGCGGGATATTACCGCTGCATTCAATGCATACGGCATACACCGGGAATTATTCGCCTACAATGAAGCGCGCTTTGGCATCCATCAGGGATGGAACAGCTACGCGGGTGAACATACCGTCACCACCAACGAACTCAAGGCTGTTGTGCAGGAATTGAATGGCATAACACCCTGATGACTTTCCTGTCAGCCTTCCGCACCGGATTTAAGAATGTAACTGCGGGTAACAGGCGGCGTGTAGTAGCTATCGCCGAACAGTATTTTCAGGCGCGTACGCCAATCCCTGTTATGCCGCAGTTCGTAAATCAGTTGGGCTAGCCCACCAATCCCGAGCCGCAACGGGTTGTAGTATAGCGGCGGCTGCCCAGTAAGCCCGACTTTCGGTTTCTTCTCGCGTAATGGCGTGTAGGTGCCGAACACAATATCCCACATAAAAAATAGTCCGCCTCCCATGTTCACCATATTCACTTTATAGTTTTTTTGGTGCGTCACGGCATCGCTGCGCTCAGCAGAATGGTGCAGGTAGTGGTAAACACCGCCACCGAATGCAAAACCCGGCCAGCTCAACCAGCGCTTCTTGACTGCCCATTCATAGAACACATCCGAGTGACCGATAATTTCTGATGCCATAAAAATCGTATTGATAACGAATACTTCCTTGTAAAGCGGCTCAGCAGCAAACAATTTTGTGATCGCAGCAAAAATAAATACATACGGCACTACAAACACGATAAACAGCGGGAATGCAAAAAAAACGGCTGTGGTCGAAAACTGTGACAGGTTTGGCGACAGGTGATGCTGCCGATGAAACAACATCCACAAGGCGCGAGACTGGTGACCGAGCCGATGTAACCAGTAATGCACAAAACCGGCAACGTGGAATACCAGCAACGCAGCAATCCACGGGTTCAGTTCCACCAGCGTCGGCACGTGCGCCATTACCCAGTCATTGGCTGTTTTTACAACATGTTCGATCAGCAGCAAGCCATCGCTAAAATTTCCTCCCGATATTTTCAGCGCCACGCCGATCAACGCCAGCACCACAGGAATCGACAGCGCACCCACCGCATTCGTGAGAATCATGATTACAACAATATGCAGTGGAAATTTGTAACCGAACGCGCGCTCATAGCCGAAGTAACTGCCAAGCATAATCCAGGCACGGAATAACAAAGTGACAAGCAGCAAAATGCCAATACTCCAGCCCCACACGGCATCATCACCCGTCAATCGATCAAAGATGAGTTCACGAATCACGCGCGTCGTTTGCTCATCCCCAAGACCCGGCCCGAGATAGACCAGGTTGTGCCACAACAGCGGAAACTGTACAAAAAACATCGCCGTAAAAAACACCACGAATGCAGACACCCATGGTCGATAGCGTTCAGGCATGCTGGATAGCTCAGCGTTCCAGAGCTTGTTCAACATATCCAGCTGTTTCATGGATGGCCACCGCTTTCGTGAATGGCAAAGTCCTTGCTGAACGGCGGGGTGTAGTCTGATTTTCCAAAAAGGATTTTCATCCGCGTTGCCCAATCCCGGTTGTTTTTCCATTCATAGATGATTTGCACCAGACCGGCCATCAACAGGCGGAAGGGATTCAGGTGCAGTTTCGGGTCGCCTGTCAATCCGATTCTGGGCCGCGACACCGGTGGTTTTACATAGGTGCCAAATACATGGTCCCATAACATAAAAGGTCCGGCACCGATGTTGGTCAGGTTGGTGTTGTGGTTTGCATAAACAGGATGTGAAGCATGATGCAGGTAGTGGTACTGGGCGGTACCTGTCAGATAACCGATGAAGCCGAGCAACCTGTATTTGAAGCCGAGATAATACAGGGCTGAGTGATGGGCAGTCGCTGCGCCAATCTGCGTGACAATGTTCACGATGATGATCTCCAGATACAGTGGCTCAGCAGAAAACAGTTTGGTGGCGGCGCCAAAAAACAGTACGTAGGGAAACATCACCAGAAAACCGACCGGAAAGGCCACCACCACATTGGTAGTCACGATATCAACCATCACGTTCGGGTAGTGGTGTGGCCGATGCAATAACAGCCATGGCAAACGGTATTCGTGCGCGATGCGGTGCACCCAGTAATGCGGGAAATTAATGATGCTGTAAATCAGCAACACGCTGATAAATGGTGGCAAGTCAACCAGGGTCGGGACATGCGTGTTCGTCAGGTGATGTGCATAAGCTACTATCGATTTAGCCGCATCATAGCCTTGGCCAAATTCAAAACCCATGGCAATAGCGATAACACCGAACAGGCCATAGACCAGCGCAACGCCAGAAAACATCAACACATTGAAAAAAAATAACGTGTAGAAAAGATTCATGGGGAACGTTGTTGGCTGCTTTTCCTCCTTGACGCTATCACTGGGATAGGTGGCACTGATGGTTTGATAGTGGATATACCCATGAAGAATCAGACAGCAGCGGTAGACAAGCAATAACAGCAAAGCACTGGCCAGTGCGATGGCGGCCTTGTCGTTACCGCCAGCTTTCAGTGCCTGAAGTTCATTACGAACATAATCCAGAGAAGTGTGGTCACCGAGGCCAGGCCCGAGGTAATCCAACAGATGAAAGAAAGAAAACATGCCGAAAGGTAGCGTGACGGACGTGATACAGATAATGACAAGGGCAATCTTGTTGAAAACGGGTTTTTCCCAATCAAATTCCCCTACCCAAAAACGTCGCCACATAATTGCACTCCTCGAATTACGTCAGTCAGCTGATGATCTCTTGCAAACGCAGGCCCGGCACCAACCGGCGCCGTACGTAGCGCTCCAGTTCTTCACGGTTGCGTTCCGTCGTACGGAACGTCAGGAAGGAAAGCGCATTGCGGCTCCAGTATTCCGAAATCTCCTCCGCCTGTGCGCCCAGTGTCGGATGTCGGCGGAAGACGTCACCCAGTGCCAACAGCCCGAACTGTTCGAACGGCAACTCCATGCGAATCATCGAGAGGAATTCGCTACCCGGTTCAACCATCAGTGCAAGAATCGGGTTCTGTGGCATTGCTTCCACCAGAAACAGGAAGGCTTCTACGAACTGGTCCTCGATGTTGTTGATGCCGCGAATATGCCCGGCTATCGCCAGCGCCAGTTGCGTACCTTCACGCAGGAAGGCCTCGCCCACCAGATCGTATTTATTGGGGTAGTAGTTATAGACGGTCTGCCGCACCAGGCCGGCGCGTTCAGCAATATGGCGCATGGAAACTTTCTGCAAACCCAACTCCCGCACACAGGCGATGGCCGCATCCTGGAGGCGCTGGCGCACTTGTTCGTCGTGGCTGGGATAGCGGTCGGCAGGGGGAAGGGCTTGGGCCTGGCTGGCTGTCACAGGGTGTACTCGGTCGTGTTCACGGGCATAATACGACAGATTTATTATAGTTGTCATATCTATACGACAATTTTATGTATTATGTCGTAATTCGACATTCACGAGGGCTACTCATGACCCGCCACCAGGCCACCCCGCTGACAGTCCGCCAGATCGACTTCCGGTTCAGCGAGTCCATCCCGTTCCAGAGCAACCCCCACAACCCGCACTGGAGCAACTTCGTCAACTTCATCACCCTGATCGCGCCCGGCTTCGAACGCTACTTCATCAAGGCCATCCGCCAGGTGATGCCACACATCAAGGATCCGGCCGTGCGCGCCGATGCCGAGTTGTTCTGCCAGCAGGAAGCGCAGCACTCGCGCCAGCATCTTGCGCACATGAAGGTGCTGTCTGCGCACTACCCCGGTCTCGACGAGGTGCGCCGCGAAGTCACCGCTTCCTACGAGCGTTTATTCGAGCGTGAAAGTATGGATTTCCATCTTTCCTATGCGGCATCGGTAGAGTTGTGTTTCGGCCCATTGGCCAGCTTTCTGGTCACGCACCGCGATGCACTGTTCAAGGGCGGCGACCCGACGATTGCATCATTCATGCTTTGGCACCTCGTCGAGGAATTCGAACACCGCAACTCAGCGATTGATGTGTATAACGATGTGGTGGGCAGCCACTGGTATCGTGTTAAATCGGCGATCGGTGTCGCGACGCATCTGGCTGAAATTGCACACATTGTGCGCGATGGTTTTGATCGGCATGTGCCCGCTGGCAGCCTTGCTGTGCCGCCGGGCGATGTGGAGAAAATGTTCAATGGCATTCCAGTGTGGAATCAGTTGTGCCTGGCGGGTAATCTGTTTTGCACGCTGTTGCCGTACCACAACCCGAACGGCATCCAGCAACCGGATTGGGTCACGCAGTGGTTTGCTGATGAAGCGTCTGGAAAGGATATGGCAACGTATTATTCGCCGTAATGACTGGCCATTCACCTTAACTATTCACCGGCCCACGGATTTACTATAGTTCCAACGCTCATAAGGGAATTACCATGGCCAAGACATCCACCACTGAACAAGACTATAAAAACCAACCTGATTGCACAGACCTTGGGCATATTCCTGGCAACTGGGGGCTGCCGGTCATTGGCCATATGCTTCCCTGGGTGAAAGACATGCGCGGCATGCTTGAGAAACATGCGCGCCAATACGGCCCCATATCAAAAGTGAACATCATGGGCAACAAGGGCGTCATGGTTACCGGGCCAGATGTTATGCAGGAAGTGTTGCTCGACAAAAACAGGAATTTTTCCAATGAAATGGCCTACCAGAACACAATAGGCAAGTTTTTTGAAGGCGGCATCCTGCTGAAAGATTTTGATGACCATAAAATCCAGCGGCGGATTTTTCAAAATGCTTTCAAGAATGAACCCATGCGTACTTATGTTGAATACATGAATGACATCATGGGATCAGACATGGACTCCTGGAAATCCATCAATAATTTTGTATTATTCCCGCACATAAAAAAAACGCTGTTGACAACTGCTGCAAAAATATTTGCCGGGGTTGAGCCTGGGACCCCGAATTTTCATCGTCTATATAAAGACTATGTAGATATGCTTGAGGGCATTACATCCCTTGTGCAAATTGAGATACCCGGCAGTAAATGGGGAAAAGCGCAGCACGCCAAAAGAGATATTTTCAATTGTTTCAAAACACTGATCCCCGAGAGGCGCGCAAAAAATGAAACGGACTTCCTGACTTTTTTCAGTCAGGAAACAAAGGAAGATGGCAGCCAGTTTACTGACGATGAAATTGTCAGGCATATGAATTTTCTGGTTTTTGCCGCGCATGACACCACTTCGGCATCTATCATTAACGTTTGTTATGAACTTGCAAAAAATCCGGCATGGCAGGAGCGCATTCGGCAATCCTGCCAAGCGTTCAAGGCAGAAACCGGAAAAGAAGCTTTAACATATGATGACCTGGATTTTATTCCCGATCTGGAGAACGCCATGCTGGAGGGCCAAAGGCTACACCCCTCAGTGCCATGGGCAGCGCGGCGCACGATTCGCGAGATAACGATTGAAGGTTATAGGATTCCTGCCCACACTTTATTGGGGCTGCCATATTTTTCGTCTAATCGTTCCGATAAATTCTGGACAAACCCCACTCAATTTGACCCTGACCGTTTTTCGCCAGGACGTGACGAGCACAAAAAGCATTCTTTCCAGTTTATACCTTTCGGCGGAGGCGCTCATAAATGTATAGGCATGCACTTCGCCAAGATCCAGGTGAAGTGCTTTTTCTACCAGTTTTTGCAGCGCTATAAATTTTCCGTGCCAGAAAATTACAATCCATGGTTAATGATGGTGCCAATGCCCAAGCCCGTCGATGGTTTACCACTTAAGCTGGAAAGAATAGACGGCCAATAATATGGTTGGCATTTATATCCGTTGCCTAGAGGTTAATATCCAGAAGAAATTATTAAAGGAGTCACAACTTGAAAACCGGACTTTTGACACTGCTGTTCGTTTTTATTTGCCTGTTTGGCAATACCAGCGCCCATGCTGGCGGCACCTTGTATATCGACAGCAATGAAGGCTATTACCAACTGGCCAATTTGTTCGAATATTTTGTCAATGATGAAGGATCCCTCACGATTGGCGAAGTGGCCGCCCAAGGCGATTTGTTTAAAACCAGCAAAACCAATGTGCCGAATCCCGGCTTTATTGACGGTGCTGCATGGGCAAAAATAACCATCCAGAACAAAGCAGGAACGCCACAGAATATACTGCTGGTTTTGTCGGTGGCAACGCTGCAAACAATAGACTTCTTCAGCGTTCTGCAGAATGGTGCCATAGAAAAATCAACGCAACTTGGCCTCGTTAATGCCAACAGCGAAAACCATTTTGAAAGCCGTTTCCCCAACTTCCAGGTTTCACTGCAGCCCGAGGAAATCAAAACAATTTATGTTCGGATAACGGCTCCGAATGTTGTTATCCCCCTAGAGGTATGGAAAGCAGATGCCTTTATTAAAACCGATCACTTCAACCAATATTTGCAGGGCTGCTTTTACGGCATGCTGTCGCTTATAGGGATTTATAATTTCCTGTTGTTTTTTGTTACTCGCGAAAAAACCCAACTGTATTACATTGGTTATATCTTCAGCCTGATTACTGCCATGTCTCTGGTGGATGGTTCCGCTGTAGAAACCTATGGTTTACTGGCTTCCAGCCATTCCCTGCTATTCACTTTTGCTTTCTCTTTTGCGGGATTGATTTTTCTTGGCAGCTTTACCGCTAATTTTCTGCCAATCAATGAAAAATATCCCGAAGTGGAAAAATTGATCCGCTGGTTCAGGTATGTGATTTTATTGTCCTTGCCAGCAGTTATGTTTTATTCAGAAAAGCCGCTGATGTCTATTTATTTTGCCCTGGTATGCGCCACTGGCGGTTTGATCTACCTCGGCGCAGGCATCTACTGCTTCCGCAAGAATGAATATCTGGCGCGGTTTTATCTGGTCGCTTGGTCGGTGCTGTTGTTAGGCATCAGTGTGCTAGCCCTGAAGTTGTTCAATATCGTACCGCACAACACTTTTACACAATATTCCGTACAGATCGGCTCGCTCTTTGAAGCCACGCTGCAATCTATTGGCCTGGCCGCTAAAATCAATCTTCTGCAAAAAGAAAGAAATCAGGCACAACAGCAGGTAATTGCCTCGCAGCAGGAAACCAATATACAACTCGAGATGAAAGTCAAAGACAGGACTCACCAACTCGAACAACTAGCCGCCAAACTGGCCAAGTATCTGTCACCCCAGATTTATACCTCGGTTTTTAGCGGCGAAAACGAAGTGTGTATTGCTACCAGAAGAAAGCGCCTTACCATTTTCTTTTCCGATATCAAGGGATTTACCGAGATCACCGACTCGCTGGAAGCAGAAGTCATGTCGGATATTCTGAATACCTATCTTGATGAAATGTCCCAGATTGCAATAAGACACGGCGGCACGATCGACAAGTTTATCGGCGATGCTGTCATGGTGTTTTTTGGCGACCCGGAAACCCGCGGCCCAGCAGAAGATGCACTGGCTTGCGCCAAAATGGCCATCGACATGCGCGACAGGATGATTGTCCTGCGTGAAAAGTGGCACGACGAAGGCATGTCCAGGCCGTTACGCATTCGCTGCGGGATCAACACCGGATTTTGTACCGTGGGCAATTTCGGTAGCGAGCACCGTATGGACTACACCATCGTTGGCGGTCAGGTGAATCTGGCCAGCCGTCTGGAATCCAACGCCGAGACAGACCAGATCCTGATTTCTCATGAAACCTGGGCGCTGATCAAGGACCAGATCGATTGTGAGAAGAAAGAGGAAATCTTTGTAAAAGGTATCAATCGTCCGATCCAGACCTACCAGATCATTGGCGTCAAGGTTTAACCTTGAACGCATCTGACGCCGATTGAATATCGCCTGCTGGTATTACTGATCACATATGTTGGCCACCTGCGCCAGAAACTCGAAATGATCCTGCACAGCCAAAACACATTCTTACGGAAACTGCCGTCGGTTACCGTTTCATTTCAGAAGAGAATCCTCATGCAAACTGATAAACCCAATTCCAGCACCTCAAAACTGACGCTCGCAGCACTAGGGGTTGTCTACGGGGATATCGGCACCAGTCCTTTGTATGCGTTCAAGGAAGCGTTTGCTGGTGCACATGCCATGGCGCTGACTGAAGTGAATGTACTGGCGACATTATCATCACTGTTCTGGGCAATCATGCTGATTATCTCGCTTAAATATGTCTGGATTGTTTTGCGATTCAACAACGAAGGCGAAGGCGGCGTGCTCGCGCTGACAGCATTGGCACAACGTGTCACGCGCCATAAACCCGGCATCGCTGTAGCGGTGATTGTTGCCGGCATTTTTGCAGCAGCACTTTTTTATGGTGATGCTGTTATCACGCCAGCGATTTCTGTTTTATCAGCTATTGAAGGGTTGAGTGTAGCAACACCGGCTTTTGAACATTGGATTGCACCTATTACTATCGGTATTATCATTGGACTTTTTTTCATTCAGAAACACGGCACGAGTAGTATCGGTCGATTGTTTGGTCCGATCACAGTTATCTGGTTTCTCACGCTGGCCGTGCTGGGCGTGATCAGCATTGTGCAGAATCCCGTGGTATTGCAGGCTATCAACCCGATGTATGCAATACATTTTGCGGTGCAACATCCATTCGCGGCATTCCTGTTGATGTCTGCCGTTTTTCTGGCACTCACCGGTGGCGAAGCCTTGTATGCAGATATGGGACACTTCGGTGCACGCCCGGTGCGGATTGCGTGGTACGGGCTGGTTTGCCCGTCACTCGTTCTGAATTATTTTGGTCAGGGTGCATTGGTGTTGCGCTCTGCAGATGCCGTGAAAAATCCTTTCTATTACCTCGCGCCAGAATGGTTGATGTTGCCGCTGGTGGGATTGGCAACCGCAGCCACTGTGATCGCATCACAGGCCACAATTACTGGCGCTTATTCCATGACATTGCAGGCCATGCGTCTCGGATACCTGCCGCGCATGCGTGTGCTGCACACATCTGATACAGAACGCGGCCAGATTTATATTCCTGTGATCAACTGGATGATGCTGATTGCAGTGGTGGTGCTGGTGATGGAATTCAAATCATCCGGCGCGCTCGCGGCTGCATATGGTATTGCCGTATCCGGCACCATGATTATCACCACCCTGCTGACAGGCGTTGTCGCTATAACGATGCCCGGGCGCACGCGCATACTCGCACTGGCGGCACTGCCGGTTTTCTTCCTGATGGAACTCGTATTTTTTGGCTCCAATGCCACCAAGTTACTGCATGGTGGGTGGATGCCCATTGTGCTGGGGCTGGCAATTTTTACTTTGCTGATGACCTGGAAAAAAGGCAGCAAGGCTGTATCCGCTGCGCGCAAAAAAATCGATGTGAGCATGGCCGACTTTTTTCAATCCGGTTTTCCTGGCGCTAATCGGGTGCCTGGCACGGCGGTGTACCTCACCTCGGATCCGGAGTTGGTACCGAGTGCCTTGTTTCATAGTCTGAAACATTTCAAAGTGATGCATGAACAGATCGTGTTCCTGCATGTTGTGACGGAAGATATTCCCCGCGTACCAGCAAACCAGAGACTGGCAGTGAACGAACTGGCGGATCATGTTTATGTGGTGACGATGCGCTTCGGGTTTCGTGAAGAGCCGGATGTCATGACTGCATTATCAGGCATGGGGGCTCTGGGCGTTCAGATGGAGCCAATGCTGACCACGTTCTTTGTAGCGCGCGCCAATATCACGGATGGGCCGGGTGCCCTGCCAACCTGGCAAACCGGCTTGTTTGGCTGGATGAGCAGGCAATCCGACAGTGCTGCGAGTTATTACCGCCTGCCCGCCAACGCCGTGGTAGAGCTCGGTACGCAGATCGCGCTCTGAAGCGGGTATCCAAGCGGGTATAATCAGCGGCTGCAATTCAGTGACCCGTGTGATTTCAAAAGGTTGGCCCCGCCATGCTGTTGATGATCGATAATTATAATTATAGTTTCTAGGCATCTCACAAAGTCTCAAAATTCCATTTTTCCCCAATAAATATAGCATTTCTCTTCTCATGGCGTCTCAGGCGTTCATTGAAAGCTCAGTAAATTGGGGGTATCGTTGGGGGTATCGAAAACACGATAACTGCGACGCACTATGCCCCTCACCGATCTCAAAGTCAGGTCTGCAAAACCTGCCGAAAAACAGTACAAGCTTAGTGATTCCGGCGGCCTTTACCTGCTCGTAAAACCGAATGGTGCACGGTTGTGGCGACTCAAATACCGCATCGCCGGGAAGGAGAATGTCTATGCCATTGGCGAGTATCCAGCCATTGCTCTGGCTGAAGCTAGGCAACTGAGGGACATTGCCAAGAAGTCCGTCAAAGAGGGCCTGAATCCTGCACACAGTCGCAGAACAGCAATGCTGGTTGTCCATGCCGAAAATGCTAATACCTTCGAGGCCGTAGCCAGAAAGTGGATTGAGAAGAAAAAAGGTGGCTGGACGCCTTACTACCTACGACAAGTAGAAACCATGCTGGAGGCAGACGTATTTCCTTCTATTGGCTCGCTGCCCATAAGAGATGTAACTGCTGCCCAACTCTTGGGTATCCTCCAACGCGTTGAAGAAAGAGGGGCAGAAACCGTTGCGCTGCTGATCCGGCAATGGTCCTCTGCCATCTTTCGTTATGCCGTGGCTACCCTACAGGCAGATGGTGATCCAGCTGCCGCTTTGAGAGGCGCTATTCATCGCCCCAAAACCGTACACCACAAACCACTCAGTGCCGATCAAATCACCCAGTTTCTTAAAGCCCTCGATAGTTACGGTGGGCATCGCACAACGGTAATTGCCCTGCGTTTGATGTTGCTGACCTTTGTCCGCACTGTAGAACTGCGGTGTGCCTACTGGGCAGAGTTTGACCTTGATAAAGCTGAATGGCGCATTCCTCCCGAAAGAATGAAAATGCGGGAGCTTCATATCGTCCCATTATCCCGGCAAGCCGTGGCATTGTTAAAAGAACTGCACGCCCATACTGGTGGGCGCGACGTACTATTTCCGAACTACCGCACCCCCCAAACCTGTATGACAGCAACTACCCTCAACAGGGCGCTCGAACGTATGGGCTTCAATGGAAAGGGCAGTATTGGCTTCTCCGGTCACGGCTTTCGCGCTACTGCTTCTACTATCCTCAATGAAATGGGCTACCGCTCTGAAGTGATCGAGCGCCAGCTTGCCCATGCCGAGCGTAACAAGGTACGAGCGAGTTACAACCAGGCTGAATACATGGAGGAGCGCATAGCCATGATGCAGCAATGGGCAGATTTGACGGATGAAATGGCCAAGGGCAAAACCAATGTGACTAGGATCAGACAAATGGCAGGGTAAAGTCGCGCCGGCGCAATGACAAATATTTTCGTTTATTTCACTTATTTTGTTTATTTCGTTTAATCTATACTTGTTGTTACTCGTGGTTACCCGTTGTTCGTGTAGGAGTTTGTGATGAGTACTGGCCACAATATTGTGCATTTGCCTACCCAGCCTGAAATGGAAGAGGCCAAAATATCCAGTCGCATGCTCAGCAAGTATGCCGACGCAGACCGTGTGCAAATGACACTGAAAGCCAGCAACGGCCAAGCAGAAGACTTGGTGCTGCCTGGCCCTGTGTTGCAAATGCTGTTGGACATTCTGTCTGAAATGGCCAGAGGCAATGCCATTAGCCTGATGCCCATTCACCATGAGTTGAGCACGCAGGAGGCCGCCAATCTGTTGAATGTCAGCCGCCCTCACTTGGTCACTCTGCTGGAAAAGGGTAGCCTGCCGTTCCGTAAAGTGGGTTCGCATCGTCGGGTGCAGGCGAAAGATGTGCTGGAATACAAAGCCAATATCGATCAGCTTCGCCTAGCGACCTTGAACGAACTGACAGCCTTTTCGCAAGAACAGGGCATGGGGTACGAACCTTAAATGGCCAGATTTTCGGTCATGCTGGATGCTTGTGTCCTGTACCCGGCACCGATGCGGGACGCACTGTTGCGTCTGGCTGCCACCAATTTGTTCAAAGCGTATTGGACAGATCAGATACACGAAGAATGGATAAATGCCTTGTTACGGCAAGGCAAGTATTCGCGGGAAACGCTGGAAAAAACGCGTGATCTGATGGACAGGCATGTTCCCGATGCCAAGGTCACAGGCTACGAAAATCTGATTGAGGGTATTGAACTGCCCGATCTTGATGACCGGCATGTATTGGCCGCCGCGATCAAATGCAAAGCCGATGCAATTGTTACGTCCAACCTGAAAGATTTTCCAGAAGAACTTTTGGCCGCTTATCAAATTGAAATTATCCATCCCGATGATTTTATTTATTACCAGATTGATATGGCGCCGCCCATTTGTTGCACTGCATTTAGAGAGCAACGTATGGCGCTGAATAAACCACCCATGACAGTCGATGAATTTTTGACCAATTTACAGAAACAACAACTTCCGCAAACTGTGTCTTTATTAAGACAATACTCTGGCTTGTTGTGAAGCCGACCTCAACTGAATTGCACATACCACGCTGCACATCTAGAAGGTCGCCGAGAAATGATGTAAGACTTGGCAACATATTGGGATAAGCTAAAAGTAGGGGCTTAACAAATGATAGGCAGTTGTTTGTGTGGCAGCATTAAATATGAAATTGATCCGCCATTTAAAATATTTCAATATTGCCATTGTTCGCGTTGCAGAAAATTTACAGGAAGTGTCCATTCTGCAAATTTGTTTGTTCCAGTCTCACAGTTCAGGTGGCTAGAAGGACAGGGGCAAGTAGGCAAATACGATCTTAAAGAAGCCAAATATTTAACAACTAGCTTCTGCAAGCAATGCGGATCTTCCATGCCTTGGGAAGTGAAAGGTATTCCTAATATAGTTGTTCCTGTCGGTACGCTAGACGAAGACCCGAAAATAAAACCACAGCAAAATATCTATTGTAGTTCGCAAGCATCGTGGTACGTAGAAAGTAGTGAACTGCCAAAGTATGCTGAGCTTCCGGTGAGTAAATAACTACTGGCAGATCGCTAGGCCGTTCGCGTTCGTTCACTGGATAGTCCCAACCGACGCATGTAGGCTGATTGCGTCTGCCCCTTAGCTCTGCGTTAGGCTATAATAAATACTAGTGCAAATTTATTTACAACATATTGAGAGTGAAAATGAACACAAGGCCAGAAATAACTATCTCTTCTTTAGATGCAGATAGACTAAATAACTTAATTGAATCTTTGCCAAAGAATAGCTTTGCTGGAAAAGCTGAGCTTGAGTCGGAACTTTCGCGAGCAAATATCGTAGCTCCAGAATTAATTCCGCCTACAATAGTTACTATGAATTCTAAGGTTAAATTTTTTATCGAATCTACCAAAGAAGAATTTGAATTAACACT
>ERZ724517.790-NODE-790-length-18595-cov-7.482848_pt1 | contig 18595 bp, 14 predicted proteins | sample MGYA00376050_ERZ724517 | MGnify/ENA primary metagenome ERZ724517 (study PRJEB28724, sample SAMN07190886) | activated sludge metagenome | isolation source: activated sludge of sewage treatment plant in Hong Hong | place: USA: Christiansburg, Virginia | collected... | reverse complement strand
ATATTTCTTAATCAACAGTTATCGAAAGGATTATGCTTTAATGGACGTTTTTAAGTCGGGTATTTTTATGGGATTAGCGTCTTTTTTCTGTATACACTATATCTCTGCATTTCCATTAATGTTTATTGCCTTATTTATACTTCGCCCATTTAATTGGAGAGAGTGGAGTATTATGTTTATTGGTCTTGTTACTCCATTATATATATATGTAAGCATTTGTTATTTAACCACTAATGATGCTTTTGTAGTATTTGAAATGATTAAGGAAGCAACTTCTAGTTTACAAAAACTAATTATTTCGGAATATTATTTAGCATTTATTTTAATGTCGGGTTTAACGTTAGTATTTGCACTGTTTCACTATTTTTCTAAGGGCTTTGGTGGAAAGGTAAAAACACAAAAAACAAAATACGTGTTATTATGGATGCTGTTGTTTTGTTTATTAATGGTGTTTTTTGAGCAAGTGTCCGACATGATTTTGCTGCCTTGCATTATTCCTTTGAGTATATTTATTGGAGATTACCTATCAGAATTAAAACAATTAAAAATTGCCAATACCATTATGGTTCTTTTTATCGGAAGTTTTTCGCTCATTTATTTACATGCAATTGGTGTAATATAGGAAATCCTTGATTATATAATTTCCTCAAAACATAATTATATACCACATTTAAGGTATGAAGAAAAAGCCTATAAAAACGTATTTTTATAGGCTTTACTTATGCAAACATTAGATACTTTAACCTTAGGCCAGTCAGCCACCATAAAAGAATTTACCGATGATTTTTTGTCGTTAAAATTTATTGAAATGTGCTGTTTGCCTGGTGAAAAAATTAAGCTATGTAATATTGCTCCTTTTGGAGACCCTATTGCTATTGAAGTTTCAGGTTATGTATTAAGTTTAAGAAAGCAAGAAGCGGCAACCATTGTTGTAAAATTAAACCCTGAAAATACTGTTGAGTCCTGTGCCATCTAATTTGTCTCATATTTCTGTAGCTTTAGTTGGGAATCCAAATAGTGGAAAATCAACACTATTTAATTCGATGACCGGCTTGCATCAAAAAACAGGCAATTATGCTGGTGTTACGGTGGATAAACATTATGGTTCTTATAAACATAAGAATCAAGAATTTAAAGTTACAGATTTACCAGGAACATATAGTTTATATCCAAAATCATTAGATGAAGAAGTTGCTTGCAGAGCGTTACTTAGTGTTGATGAAAAAATAGATGTTGTAGTTATTGTAGCAGATGCGTCTAATTTAAAACGCCATTTATTATTAGCCACTCAACTTATCGATTTAAAAATGCCTTGCGTTTTGGCTTTAAATATGATTGATGAGGCTGCAAAAAACAACACGGTTATTTATTATGAGGAGTTAGAGAAATTGATCGATATTCCTGTAATTCCTATCAATTCAAGAAGCAAGGAAGGAATTCAAGAATTAAAAGAAGCCATTACAAGAGCAAAAATATCTGACACTGTTTTTTATAATTTCGAAAAACAAAAACAATTATTTCCAGAGATTGATTCTTACCAAACACTCATTCAATTAGCATTAGATACAAAAAAAGAGCAGCCCCATGCAATAAAGGAATTCGAATTAAATGATAATCTTCATCGTTTTTCTAAAATAAATTACATGGTTGCTAAGTGCATTAAACAACCAGAAAAACTAAATAAAAATTTAACGCAAAAACTCGATACATTTTTTACTCATAAAATTTTCGGATTCGCTTTTTTCTTTTTAGTACTCTTTGTAATTTTTCAATTTATTTTTTATGTGGCAGAGTATCCTATGACATGGATAGAAGAAGGTTTTGCCTACTTAATGAACACAGTCGCAGTATCTTTGCCTAAAGGACAACTAAGCGATTTATTAGTTAACGGAGTTTTAGCTGGAATTAGTGGTATTGTTGTGTTTGTTCCACAAATTTCATTATTGTTTTTCTTTATTGCTATTTTAGAAGATACGGGTTACATGGCACGAGCCAGTTTTATTTTAGATAAAGTGATGCGCAAATTTGGCTTAAATGGCAAATCAGTTATTCCCATGATTAGTAGCGTAGCCTGTGCCGTTCCATCTATTATGAGTACGCGAACTATTACCAATTGGAAGGATAGAATGATTACCATTTTAGTAACTCCTTTAATTAGTTGTTCGGCTCGTTTGCCTGTATACACATTACTCATTAGTATGATGTTTGCCAAAGATAAATCGATAGGCATTTTAAATTATCAAGGATTGGTGTTAATGGGAATGTATCTGTTAGGTTTTGGCGCAGCGCTTTTAGCCGCTTTAATTTTAAAACACGTTTTAAAAACAACCGAAAAAAGCTACTTCATTATGGAGCTGCCAGTGTATCGTAAACCACAATGGCAAACAGTGGCGATGTTGGTTTTTGATAAGGTAAAAGTATTTTTATTTGATGCAGGTAAAATTATTTTAGCATTCTCTATTGTACTTTGGTTTTTAACGAGTCATGCCCCAGGCGATGCTTTTGAGAAATTAGAAAGTAACGCTGTCGCTACTAATTTGCAAGAAGCTGATTTGAACGCTCAAAAACTGGAGGCATCTTATGCGGGAATTTTAGGAAAGAAAATGGAGCCTGTGATTAAACCACTTGGCTTTGATTGGAAGATTGGAATTGCCTTAATCACTTCTTTTGCAGCGCGTGAAGTTTTTGTAGGAACGATGGCTACGATTTATAGTAGTGGAGATTCTGAAAACACAGAAACATTGCGTGAAAAATTAATTGCTGAGAAAAATTTTGAAACACAATTGCCAGCCTACAGTAGCGCAGTGTGTTGGTCGTTGATGATATTTTATGTGTTTGCTATGCAGTGCATGAGCACACTAGCAACTACTTACAGAGAAACTAAACATTGGAAATGGCCGGCCATACAATTAGTTTTTATGACAGGTTTGGCTTATCTTTCTTCTTTATTAGTGTATAATATTTTGAATTAATACAGCATGAACTATCACCAATTGCTTCATCAAACAATTATTGCAGCTGTAAAAGCAGGCAAAGAAATTTTGGAAGTTTACGATACTAAATTTGACGTAGAGTATAAAGATGATAAATCGCCATTAACGCTTGCCGACAAAAAAGCAAGCGATAAAATCATTTCAGAATTAAAGCAATTTGATATTCCTGTGTTGAGTGAAGAAGGCGTTCATGATAGTTTTGAAAAAAGAAATACCTGGTCAAAATTGTGGATAGTTGATCCATTGGATGGCACTAAAGAATTTGTGAAACGTAATGGTGAGTTTACTGTAAATATTGCATTAGTAGAAGACAATACGCCAACCTTAGGTGTTATTTATTCGCCTGTATTTAAAGATTTATATTTTGCCGCAAAAGGTATTGGCTCATTTAAAATTGACAGAGAGCATTTTACTCCTTTGATAAAATCAATTGAAGATGTAAACCTTGAAGCATTGTTAACCGCCGCTCAACAATTACCAATTATTTCTAACAGAACTAATTATGTAGTAGTGGCGAGTCGTTCGCACATGAGTACCGAAACACATGAACGTATTGAGGCATTAAAACTGCAGCATAAAGAAGTAGAAATAGTAACAACAGGAAGTAGTATTAAAATGTGTTGGGTAGCAGAAGGCATTGCCGACGAGTATCCTCGCTTTGGTCCAACCATGGAGTGGGACACAGCAGCAGGGCAAGCCATTTTGCAAGAAGCAAAAGCTTCATTAATTGATTTCGAAACTAATGCTCCGATGAAATACAATCGCGAAAATTTGTTGAATAATTGGTTTATTGCAAAAAGATAACAATTAGTAGTCCCGCAGATCTCACAGATTATCGTGGATTTTATTTTCAATGTGACGAAGCAAAATAAACCACATAGACACATAGCAAAAATTGAAGATTGAGTAGGTTGATAGAAACAAGTTTTTACACATAGGCAACTATGTTAAAAGCAAAGCTTCTATGCCAATCTTTTTTACACAAAAAACTATGTTTCTATGTGGTTAAAAAACTACTCGGCATTATCAGTTAAATCTTTTGCAACTCACTCTCAATAATTTTACTAATCTCCTCTGCCCTAAATACGACCATTGCATGAGAACCATCTTTAACGGCATAATCTGCTTTTACATATTTGTGTAGCAGTAATCTATCGCTAGTACCATGAATATGAACATAGTTTTTTGGTAATTCTTTTCTATCCCAATTTACAATAATGTTTATGCAATTTTTAAAATAATTTTTGGTCATGCTATTAATCATTCCTAAATATTCAGGAATTAGGGCGCTTCCAAAACCAATAAACCAACGCCCCTCGTAAGCCATTTTACGATGTGTTTTTTCGGAAATCATTTTGTGAAGAGGGACATATTTAAAAAACTTTATAAACCAAGGTAGCTCAGCTCTATATTTCGAACTTGAAATTAGAAATATTTTTTTCGGGGAAATTATCGTTGAAAGTTCAGCACACAACATGCCGCCAAAAGATACGCCTAGTAAACAATAAGGAAGACTAGTATCTATTTGCGGCAAAAACTTTTTCGCATACGATTGCATCGTATCATTCTTTTCTGGGATTGGCCATTTCAACACAATGATTTCAACACCTTTAATGTGGAGGTTTTTATATAATTTTTCAGTAGTACCTAATCCAGGTATTGCGTAAATAACCATAAAACAAAGATACTAACTAAGTAAATAATACGTTATATATAAAGTAATAAGATGTTAAAATACTAAAACGGGTTAATAACTTTTTATGAGAGTAATACTTATGACATTATATTTGTTACTACTAAAAATATAAAGAAATGACTGTAGAAATGGCTTTAGAAAATATTACAACCGAAGTAAAAAACGAAGTGTTAGTTATTACAATTAACCGACCAGATAAATTAAATGCTTTAAACAAACAAACCATTGAAGAGCTTCACGAAACTTTTGTAGATGCTGAAAACAATAAAGACATTCGTGCTCTAATTATTACTGGCTCAGGTCAAAAAGCATTCGTAGCGGGTGCCGATATTGCAGAGTTTGCAAATTTTAGTGTAGAAGAAGGAAAACAATTAAGCTCTATAGGACACTTTAAAATATTTAATTTTATTGAAAACTATTCTAAACCCGTTATTGCTGCCGTTAATGGTTTTGCTTTAGGCGGAGGATTAGAATTAGCAATGGCTTGCCATATTAGAGTGGCTAGCGCTAATGCCAAAATGGGCTTGCCAGAAGTTAGTTTAGGAGTTATTCCTGGTTACGGTGGAACTCAACGTTTAGCGCAATTAGTTGGTAAAGGCAAAGCTTTCGAAATGATTGTTACAGCCGATATGATTAATGCAGAAGATGCTTACAAATGGGGATTAGTAAATTACGTAACAACACAAGAAGAATTATTAAATAAATGTTTTGAGATTACTTCAAAAATTATTTCAAAATCACCGATTGCAGTAAAAACAGCTATTAAGGTAATTAACGCGGGTTACAACAATAAACAAAACGGGTACGAAGTTGAGATTGAAGAGTTTGGAAAAAGTTTTGGTAGCGGAGATTTTAAAGAAGGAGTGTCTGCATTTTTAGAAAAACGTAAAGCTAATTTTCCCGGTAATTAATCTTTTGTCAGTCCGAGATGTCACGCTGAGCGGAGTCGAAGCGGTAGTTGAGAACAATATGAAATCATGAGTGTAACACGCCCTTTTAATTTTAAAAAATGGATAGATGACAATCGTCATTTATTAAAGCCACCAGTAAACAATAAAGTGGTATATAAAGATGCTGAATTTATTGTGATGGTTGTTGGTGGGCCAAATTCTCGTAAAGATTATCACTACAACGAAAGCGAAGAGTTTTTTTATCAGCTTGAAGGTGATATCAAAGTTACCATTCAGGAAGACGGTAAGGCTGTTGAGGTTGATATTAAAGAAGGCGACATATTTTTATTGCCACCCAAAGTCCCTCATAATCCTATCCGATTTAAAAATACCATTGGTTTAGTGATGGAACGAAAAAGACGTGAAGGAGAAATGGATGGCTTGATGTGGTTTTGTGAAAAATGCAATACTAAATTATATGAGGAAAAATTCGTTTTAAACGATATTGCCTCTCAATTTCAAGGTATTTTTGAAAAATTTTATAATTCAAAAGACCTAAAAACTTGCAAGTCATGTGGTTATGAAATGGAGCCGCCGCCGGTCATTTCTTAACCGTTTTAGGTAAAAAACTTCGTAGAAGTACAGTTTTGATGAGTAAATGAGTCGTTTTTCATCTGATTATACCATAACTTTACGGTATTAATTAGTTAACAATGAAAAAACAATATTTAGTATTAAGTATATTCTGTACTTTTTTAGTATTTCTTACTTCTATTTCCTATGCTCAATTAGCAGATGGCTTTGATATCAAAGCGGCTTATAAACAAGCTAAGGATAAAGGAATCAGTAAATCTGATGTAGAAGGTTATGTGAGATTTTTACATAACGATTACTTATCGCATAAAGGTTCTGGGCATGGGCACAACACTGCCGCTAACGCTTCAAAAAATTTGGGAGTGTATGATGCTGGAACCATTTATTTAAATGGAAACAATCCTCTAGCAAAACCGTTTAATCCAAATTCTCCACAAAATGCCTATTGCCCAAATGCAGGTTTCGAGCAAGGAACTTTTGCTAACTGGACAGGAAGCTATGGAACAGTTTCTACAGGTGCAACTACAGCATTGTTTCCTACTTATGTTCAAACAGCAGCTGGTATTTTAAATGGAGCAGGAAATAATGCTCCATTGGCAAATACATTGAACTATCATACTATTATGACTACTCCTCCAACAAATAGTGTTTATCCTAATTGTGTAGGCTGGGACTCAATTGCTTGTAAAGTTGTTGGTACTCAAACAGTTTCTGAAATACCAGTAGTAAATCCAAATGGTGGACCTGCTTCCGTTCGATTAAATGGAGCTAGCGCTAACTATAGAGCAAGTAAATTAACTTACAACATGGCGTTAAACCCTAATAATAAAAACTTTAGTATTTCTTACGCTTTAGTATTAGATAATGGTGGACACCTTGCTTATGAGCAACCTTATTTTTCGGTTAGAGTAACTGATCAAAACGGAAACTTAGTACCAGGATGTTCTACCTATACTGTAACATGTAATGCAGCCTTAACTGATCCAACATCACCTTTATATGATCCAACATGGACAGATGCAGTTGTTGGATGGGGAAGTGTGATGTACAGAAAATGGACTTCCTATGCTTTCGACTTTTCTAATTATCCAGCAATTACTTCTGTAAATGTGGAGTTTTATGTTGGAGGTTGTTCTCAAGGCGGACATTATGGTTATGCTTATGTAGATGCTGAATGTAGTCAAGGTGGAGCAGTGGCAAGTTTTTGTGCAAACGACAATCAAGCAGTATTAACTGCGCCAGGGGGCTATACAACATATCAGTGGATTGGACCAAGCGGACCAATTACTGTACCTAATGGAGGAAATGCTCCAACAGCAACTATTACTCCTGTATCAGCAGGACAAGTATTTACTTGTAACGTAACAGCTCCAAACGGTTGTGCGAGTTCATTTCAAACAACAGTTGCCATTTCAAGTGTAAGTATTACAGGTGTTGGTTCTACACCATCATGTCTTAATGGAAATAGTGGAACAACAAACGTTTCTGCTACGGGAAGTAGTTCAGGATACAATTATCAATGGGTGAATAGTTTAGGAGCAACCGTCTCCACCGCGCAAACCGCTACTGGCTTATCCCCAGGAATTTACACGGTTAATGTTAGTGCTATTTTATGTGGTTTAGCTTCAACTACGGTGCAGGTAGGCATTACAGCACCAGCTTTTTATTCTTTACCAGCTCCATATTGTGGCTCGGTGGCTTGGATAACCAACGCTGGCGGATCAAATTATAAATGGTACACTGCCTCTCCTTTAGCTTTAATTGCTGGTGCTACGAGTTCTTCTTTAACCATTAACTCTCCTGTAAATGGTGCTGAGTATTTCTTGGTATTTAATACTGCTAGTGGATGTAAAGATTCAATTAAATATACATTAACACAATCACCTGGTGGAAGTATATATGCTAGTAATATAAAAAGTATTTGCCCAGGTAATAACAACTCTTACGCAGTCATTAATTTACAAACAGGAGCTCCTCCTGTATATAGTTATACTGTAACTGGTCCTAGTGGATATAACTCTGTTTTAAACAATACAACTTTAGTAAAAGATAGCGTTGTTGGTTTATCTATTGGTACATATAGTGCAACCGTATTTGATGGACAATGTATTTATAATACCACATTTACAGTAAGTCCATTTGTATATACATATACATTAACACCACAAAACACAAGTATTTGTAATGCAGGTAGCACAACCTTAACAGTTGATTTTGGTAATGTTACCCCTAGTACCTGCGGTTTATCAACTACGGGAGGTTGTACAACACCTAACTTAATTACCGTTGGTACTGGAGCTGGACTTAATCCTAGTAATAGTTGGCCAAGTATTTATGGTAACTGGTATAAAAACGCTAGACATCAATTATTGTATACTGCTGCTGAGTTGTTAGCAGCTGGTATTTTGCCAGGAAAAATTTCTTCATTAGCGTTTAATATCAATTCAATTCCTGCAGGTTATATTGGAACATTACCAGGCGTAACCATTTCATTAAAATGTACTTCATTAAATGTTCTTACAAGTACATTTGATAATACAGGTTTAGTGCAAGTTTATAATGCAACAAATTATACGCCAATTGTAGGTTGGAATACACATGCATTTACAACTGCCTATGAGTGGGATGGTGTTTCAAATTTATTAGTAGATGTTTGTTATAATTATGTTTCAAGTAGTAATTATACTTCCAATCCTTTTAACACATTAACTAATACGGGTACTGTTAAATGTATCTATGCATACAGTGATTCATCACCAATGTGTTTAACCACAAATTTTGCTACAACAAGTTTAGATCGTCCAAATATCAGATTCCAAAACTGCGGAGGTTCTAATCCTGCAGCATTTACATATTCTTGGACTCCAACCATTGGATTAAATCCTACTAATACATATACTACAATTGCTAACCCAACTGTTAGTACTGTATACACAGTACAAGTAAACCCTATCGGACAAACTAACTGTATGCAAGCTCAGTCATCAACAATAACTGTTACAAGTGCGGTTGCTCCAACAATCACTCCTGTTTCTGCGTTATGTACTAATGCTGCATCTGTTTCATTATCTGCAACACCGGCAGGTGGAACTTGGAGTTTAACTCCTGCAACATCAACAGTGGGAGTATTTACACCATCGTTGGCAACTGTTGGAACAAACACCGTGACCTATTTATATGGTGGAGCAGGATGTTCACAAACTGCAACAACAACTATTGCAATTGAACAATTTGTGCCTGCAACGATTACAGGGACAATTAATCCAATTTGTTTACCTAGCAACACCGTTAATTTAGCTACCGCATTAGGCACCTCTACGTTAGGCGCAGGTGTTTGGTCAGGGACTGGCGTTACAGGCACAATATTTAATCCTACAACAGCTGGAGTTGGAACTCATACATTAACGTATAATACAAATTCAGTTCCTACAACATCTTTATGCCCTGCAACGGGTACAATTGCTGTTCAGTTAAATTCTGTAGCGCAACCAACTATTACAGCTGTTAACGCATTATGTACTAATGCTCCAACCGTAACATTAACAGTTGTTCCTACAGGCGGAACTTGGTCGGGAACTGGTATTACTCCAACTGGTGTATTTACTCCATCGTTAGCAGTTGTTGGAAATAATACATATACGTATTCTGTAGGTGCCTCAACTTGTGCGGCAGTTAATACAACAACAATTTCTGTAGAACAATTTGTACCTTCAACAATTACTGGATCTATCGCTGCTTTATGTATCACAAACCCAGCGGTTAACTTATCTACGGCATTATCAACGTCAACATTAGGAGTTGGTGTTTGGTCTGGAAACGGCGTTACTGGAACTACATTTGATCCAGCGGCAGCGGGAGCAGCGGTGCATACATTAACTTATAGTACAAACTCAACACCAACAGCATCACTTTGTCCTTCAGCTAGTACATTAAATGTAACAGTAAATTCACAAGCACAACCAACCATTACAGCGGCTGGACCTTATTGCGATAATTATGCTGCGCAAAATATGACAGTAACTCCTACAGGAGGTGTATGGTCGGCGGTAACACCAGGCTCTATAGTTTCGGCAGGCGGAAGTTTTTCTCCAGTGTCTAGTATCGTTGGCAATAATACTTTATTATATACATTAACTAACGGTCCGTGTGTTAACACTGAAACCGTAGCAGTAACCGTTGTTCATTTTGTGCCAGCTACAATTACTAATACAGTTGGTCCTTACTGTATTTATGATGCAGGAGTTAATTTACAAACGATTGCACAATTTGCAGGTGGTACTTGGACAGGTGCAGGTGTCACAGGAACAAACTTTGTTCCAGCTACAGCTGGTGCAGGAGTTCATGTAATGACATATAGTACTAATCCTTCACCTTTATTATATTGTGGAACAACAGAAACGATTTCAATTACTGTAAATCCAAAACCTGAAGCAAATGCATTCCCTAATGTTATCTCGGGATGTAACCCAGTAACAATAGATTATGCAACATCGTCTTATCCTACCGGAACAGCAATTTGGGATTTTGGTGATGGTACTGTAAGCGATACTGGATTAATTGTAACTCATACTTACACAACACCTGGAACTTATACAGCTACGTTATATTACACAGATAACATTGGTTGTAGAGACACAACTATAGCAACAAGTGCGATAACTTCTAATCCATTACCAATTGCTTCTTTTGATCCGTCGGTAACAGAAACAACAGTAGTTGATGGGCAAGTAGAATTCACAAATCAATCAACGGTATTAGGTGATAATACTTACGCTTGGGATATTGGTGGATTATACAATAGCGCTAATGTTAACGAATCATTCTTGTTTATTAACTCAGGAAATTTTGTAGTAACATTAATTGCTACAACTCCTGAAGGTTGTGTAGATGACACCTCAGTTGTGATAGTTGTTAATCCAGATGTAGTGTTATATGTACCAAACGCCTTTACACCTGGCGCTGACGCTCTAAATGATGAATTCCAAATATTCTTACCTCCTACAGGCGTAGATTTCTCAACGTTTAACTTGGTGATTTTTGATAGATGGGGTGAGCAAATTTATAAAACAACGGATGTAAATCAGTTTTGGAATGGGTCAAAAAATAACTCAGGTGAAACATTGAAACAAGACGTATACGTTTATAAAATAACATTTAAAGATGAAAAGAAAAAGAGTTACGAAAAAGTAGGGCATGTTACCTTACTTCGTAAATAATAAAACTTAAATTGTTTAAAAGCTCTGCAGAACTATTTGCAGAGCTTTTTTATTTTTACGTAAAATTATAACATGGCAGATTCAGCAAAATTTATACAAAGCATTAATGATGGTTATACAACCAAAGGAGATTTTATAGTATTAGGCGCTGCCTTGTTAGATGGTGTTCCTCAAAAAGAGGCACAAATTAAATTGCCATTAAAAACATTAAACCGTCACGGATTAATTGCTGGAGCAACAGGAACTGGTAAAACCGTAACGCTGCAAATTATTGCAGAAAACATGTGTGCGAAAGGCATCCCCGTGTTGATGATGGATTTAAAAGGAGATTTAAGTGGGATTGCAAAAGCAGGCGTGTCAAATCCAAAAATTGAAGAACGACACACCACTATTGGAATGCCATTTGTACCCAATGCAAGCAGCGTTGAGTTCTTAACCCTTTCCAAAGAAAACGGAGCAAAACTAAGGGCTACCGTAAGCGAGTTTGGACCCGTATTGTTTTCGAAAGTATTAGATTTAAATGATACACAAAGTGGTATTGTTGCTATTATCTTTAAATATGCCGACGATAAAAAATTACCGCTAGTTGATTTAAAAGATTTTAAGAGTTTATTAAATCATTTAACGAACGGAGGGAAAGAAGATATTCAAAAAAACTATGGTAACGTTTCGCCTGCATCGGTTGGAACTATTTTGAGAGCCATCATCGAATTAGAATCGCAAGGAGCTGATGTGTTTTTTGGAGAACGTTCGTTTGAAGTAACTGATTTAGTTCGATTAGACGCATACGGCAGAGGCATCGCTTCTATTATTCGTTTAGTAGACATTCAAGATAAGCCAAAATTATTCTCCACGTTTATGTTGTGTTTATTGGCTGAGGTTTATCAAACGTTTCCTGAAGCGGGTGATGTTGAAAAACCTAAGTTGTGTATTTTTATTGACGAAGCGCATTTAATTTTTAAAGAAGCGTCTGATGCATTATTAGATCAAATAGAATCGATCATTAAACTAATTAGAAGTAAAGGAGTGGGCATTTATTTCTGTACACAAAACCCTTATGATATTCCTGAAGCTGTATTATCGCAACTAGGGTTAAAAGTGCAGCATGCTTTAAGAGCTTTTACCGAAAAGGATAGAAAGGCGATAAAAAAAACAGCAGAGAACTATCCTATTTCCGAGTTTTATAAAACAGATGAACTGCTTACTAGTATTGGAATTGGCCAAGCCTTAATAACAGCACTTAACGAAAAAGGTATTCCAACACCATTAGCTGCAACACATTTGCGGGCGCCAATGAGTAGAATAGGCGTATTGACTTCTGACGAAATTGAGCAAATTGTTTCAGCTAGTAGCATTGCACCAAAATACAATGAAGTCATCGATAGAGAAAGTGCCTTCGAAATTTTAAATGCAAAATTAAAAGCTGCTGAAGAAGAGGATGCCTCCACAGACTCAACGCCTGAAAATAAGACTAAGAAAAAAACCGCTAAAGAAGAAAAATCTACTATCGAAAAAATTTCTGAAAACACCATGGTTCGTCAGGTTGGTAGAACGGTGATGAAAGAAGTTGCTCGCGGTTTATTAGGTGTTTTAGGATTAGGTGGTAAGAAGAAAAAAGGAAGTTGGTTTTAGAGAAAATTAAAAATTTCTCCAAAAGAAATTTTCTTATTTACTTACCTTTCCGTCAACTATAGTTATTTTACTGAACCATCCTATTTTGTAAACGCCAGTTGGTGCTGGTAAATTATTTAAAGTGGCAATTTCTCCAACATTAGGATTTTGATATTCTTGTTCAATGCGTAATTCGCCTTCCTTACAGTTGTAAACAAAAGTTGTGAATACCTTATCTTGTAAATCAAATTCGTTATTTGGAACTATTTTTTCAGGAATTTTTAGAGGATTATGATGAATGAACTCAATACTTTTTTCAAAATCAGATTTGATATTTGTGTTTAAAAAATTTGCCCATTCAGGATTTTCTTCCCCTCTTATATAGGCAAATAAAGCGAGCGCGTAGCCCCATTCCATTTGAGATAAGTATCCCGATTTGCTCCAGCCCCAAGAATCAAAATCCTTTTTTGTTTGAAAGGCAGTATTGGCATTAAAAATCCCCAACCCAAATATGATGACGATTAAATCCGTTAAGTCCTCGTTATTTTCTTCAATTCTTTTTTCGCCAAGTAATTTTATATGAGCAATTTCGTGTGCTAGCGTTGCAACAATCGAAACGGGATCAGTTACTTGTCTTTTCTCAAGAGCAATATGGTATTTATTATCTTCTTGTAATCCAAAATATAAACCTCCCGAATAATTTTCGGTTTCTACATTTTCCAAAAACAACCTACTACCAAAAACACCTCCAGCATCAAATTCTGTTCTACCTTCTTCGTAAATGTCAATCACAATATCATCTGGATTGACCTCCATTTGTTTGGCAACAATATTTAAGGTACTTATTACAGATGGCAGTTGCCCGTCATATGTTATAGGAAAATGCTCAGGCGTAGGGGTTAATAGATGGACGTTTTCTATTTTCTCTCTACCAAAGGAATCAATAAACCATATAAAGCAATTTTCTAACCACTCTCTGGTTTCAGCATTTACGGGGCACTCATTATCATCTAAAAACAAAGACATCTAAACCAACTATTAAAATTTGAGGTGATATAAAATATTAGTTTAAATGTAAAAACAAAAGCTCAATAGCCAACTTAAAACGAGGCTAAGTTTAACTTTTTGTTAAATTCTTTTTAATAGTACTTGTCAATATAAGTTATATATTAGGTTAGCAAAAACTAGCCTCCATGTCAACTTATCAAGCCATACTTATTGATTCAAACGCAGGATTTAATCGCGAATCAGGCAGTATTGAAGTAAAATCATTTTCGATTTTATTTACTAATGAAAACAAGTCGCACGAAATCACCTTTTCAAATTTGGAGATAGCAGTTGGCGGAAACAATAAGGAGTTAGTTTTTTTTGCCGATAAAAGAAACTCCAACCTTTCTTTTTACACAAGCGATAAAAAGATATTGAAAGAACCTGCTATTAAAGATCATGCTGATTTTGCCTCTCAAATAAAAGTGGTGAAAAAAGCAAGACGTGGAATCGTTATTAGTCTTGGGATTATAGTAGCTATTTTTATTTCCATCATTGTTTCTTTGTTTTTTTTGAAAGATGTTTTGGTGGAAGGCTTAGCTAAAAAAGTGCCTATTGACTGGGAGCAAAAAATGGGAGATAAATTATTTCAAACCATGACTTTACAATACGATTTTGTGGAGAACGATTCGTTAAAAAGTGAACTCATCAGAGTGGCTTCTCCACTCATTAAACAAATAGAAAAAGACGGCACTAAAATTGAATTTTATTTTATTAAAGATCCAACCATTAATGCCTTTGCATTGCCTGGCGGTAAAGTGGTTATTCAAACAGGTTTAATTGAAAACGCAAAATCTTGGGAAGAAGTGTTAGGTGTGGTAAGCCACGAACTAGCACACGTTACTCGCCGTCATCATATAAGAGGAGTTATTAATAATTTAGGACTGTATGTGATTATTTCATCCTTAGTTGGTGATATTACTGCCCTATCAGGAACACTTATTAATATGGGTGGTGATTTAGCTTCATTATCTAACAGCAGAGATTTTGAAACAGAAGCAGATGAAACAGGCTTAGATTATTTAATTGCGGCGGGTATTAATCCAGAAGGATTGATTTCTTTTTTTAAAACACTACAAGAAGAATATTCTAGTAAAAAAATAGAAGGCTATTTATCTTTTATGTCAACACATCCGGCTACCGAAGACAGAATTGAGCATCTTAAAAAAATCTTGAAAGATAAAAAAGTAAAAATTGAACCCATCAAAGACGATTTCAACCAGTATAAACTAATCATCCATAAATAATATGAACGTAAAAATAGAAGCAAAGCCAGCATTTGCCTACCTCGATGTAGAGTTAGCGCCAGGCGAAACAATTATTGCCGAAGCAGATGCGATGGCAACCATGTCGGCAGAGTTAGACATGACCGCTAAGTTTAGCGGAGGATTTTTTTCGGGACTACTAAAGAAATTTTTGGGAAGTGAAAGTATGTTTGTGAATCACTTCACAAATAATACAAACGCCCCATTAAAGCTAACCTTAGTTCAGGCAACCCCAGGCGATATGGAATGCAAAACCTTAAACAACGAATCGTATTGTTTAGAAGGTGGCGCTTACGTAGCTTGTGAACCAGGCGTAAAGCTTGGCTTACGTTGGGCAGGTTTTGGTTCTTTAATTGGCGGCGAAGGCTTGTTTAAGCTAGTTGTTAGCGGCACTGGCAAAGTTTATTTTGGTGCTTACGGCGGTATTGTAGAAAAAGAAATTAAAGGCGAATACATTGTTGACTCCGGTCACTTGGTTGGCTACGAAAAGCACATGCAATTAAAACCAAAATTATCAAATGGCATCATTGGTAGTATTACTAGTGGCGAGGGTTTTGTGACAAAGGTTACTGGCAACGGAAAAATTTATTTACAAACAAGAAACCTATCGGGCTTAGCATCATGGGTTAATAGACATTTATAATTATGGAAAATACGATTCAAACATCAACTACAAGTCAGCTGGACGTTAAATTTCAATTACGACCAGGAGCAACAGCGGCAGAAATTACCCTGAAGCCAGGACAAAAAATAACAGCAGAAGGCGGTTCCATGATTGCAAAATCAACTGCTATTCAAATGACAACCAGCACGCAACAAAGAAAGTCGGGCGGAATCATGAAAGGATTAAAAAGATTAGTATCGGGAGAGAATTTCTTTTTAAACCATTATGTGGCTCCAGCCGAAGGCGGGAAATTATGGTTAGGCACTACACATATCGGCGATATGGAACTGAAAGAATTGCACGGAGAAAATTTAATTATTCAAGGAGGCTCTTTTGTAGCATGTACCGAAAACGTTAGTATAGATGCAAGCTGGCAAGGCTTTAAAAATTTAGTATCTAAAGAAAGTATGTTTTGGGTAAAAGCATCTGGACAAGGCACGGTTATTTTTAATTCATTTGGAGCTATTTATCAAATTCAAGTAAACGGAGAACACATTGTGGACGCTGGCCATATTGTGGCTTTTGAAGAAACCTTAGCATTTAGCTTAACGAAGGCAGGAAAAAGCTGGATGAGTTCGATACTTGGCGGCGAAGGACTAGTTTGCAAATTTAAAGGAAAGGGCATCGTTTGGGTGCAATCTCATAATTCATCATCATTTGGTTCAGCACTTGGACCTAAACTTAAACCAAGATAATCATGGAAACAACAACTACAACAGAAGGTTTCGATTTTAAATTTGATTGCAAACCCGATTATGGTTTTTTAACCGTAAAAATTCCGAATGGAAAAAAATTAAAAGTAGAAGCAGCTGCTATGGCATCGATGGATACTAACTTAGAAATGAAAACTAAATTCAAAGGAGGCTTTAAACGTTTCTTATCTGGCGAATCTATTTTTATTAATGAGTTTACAGCAAAAAATGGCAATGCCGAAATTCAAATTGCACCAGCATCGCCGGGCGATATGGAACATGTGTATTTAAATAATCAAACTATTTATTTGCAAAACACTGCCTTTGTTGCTTCAGGCGATGAGGTGTTGGTAGAAACTAAATGGCAAGGATTTACTAAAGGTTTTTTCTCAGGCGAAAGTTTCTTTTTAATTAAATGCTCGGGCAAAGGCGATTTATGGTTTAACTCTTATGGCGGTATTATTCCTATTGATGTAGAAGGAGATTATGTAGTAGATACAGGGCACATTGTTGCCTTTACAGAAGGTTTAACCTACACCATTAATCGTATTGGTGGATACAAATCCTTATTCTTTTCGGGCGAAGGCTTAGTGTGTAACTTTAAAGGAAAGGGTAGAGTGTGGATTCAAACACGAAAAATTACTCCTTTTATCAGTTGGATTCATCCATTTAGACCAGTAAAAAACAAAAACTAAAAAAGAATTATATTTTTAAAAAAAGGTTGGAAGAACATTCCAGCCTTTTTTGTTTAATGGAAGTTATGTGAATTGCTTCAATTGATGCATACTGTGAAACTTCATGTAAGAGTAGCTAAAAACGAAGGTGTTCTATTTATTCGACTCTATTTGGTGAATGTTTCCCATTCGTATATTTTATCTTGAGCTGTTCGAGTATCGTCTGCATTTGGCATAAGTAATAAATACTTCTTCATATTCAGAATAGCTAAGTCATACTTTTCTGCAATGGCTGCTATCAAAGCATAATTGTAATAGCTATTAGGACTAGAAATTGCGTTTATAGCAATGGCCATATCATAATAGTGGATTGCTTCATCGTAATACATTTTTTCAGCCATGGTATTGCCCTGAATAATCAATTTTCGCTGTTCCTCACTTACTTCTGGTTTTTCACTCATCGTTTGATATTTGGAAGCAAGTATTTTAAAATTTTCCAAATCCTTTAGATAATATCTTAAGGCATATTGGTGTTGCATAAAAAAAATGTAATCTGCCATTTCCTTCCCTCCACAAGTGATTAAATGTTCACCCATTTTAACGTAAGGTGTATAAAACCCGTTGTCGGATATTTTTACATAATAGATGATTTGTCTGTTTACAATATCCTGAAAACGGATGCAAATTGTATCATTTGAAGTCTTGACCTTATCAGCTGTGAAAAACATGTAATCATCCGTAACTTTTGGATTAGAAATCTTTTTGTAGGTAAGATTTGTTTTAAGATTTCTGTAAGCTGGCACTTTTGAAGCAAAATAATAATTTACATATTTCTTCAAAGCAAGAGTCAATTTTTCCTTTACCGTTTCCAAAGTGTATTGACTATTTGTTTTTATTGGTATGTAAGGATTATCTATATTTTCAGCATATCTAGCCTTTGCTGCATCACCAATCCTATTTATTTGATTTGCTATGTTTCCTGCTAGTTTTAGGACATCTCCAGATGGAATAGTCTGAGAATTTATTTTCGGAGTTATTAAGAATAGGGAACACGACAATAAGAAGTAATTTAAATATTTCACGCCATTATTTATTTTAAAAATTATCATCTATACAAAAGTATTAAAATGTGGGTTATTTTTTATATAGCCACTAACGTTTTCGCGACTTGTTTTGTTTGGGGTTTGAAACTATGTCTACCGAAATGTTTAAATAAAGATACTATGTTTCTAGGCATTTGCAAAATGAAAATA
>ERZ724517.788-NODE-788-length-18625-cov-11.550996_pt1 | contig 18625 bp, 13 predicted proteins | sample MGYA00376050_ERZ724517 | MGnify/ENA primary metagenome ERZ724517 (study PRJEB28724, sample SAMN07190886) | activated sludge metagenome | isolation source: activated sludge of sewage treatment plant in Hong Hong | place: USA: Christiansburg, Virginia | collected... | reverse complement strand
CATTTTAATTTTCTTTTTTCGGCTACTTGACAATCTTGAATTTAAATCAGATAAAGTAAATATTCTGATTGTGAGACCATTGAATCGATGGATTATATCACCGGGTAGAATTCCGGCATCTTCTGCGGCTGAACCTTTTATGACATCTTTTACCACATATTCATCAAGGTTTGTGCCGGTAGCGATGATGAATAGGCCGCTACGGTCAACATCCATTTTTTTGTTGGAGGTACTATTTTTCTTAAGATAGAGCTTTTGATTGGAGAAATCAAGTGCCACATTAAAGTGCGATATGAGTGCATTGCCCATGATACCGTGTTTGTCAGACTCATCGATGTTGAGTTTTGAAGAGTCTAATTTTTGGTAATGGGTAATAACATTATCAAATTTAAAGTCCTCCATAATTATATTGTCTACTCTGCCAATATATCCTTCGATTGGTCCGCCTAGACCCATGCCCATTGCGCCAGTAAGCAATTTATCCGGGATATCCGATTTGGTCAGAAAGTTGGTATATAATAGCAGTCCGATTGATGCGCCTGTATCGAAAAGCAATGTCGTCGGAAATGGAGGCAGAGATAATGTGGTGCTGATTTCTGGGAGCACATATGGTTTGCCTTTGATCCACTTAGACGGAATTTCTTTGAATTTCAACTTTTCCGGGTTGAATTGCTCAATTGCATATATTTTAAGCAGCGACTTGTCATAATCAAGTTCAATGATTTTATTTCTAAACATACTGTTACCAATGATACCGCTGATCTCAATACCAAAGTACTCGTTCAGTTTAAAAATATTTTCATCCAAAACAATGATATCGGATTTTAATACTTGCTTATTTTCTGTTTCAAAATGTATTCCTGAAGCTACTGTTGCATTGATGGGCATTGAAAGATCTGAACCGAAGATCTGAATCGATCTGATAAATTTGAACTGTAGATATTCAGCAATACCTTTTTCAAAGAATAAGCTGTGCTCAGACCCACTGTCATATATAAATTTTAAGTTGACAGTAGAATTGATCCTGAAATTAAGGATGATAAAATTGTTTTGTATCTCGAAAGGGATAATAAATTCAGGCTTTGCAGATGGTGGGGCTGCATTCGTACTTAGATTTGTGCAAAACAAAAAGAATATGCTCAAAGCCAAATAAGTAACAAAATTAATATTTGTACGCATTCTATTCATGATTGGCAGCACAATATAAGTCTTAATTTTTTCACATAGACTTATGAAAATTATCTTAATCTCATGGATTCAATCCAGATCAATGTATCCTATCTCCTCTCACTGCAAGATCATTCATGATAGTTTCTTCATAATCCAGAAATTCCTGCCATCTGGCTTTCACCACTTCTTTTTCGCCGAAGAGATGAGCGAGATCCAGAAACATTCTGTAATGACCGGCTTCTGAGACCATGAATCCATGATAAAACTCTTTTAATTCATCATCATCCAAATGTACGGAAAGTACCCTGAATCGTTCACAACTTCTGGCCTCTATCAAAGCAAATATGAGAAGCTTCTCTACTAATTGGCTATGACGGTCGCCCCCATGACGCTCAAATGCTTTAAGTTTATTGACATAATCATCCCTCCTCTGTGGTCCAAGAAGTAATCCTCTTTTTTTAAGCATCGCCAATACCGCTCTGAAATGTCCCCATTCTTCTGTAACTACCGGAGCTAATTCATCCACTACTCTGATCTCTTCAGGATAAGATTGGATCAAAGAGATCATTGAAATAGCAGCTTTTTGTTCGCAGTAAGCATGATCCGTAAGTATTGCCTGCACTGAGATGGCAGCCAGATCAGCCCATCTGGGGTCAGTCGGTAATTTAAGTCCTAACATGCTTTGTTATTGATTGTCCAGACAGCGAATCTGGTTTGAGAAAAAGTCGATATTTGTGACAGAATATTCTTCATAACCAGTGGACCACACGATCTTAATTTTATCCACGAGTGAATTCATCAAGGTCTTTTGATTCTCTCTGGTTACCGGAAAATTGGCTTTATAGACAGTTAGATTGTTGTTGTTATCTACCTGACCCACATCACTTCCATTGCTGAACAATGTAACCGTCTCACCATTGAGCATTTTGACACTCATGAGAGTATTACTATTCAAATAACCATATTCCGCTCTTGCCATCCTGCTGGCCACTGTGATTTTTAATGTTAATATTCTAATGTCCCCTATAAATTCAACAAAATTGGCCTCACAAGTTACATATGATCTACCCTTAAGATAGGTAGCTACTTCCGGGTCTGTGTAATCAAAGAGGATCTCTTTTTGTAAATCAATTCGTTTTTTCTTAGTATATTCATCTGTTCCTGCAAAAATTACGTTGCATTTGTATTCAGGTGGATTCATCATGACATCTACTACTTTGACAGCTTTGGTGTTTGAGCCTTTTTTATTGGAGTCATTTTTTGCTTTTTTGCTTTCTGACTTTTGAGACTGATTTGAATTATTGTCTAAAGGCATCGTTTCAATAACTTGTTCAGAGATTGCATCACTCTGATTCCGTGATTCTTTTAGAGGTTCGGCAGCTTTAAGAAGTATAGAATCACTGTCCTCATAATATCGCCATGAGCCATCATCAAAAACGACAATTAATTCTCCACTTTTATTTTTTTCAACCACTTGTCCGGAGGCTTGCGCCAACATAAAGAAATATAAAATTGAAAGAGATATAAATTTAAAAGCTATAATCTTCATCCTTATTTATTTTTTGCAATGGCAGAAGAAATGGACCATCATATATGTCATGTTAAGTAAAACGCCGGATCTAAAGGGAAATTATCTGAAACACCTTATTATCCATTATCTGGAAACGCAAACATACTAATTTATTAATAAAAGAACATTGACATTTGTGCAGATACAACCTATAAAGACCGGTATGGAGGTCGATAATATCTTCAGAATATTTTTGTCACAAAAAGTCATTACTTTTGAACTTTCGCATTCATAATAAAACCAAGGCACATAGACCATCTCTTCGAAATAGGATTTTTGACCATACGTTTATGGGATCTACTAGATATACTTATAGTAGCATATATTATATTTAAGGTATATAAGTTGCTCAAAGGCAGTCTCGCTATCTATATTTTTGTAGGAGTCATATTTCTCTTTGCTACTTGGAGGTTGGTTACAGTGCTTAAAATGGACCTACTTTCAACTTTACTGGGGCAATTTGTGAGTGTCGGAGTGATCGCGGTGGTCATTATTTTTCAACCCGAGATCAGAAAATTTTTATTAGTAATTGGCAACAATGCTATGAAAGGGAATTTTCCATTTTTCAAACGATTTCTGAATAAAGTCATAAGAACAGAGCAGGAAGAAAATCCTGTCGTGACACAGATCCATAGCGCCATGGTTAGAATGGCCAAGGATAGGACTGGAGCGCTCATCGTCATCGTAGACGATTTGAATTATCCTGGATTGGAGGACAGCGGCATTGATATCAACGCCAATGTAACTAAACAATTGATCCTCAGTATTTTCAATAAGGAATCTCCACTCCATGATGGTGCGATGTTGATTCAGAAAGATAAAATCCTAAAGGCGAGTTGTATTCTTCCGGTTTCTGACAATATTAATGTTCCTCCAAGTGCAGGACTCCGTCACAGGGCAGCCTTAGGTATAAGCGAAATGAGCAGTGCAAGGACTTTTGTCGTTTCTGAAGAAACGGGAAAGATGTCTTACACTGAAAGAGGACGCATAGAAATGAACATCGACGAAGAGAAGATTCTTCAGTATCTTAGGGAGGCAATGGGGTAGGAGGTAACTAATAATGGACAATGAATAATGAACAATGAAAAATTCTGCCAAGTAATGCAGGTTTAAATTAGAAGTAAGAATTTAGAAATTAGAATGATCAGTTGAAACCGGGTATTTGTTGCTATTGATTACTGAAGAAGTTTTCTATCACAGAGGCTATTTAATTCAAAATTATACATACATATAAATTGATAAGAAATACGAAGATTTGAGACTTGTTAGAGAGAAAGAATTTTACTTATCGTTCTTAATTAAAGATTTATAGAAAATTACTTCTAACATAAAAAATTAAGAGAGTTCACGGAGAGATTTTAATCTTCGACTAAAATATGTGCCCATATGTAAGCTTCCCTTTTATAATGATTTCTGATTTCTGATCACTGATATCTAATTCAAAATTCAACATCCAACATTCAACATTTTCCTACGTCTTCTGCTTCTGCTTCTTAGCTGCCGGGAATAAAACATTATTGAGGATCAATCTATAACCCGGGCTATTTGGGTGTAAGTGAAGGTCAGTAGCAGGATCTCCCACCCGATGCTCATAATCTTCAGGATCATGACCTCCGTAAAATGTCCACTGTCCTCTACCATATTCACCATGAATATATTTGGCCTCGCCAAGTGATTTGTTCTCGCCCATGATCAATACATTTGGTTTCACATATTTTCTCATGAAGGCTGTGGTCTGGCCCATGAAGGCCTTAACAGTTCTTGTATGATTCTGTGTAAGCATAGTTGGAATAGCATCGTACTTAGCGGAGAAATCAAATAATGTAAAATAGTCATTCTCCGGCTCTACAGCTCTATTGCGAGGATCAGTATCTATACTTGAAAATTCGTAGATCATTGGATCTGTGACAAGTGTGAAATTTTGAAAAGCGAAACATTTATCAAAATTCAACTTTGACTGAGCAGCTTGATCCTGACCATCCCCATCAAACATTTCACTGCAAATGTCAGTAGTAGAAGCTGCTTGCGCTATGTCATATGAATCTGTAGCACTGCACATAGCAAACATAAATCCGCCGCCACCTACGAATTCTTTGATAGCATCTGTGACTGCAAGCTTCAGCTTGGATACTTTATCAAAACCAAGACTTTTTGCTAAATCTTCCTGCCTCTTTTGGTTTTCTCTATACCATGTAGCTCCGCGAAAATTGGAATAAAACTTACCATATTGTCCCGTGAAATCCTCATGATGTAAGTGGAGCCAATCATATTTGGTCAATTTGCCTTCTATAATCTCCCTATCGTACACTTTATCAAATGGAATCTCTGCATAAGTAAGCACCAATGTCACCGCGTCATCCCAAGGGTTGATCTCTTCACCTCGTTCATTCACAGTAGGAGTGTAAACAGCTATTCTGGGTGCCTTTTCCATCTTTATAGCTTCCATATTATTTTCCGGATCATTGATGGTAGTCAGAATACTGTTGAACGCTGCATCACTTATGACTTTATAACTTACTCCTCTTGCTTTGCATTCTTTCTCAATACTGGTGCTGTTGGGCAATACAAAGCTTCCTCCTTCATAATTTAATAACCACCACGTCTCGGCTCCTTGCTCCAGCACCCAATAATCCAATCCGTAGGCTTTGAGATGGTCTGTTTGATCTTCATTCATAGGAATAAAGATATAAGAAGCAAAAGTTGTTATATTGCTACCAATAAGAAACGATAGAATAATAAAAAGTCTACTTAGAGCCATTATTGAGTATATTAATTATACTGAATGTAACGACACAGACAGCGAATTTGTTCGGTATCACCTCCTAAGTGAATGTTAATTATTTAAAGTCAGTGATCCTTTGTTAAAATAAGGCTTTATTTTTTATAAAGCTTAGTGTAATATTCTTTAGCCATTCTTCCGGATTCAAACTCAGGCGATATTTCCTGCATTGCCCTTGCTACCACTTTGAACCAACCTTTTGGGTCATTATAATATAGAGGAGTAATCTCATCTTTAATTATTTTGAACAGATTATCCATATCAGCTTTGTCCTGTTCCTCTTCGCTCAGCTTCTCATAATCAACAGGAGGTACTACAAAACCATTTTTGCCATGCTCCACAAATTCCGGAATCCAACCATCCCATGTTGAAAGATTGACACATCCATTCATTGCAGCAGTCATCCCACTAGTGCCGGAAGCTTCCTGAGGTATTCTTGGATTGTTTAGCCAAACGTCACTACCTTGTTTCAAAAGTTTAGAGAGCCTCATTTCATAACCGGTCATGATCGCCACATTTGGATAATTGGAGCAAAAGACAACTAAGTCATTAAACATTTGCACAGCGCCTTGGTCCTTTGGATATGGCTTGCCCGCCCAAATAATCTGAACAGGCATCTTGGCATTGCAGATGATTTCTTTAAATTGTTCAATATCTCTTGTGATTAAGTCTGCTCTCTTATAGCCGGCAAATCTTCTTGCCCAGACTATGGTCAGTACGTTTGGATCAAACCATTTACCTGTTTGATCCGCCAGATTGATGAAAAGTCTCTTTTTAAGTTCCTTTTTTCTTGCATCAAATTCCTTAATATTCTTTGAATTTGCAGCATTATTTAGTTTCTCATCAGCCCAATAGTTATGATTCTGGGAGTTGGTAATGCTGATGATAGGTGCAATATTTTCATATTTGCCCCACATTTCATTGGCTACTTCCCCATGTATTTTACTTACACCATTTGCCATTTTAGCCATTCTAAGGGCGACGAGTGTATGGTCAAATGTTTCACCTTTAATCCCTGAGATTTCTTTCACTTCCTTTAAAGTCAGATCTTGAAAAAAGCTCATTTTAAACAATTGGTCTATGTTATGCTTCTCATTTCCTGCATCTACAGGTGTATGTGTAGTCAGCACCAGTTTTTCACGAACTGATTGAATATTATGATCTTTGGCATAAAGGTAAAAAGCAGCTGAAAGGCCATGCGCTTCATTTAAATGGTATACTTCAGCACCATAATTGATCTCGTCCAGCAATTTCGCTCCACCTACACCAAGGATTATGCTTTGAGCTATTTTCGTTTCAGGATTAGAATCGTAAAGACAATTGGTAATGGTCTTAGATAGGTAATCATTTTCTTTTACATCTGTGGTCAAGAGGAATAATGGTGCACTGCCAAATCTTTCAGGTGGAAGATACATTGCTTTCACCCAAACCGGATGGTCATTGATGGTTATCTGGAATTGAATGCCGGTATCTTGAAGAAAATTATAGGATTTTTGCTGCCACATGACCCCCATTTTATTGTCAGGGTCCCTAACCTGGTCGTAATAACCATATTTCCAAAGGATACCGATACCTATCATATTCTGCTCTAACTCATAAGCACTTCTCATATGCGATCCTGCTAAGAAACCTAGGCCTCCACTAAAAATTTTGAGCGATTGGTCTACAGCAAATTCCATTGAAAAATAAGCGACTTTGGTCGAATAGGCCTTGGCCGGAGTGAATGGAATTGTATAATTTTTAAATAAATTCATAGGTTTTTTCTTTTAAGAAGGCGCAAATTTATAATATATATTTAAATATGGCCTGTAATTTCAATTAATACAGCGAATTAGATAAAAATGAAGCCTATAGCTCCACATGATCTTTTGAAATTTTAAGCTGAAATATTAAATGAATGGCGCATAAAAAGAGTTTATGCTCAAACATATTATTAAAAAAAATATATAATTTTAATAGTAGCCTGAATTACTACTGTCAGTATAAGTACATTTTTATTATATTTGTATTATAAATAGTTCTCATATGAAAAATCTAAGTTTTGTCCTTGTTATTATTTTGATTTCATTTGGCCAACAAATATCTGCTCAGAGAGCAATCAATCCTAAAATTGGATTTAACTATTCAAGACTTGCCGACGAACCTACAGTTGGTAAAACCAAAACAAAAGGAGGTTTCAATATCGGTGCTGATTTTAGATTTGGTGACAGATTTCAATTTGTTCCGGGTATTCATTACGCTACACACGGGCTAGCATTCAGTGGCTCACAAAGCCCCGATATTGACAATAAAATATCAGTCCATTATCTAAAAGTACCTATAGTTGGAAACTTTAATATTTTTAACAGTGATCTATTCAAGTTAAGAGTCTATGGAGGTTTTGTAACAAACTTTGTTCTAAAAGTCGATGCCAGCTCATTTATAAATAAAGATAATTTAAGTCCTATTAATGGAGGAATAAGATTGGGCACAGGTATCGACCTGGGTGCATTGACATTTGACCTTAACTATGAGATAGGAATGTTAAAATACTTCGATAAAGGTGCTGTCCCTGCACTCTTGTACCCTAATAATACCTTTAATAATGTACTAACTCTATCGGTAGGGGTGCGCGTGAATAGATAGTTTTAAGCCTCTTTTTAATAAGGATTGAGGAAACAGATCAATTGAATTTTTGGAAGTTCAATTTTATGTCAAGATGTATATATATAACTAAAGTTTCGACGGTATAAATATATTTTAAAAGACATGTTATTACTCAATCTAAGGGAGAAATTTGAAATTAGAAGCTTTCCCGACTAAAGTAGTGACGGCGGGCTTGCCCGACAAAGTACAACGGAGGCGGGGAAACTTCGATTGTTGAGCACAGCAAATGAAACCAGTTAAATAAATCGAAGAAAATCGAAAATTGAATTAACTATTTAGCAACCAATACTTTAGGGCATTGTATATTTTAATAGTTATATATTTATACTATTGATTATTAATGGCATAATCAACCCCGAAACTTAAGTTAAAGATTAAAACTTTATTTTTTTAGCCAGGACCGTATAAGCAGCATCGAAGATAATTGCACGAATAAATTCGTGTTAGATGCAAAGCATCATTCGTGTTATTCGTGGCTAATAATATTTATTTTTGAGCAAATGCACAAATCAGAGTCTAAAAATTAAATCTGGACAACTCATGTTAAAAGTCTGAAATATAAAAAATCAGTCTTAGTTTTATAGAAAATATTAAATAGCAAAAGTTCGGTTTAAAAACGAATATCGATTCGTAAATAATTTCTTTAAAAATACATATTATATTTTTTCAAGATTTGATTTCACACCATCTACAAGAGCTTTCTGTGCATCAATTTCTGATTGTTTTGCTGCTTGATCTTTTGTATTTTGTTCAATCTTAAGCTTAGCATCGGCAATTTTTTCTTCGGCCTTTTTAATGTCTTTTGCAAGACTTTCATTGGTTCTTACCAAATCTTTCAAATTGCCGTTAAGCTTGTCAAGTTTACGTTCTTCTACTTTTAAAGACTCACTGATTTTAAATCTTTCTATTTCTTTTAGAAAGCCAATCATAATGTCTGAACCGGCTTTATATCTTTCCGGATGTGCTGCATTTGAAAGATATGCTCCACCTAGATCAAACCATGATGCAAATATGATGTCATCACCCAATTTTTCAGCCTTCCCATATACATCTACAGTGTTTTCACTGATGGTAGGTAAACTGGCATTGTCAGTATATAACTCACCTGATTTTTTATTGAATTTGGATTTACCTCCAAATTCATCCATATATTTTTTCCAAATTTTCTCAGCATCGTTCTGCGAAACACCTACAAGTGATACTACAAGAGCATTATTATTTCCCTGAGACATGGAACGTAAACCTTCGGAGACCTGACATTGAGCTGCATAAGAGTAAAGAAAAAAGCAAAAGATGGAAATATGTTTCATATTAATTTTAGTTTTAATTGAATGATAATAAGACGCCAACTATGAATCTAAGTAACATCTAGTTGGAAGATCCTTGGCGTAAGAACTCAAAACAAAATTTATCGATCAAATGTTTCCTTCTATTTTATATTGTTCAAATTATAATTAGCAGAACTATTAAATTAATGTTTTATGAGTTGTGATTATTGAGTTTAAATGCCATGAATATTTAAAGATTATTCTTTTACTAATATATCTTATTTACATTTGTTGTCCTAATTAACATCCATGACTGACCGAATTAAGCTTTTGCCTGATGTACTTGCCAACCAGATCGCTGCAGGCGAAGTGGTTCAGCGTCCGGCATCTGTAGTCAAGGAGTTGATGGAAAATGCAATTGATGCAGGAGCTGATAGCATATCATTGATCCTAAAAGATGGTGGAAAATTACTCATAGCCGTTACAGACAACGGGATGGGAATGTCACCAATGGATGCAAGAATGAGTTTTGAGAGACACGCTACTTCCAAGCTATCTTCTGTTTCTGACCTTTTTGCTATCCAGACCATGGGCTTTCGTGGGGAGGCACTGGCATCGATCGCTGCTGTAGCTCAAGTAGAAATGATCACCAAGAGAGCTGAAGACGAAGTAGCCAATAAGATAATAATAGAAGGCAATAAAATCATTTCACAAGAAGCAGTGCAAGCGCCTGTCGGTACTTCAATTGCAATAAAAAATTTATTTTTTAATATTCCGGCCAGAAGAACATTTCTGAAATCCAATGATGTTGAAAAAAAGCATGCTTACGAAGAGTTCAACAGATTGGCATTGTCTCATCCACACATCAAATTTCAACTTGTTCACAATGACGAACTTATACACCACCTGGAGGCTGCTACCCTGAAGTCGAGAGTGGTAAGTGTCTTCAGGAATGATTTGTCGAAAAGACTATTGGCGGTAGAAGAGATCACTGACAAACTTAAAATTTCCGGGCTGGTAGGTACACCTGAGCAAGCCAGAAAAACAAGAGGAGATCAATATCTGTTTGTAAATAACAGATTTATTAAAAGTGCACTGCTAAATCATGCTATTGTTTCAGCTTTTGATAAGATAATATCTTCAGACAGCTTTCCTTTTTATGTGATTTTTCTGCAAATCGATCCTTCTAGCATCGATGTCAATGTGCATCCGACTAAGCAAGAGATTAAATTTGAAGATGAGCACCTGATTTATAATTATTTAAAATCAGCTGTCAAACATACATTGTCATTCAACCTTGTCGCACCCGCTATTGATTTTGAGAAAGACCAGCATCTGGCTTCAGCATGGAATAATACACAACGATCACCGCACGTACCATTGCATGATTCACCATCAAGACCTAAAGAAAATTATAGAATTCCTGGTGATTTTTATAAGGAGAATGCGGGTAGATGGAAAGATCTTTATGAAAATATAAGCATTGACTCTAATCCGTCTCAGCCGTCCAATCAAGCACTAGTATTTAACAGCAGTATTAATGAAACGGAAACAAAAAGTAACCCCTACAAAGATGAGTTTAGCGACCGGACTTATATTCAGCTTCACAAATCTTATATAATTTTTCAAGTAAAATCTGGTCTAATGATCATTGACCAACAGCATGCACATCAGCGTATTTTATTTGAAAGGTACTATTCCAGAACAAATGAAGCTACTGTTTTTACTCAGACAGATTTATTTCCAACTACATTAAAGCTTGATGTTGTAAAGGCTGATATATTAAAAACAATTCTTGATAAGCTAATTAATGTAGGATTTGATATTGAAGTGGTTGAGCAGTCTAATTTTACAATTCACGGCTACCCATCTTTTCTGGAAGAAGGTGTCAATCTTGAGCACTGGTTTGACGAGATCATAGAAACAGTACAAAATGAGATCGAACCTGATATTGATTTTCATCATTTGATGGCGATGACCTATGCTGACAATTATGCCATCAAACGAGGGAGCGAGCTCAAGAACAGGGAGATGCAGGATCTGGTGGATCAGCTATTCGCATGCAAGGATCCAGCCTTTGATCACAAGGGACAAAGGTGCTTTGGCATCTATACCATTAATGAAATAGAAAATTTTTTAAAATTTAAATAGCGTATGTTACAGATCACGAATGTGGTAAAGCAGTTAATCATTCTGAACGTCATTATGTACGTTTTTTGCAATGTTCTTTTTCCAGATTATGGGGCGATGATGAACCTTTATTTTTATACTTCTGAAAATTTTAGATTTTGGCAGCCTCTTTCACACCTCTTTATGCATGCTAATTTTTCCCACCTCTTTTTCAATATGTTTGGTTTGTATTTCTTTGGAACTTTGATCGAATCAGTATGGGGAGAAGGAAAGTTTTTAAAATATTACCTGATCTGCGGAGTGGGTTCATTTTTATTACAGTGGGTATTCTGGTATTTTACAGCGGGAGATTATATTAATATGGTCTCGATGCTCGGTGCTTCAGGAGCTGTCATGGGTTGTCTGATCGGAACGGCTATGGTTTCTCCAAATATGACTGTACAATTATTGTTTCCTCCTATACCTGTAAAGATGAAGTATTTAGCTGCTTTTTACTTTGTAAGTGATCTTGTCATGGGATTTGGACACGTGGGAAATATTGCCAATTTTGGGCATATTGGCGGTGCTTTGACTGGCTTGGCAATCACTTACTATTGGAAATCTCGTGGAGAATTATACAGGTAAGTAACCGTATTTAACAAAATGCATCATCAATATTTATAATCAAAGATGTTCGATTCGGTTTTTAAAGATATAAGATATGAGCTGACCAGAGGGAATACGCTGACAAAGATCATTCTGATTAATTGTGCAGTATTTATTGCTCTGTTATTGGCAAAAATAATAATTACCACTGTCAATGGAGGTGATTCCAATATTTATTATCTTTTTACAAATTGGATTACTCTTCCAACGTCTTTTGGACAATTGATGTACCAGCCATGGAGCCTCTTTACTTATAGTTTTGTTCATGAAGGCCTGTTACATATTCTTTTTAATATGTTGCTTTTGTATTGGTTTGGAGCTATCGCTGGTGACCTTATCGGGGATAGAAGGATATTTCCTATTTACTTCTATGGAGCTTTTTTTGGTGGACTTTTTGCTGTATTATGTTTGTATATTTTTCCTATTGGCAGTATATCAGGATTTATGGTGCCTGGTTCTTCTGCTTCAGTTATGGCGATACTATTTGCTGCTGCCACCTTGGCTCCTGACTATATGATGAGATTGATACTAATAGGTTCTGTGAGGATAAAATACATAGTACTTGTATTGCTTTTCATCAATGTAATTAGTATTTCGGCAAGCACCAATATTGGAAATTCACTTACACATATAGGTGGAGCATTGACAGGATTCCTATTTATATTTATACTAAGGACAGGTAGAGACCCTTCTTGGATATTCCATAGGAAAAATCGAAACACAGTAATCAAAAAGAGAAGAAAAAATGAGAAATCAAAAATAATTAGCATATTTGATACTGTAAAAAAGCATGAACTCAAGGCTCAGCTCAATAAGGATATCAGATCGGAATATAAGCTAGACCTTATCCTCGAGAAAATAAAAAAAACAGGGAAGGAAAGTCTCACAGAGGAGGAGCTTAACTTTTTAGAAAAAATTAGTAAATCGTAAGTTGAAGTATTTTAGAAGGATCTTATTGGTTTTGAATATAATAGCCGCTATGGGTCTATTGCTTTCATATTTTGCACCAGTAATCAACCCTTATAAATACTGGCAGTTCGGAATTCTAGGATTGATGTTCCCATTTATGATCTTTATTAATTTGTTTTTCTCTGTTTTTTGGTTGCTCAGGAAACGATGGTTTGCCCTTATATCGTTGCTGGTAATTGCGATGGGTTGGAATGCATTTAGTGGAATCATTGGTCTCAAATTGCCGCAGAGTTCTGATCCTGATGATAAAGCGATCAGAGTAATGTCTTACAATATTAGAGCGCTATCTAAACTTGCCAATTATCCAACAAAAAGCCCAAAGGAAAATAAGGAGAAGTTTGCCTTCTTCATGGAGGAGAATAAATTGCCCCATATTCTTTGTGTGCAGGAATCTACAATGCCTAACATAAAATTCCTTCAATCTTCAATGGCTTATCCATATTATTGCAGATATCCGGGTTATAACAGCAATACAGCCATTCTAAGTGTTTTTCCAATAGATAATAGCGGTGTCGTCAAATTCGACAAAGGAAATGGTGATTGTGTCTGGGCAGATATCAATTTGGATGGGAAGATCATTCGATTTTATAGTGTGCATCTACATTCAAACACTATAAGTATTCAGGCAGACACGTTGATAAAAATAGATAATATTGAAAAGAATAAAACAATAAAAGGTGTCGAAGGAATGTTTCAGAAATATAAATTTGCTACTAGGGTAAGATACGAGCAGGCAAAGAAAATAAAGAAACATATGGAAAGCTCACCCAATCCTGTAGTCATTTGCGGAGATTTTAACGATACGCCTCAGTCTTTCATTTACCATGTTCTTTCTGAAGGTATGAAAGATACTTTTAAAGAACGCGGTATTGGTTTTGGCACTACATGGGCTGGAAATTTACCAGGATTAAAGATTGATTATATACTTGCCGATCCCTCAGTAAATGTGATAAGTCACGATATATATCGCCGGCAATTTTCTGATCATTATCCAATTACTACTACCTTACTTTTTCAGTAAGATTTAATTATAGATTTCAGCACCCTACACAATTCAATATATCCATGGAAGAAACCACAAGGTTATTAATAGACAAAAGATTGGAAGTGTTCCAGGAGGGACAAATGTTATTGTTCGACAAACCTTTAAATTGGACTTCCTTTGACGTAGTCAATAGAGTAAGAATTGCGTTATGCAGATATTTCGATGTTAGGAAACTAAAAGTTGGGCATGCCGGTACGCTTGATCCACTTGCTACTGGTCTATTGATCATTTGTACAGGTAAATTCACAAAAAGGATTGATGACATTCAGGCTCAGGAAAAGATATATACTGGAACGATCAGAATAGGGGAGACCACTCCTACTTATGATCTTGAAAGTGAGCCGGATACGACTTATCCAATTGATCATATTAATGAAGAAATGATCGAAATTGTGAGGAAGCAATTTTTGGGACCTATCATGCAGCAACCCCCTATTTTCTCTGCAATAAAGAAAGATGGAAAGAGGTCTTATGACCTTGCAAGAAAAGGAATTGATGCCAAGTTAGAGCCAAGAGCAATTACTATTAATAGTTTGAGTTTTGACACTTCAAGTTTTCCCGATTTAGGATTTGAAGTAAATTGTTCAAAGGGGACTTACATACGATCTCTTGCTTATGATATTGGCTTAGCGCTTGGAAGTGGAGCCTATTTAAAATCGCTACACCGTGCAGGTATTGGTTCATATTCTAATGATGATGCCTGGGTATTGCAAGATTTTTTAGATGAGTTTAAGATTAGCCAAATGCCAAAGGATTTGTGAAAGACTTGTCGTCTGATGGCTCAAAGAAATCTGACGGCATTTAGAGCTCGCATATGGCTCAATGACCTTTAATGCATGTCACCAGCGCATTGGCCGCATTTCTAAAATTCTGACCAATAAAAAATTGAATTAAAAATGACCATATAAAGATTTCGGTTGTAGCTTCATTAGTAATTCCTTATCCTATTGTGAGAATAAGACTAAGTCATTATTTCAAGCTATTGTATCATCGAAGAGTTCTTTAGCTTTTATTATAACATAGTGTTAAAAAACACTAACCAAATTATCTATTGAGCTTCACCGATAAATGTCTAATCTTTCGAATCTTTAGGTATAACAGCATATTCAAACGCCTATCTTGCAAATATTATTCGGGTTAAACGAATTTATAATTCTTAATCCTGTATTTATCAATACATTATTGCTCAAGAATTTTTTTATGGAGTATATAAGTTTATGGATTTTGATTTAAGTTAAATTTTATTTTTAAAAACTCATCATATTATTTTAATAATAAGTTAATCTAACTTACCTTCGCATATAGTAATGTGTACAATTTACACATTATAGATTTTATTTTTGGGACAATAAATTTATAAAGCAAAAGTTTAACGTATGAAGCAATGTTTATTTACAATGCTTGCACTTTTTACCTTTTCTTTTCTACAAGGTCAAAGCACTGTCGAAGGTGCAGTTAAAGACAGTAAGGGAGAACCGGTAATCGGAGCAACAGTTTTATTGACAGGTACTAGTCAAGGTACAGTTACAGATTTTGAAGGGAACTACAAACTTGAAGGTTTGACAGGAACGACCGCTTCACTGACTGTTTCTTATGTTGGTTTCCTTTCTCAGGTATTGGTTGTCGACCTTACCGGAAGATCGGTTAATGCAAATTTTACCCTTCAGGAGGATACAAAAGTTCTTGATGAAGTAGTAGTGGTAGCATATGGAACACGGAGAAAGGAAGATCTGACTGGTTCAGTTACCTCAGTGACTACCAAAGACTTTCAAAAAGGAAATATCGTTTCTTCTGATCAGTTATTGGTCGGAAAAGTAGCCGGTCTTCAGGTCACAAGTGGCGGAGGAGCTGCAGGTGGTGGAAGCAAACTTCGAATCAGAAGTGGCGCTTCATTAAATGCCAACAATGATCCTCTTATAGTAATAGATGGCATCCCAGTAGATGGCAATCAGGTTGCAGGATCTGCCAATTTTCTGAATACTATCAATCCAAATGATATTGAATCTATTTCAGTTCTAAAAGATGCCTCAGCCACAGCCTTGTACGGCTCAAGAGCTTCCAATGGTGTGATAATCATCACAACTAAAAAAGGACAAAAAGGAAAGCTTCAATTCAATTTTAACACGCAGGTTTCTCTAGGTACAATTGCTAAAAAAGTGGATGTTTATACTGGAGACGAAATTCGAAAGATTGTTACTGACATTAATAGTCCTATTTACGTGCCTCTTTTAGGCACTGCTAATACTGACTGGCAAGATCAGATTTACCAAAATGCCTTCGGTAATGATAACAACTTAAGTGTAGGAGGAACTGTCGGTAATATTCCTTTCCGTGCATCAGTAGGTTATCTTAATCAGGATGGTATCTTAAAAACAAATAATTTTAAAAGATTATCAGGTAGTTTAAATCTTACACCTTCCTTCTTAGACGATCATTTGAAAGTAAACATAGCAGTGAGAGGCATGCAAACCAAAAACGTTTTCGCAGATGAGGGCGCTATCGGTTCAGCAGTATCGTTTGACCCAACTAAGCCTGTGTATGCAGAAAATAAATTCGGAGGTTATTATGAATGGCTTCAAAACGAAAATACAGCTTCTCCCCTCGCTACTCGTAATCCATTGGCATTATTGGAGTTGAGAGATAATAATTCTACGGTGAACCGTTTCATTGGAAATGTCCAGTTGGATTATAAATTACATTTCTTTCCTGACCTTCATGTACTTGTCAATGCAGGAATGGATAAAGCTGAAGGTAGCGGTAAAGATGTTTTTAGCCCGCTCATGGCTTCTAACTATCTGACAGGTGGTAGGTCTTCAGAATACAAACAAGGAAAGAGTAATACACTATTGGATGTTTCTTTATTTTACGAAAAATCAATAGGTAAAAACTTTACATTTGATTTATTAGGAGGACACAGCTATCAGGATTTTTATACTAATATCAATAATTATCCTTCTTATTCTGTGGCTGGAGATTCACTTATTTTAGGGACGACGCCTACATTTAAGACAGATAAACCACAATACAGATTGGAATCTTATTTCGGTAGGGTCAATCTCTCGTTTTTCAATAAATATTTGTTGACAGCATCCATCAGAAGTGATGCTTCTTCCAAATTCTCAAAAGAAAACAGAGTTGGATACTTCCCGGCTGTCGCTGCAGCTTGGAAACTACGTGAAGAATTCTTCAGCCAATCCAATGTAGTTTCAGACCTAAAACTTAGATTTGGGTACGGAATCACAGGACAGCAGGACATCGGATCATATTATTCATATCTTCCAACTTATTCAGCAAGTCAAAGTACCGCTCAGTATCAGTTTGGTGATGCATACTACTCATTTTTACGTCCAGGAGCATATGATTCGAATATCAAATGGGAGACTACAGCTACTACTAACCTAGGTTTAGACTTTGGTTTCGCAGATAACAGAATCTCAGGTTCATTGGACTTCTTCCAGAAAAAAACCAAAGATCTGTTGAGCGTAGTTCCAGTTGCACCGGGTTCAAACTTTGACATTTCATTATTGACGAATGTCGGTAATATGGAGATCAAAGGTGTTGAATTTACTTTAAACACAACACCGGTATTACGTCAGGGGCTGATCTGGAATTTAGGATTTAACATTACATATAATGAATCCAAGATCACAAACTTACTTAGAAATCAAGATGCTTCTTTTGAAGGGATCAATGTTTCTAACATCAGTGGTGGTACAGGTAATACAGTAGGTAAATTTGAAGTTGGTTATTCTCCATATACATTCTTTGTATATAAACAAGTATATGATGCTGCTACAGGAGCGCCTATAGAAGGGCTTTATGAAGATAAAAACCGCGATGGTGTTTTAGATGATAAAGACAGATATTTATATACTAAACCTGCTCCGGATGTGTTATTGGGTGTAAGCACTCAGGTTATTTTAAACAGATTTTCTGTCGGACTAGCCGGTCATGCTTCTTTCAATAATTATGTTTATAATAATGTAGGATCAAATACTGGTACACTTAGGAATATCCAAAATCCTCTGAACTTTATCGGTAACGCTTCTACAGATTATAGCGAGACATCCTTTGCAAATAATCAGTTCCTTTCTGATTACTACATTCAGAATGCATCTTTCTTCAGATTGGATAATATTAACTTAGGTTATAACATTGGAAGTATTTTGAAAGATAAAGCATCTTTGAAAATCAATGCGAGCATTCAAAACGTATTTATTATTACAAAGTACAAAGGGCTTGATCCTGAACTATCAGATGATAGAGGAATAGATAACAATATTTACCCTCGACCTAGAGTGTATTCATTCGGCATCAACCTGGATTTTTAATTTTATAAACAACAAAAAATGCAAAAAATTAATTTAAAATATATTTTTTCAGGTTTGTTACTGAGTTTATTA
>ERZ724517.784-NODE-784-length-18685-cov-13.207461_pt1 | contig 18685 bp, 17 predicted proteins | sample MGYA00376050_ERZ724517 | MGnify/ENA primary metagenome ERZ724517 (study PRJEB28724, sample SAMN07190886) | activated sludge metagenome | isolation source: activated sludge of sewage treatment plant in Hong Hong | place: USA: Christiansburg, Virginia | collected... | reverse complement strand
GCATATCGCACCATTTCCAGAAAATTGGGATTGATGTAAGGTTCTCCCTGAAAATAAAATATCAGGTAAAACAAATTAGCCCCCATTTCATCAATCGTCGTCCTAAAAAAATCTGCTTTCAAATTGCCGGTAGGGCGCGAAAAAGAACGCAATCCACTTGGACATTCAGGACATCTAAGGTTACAGGCAGTGGTAGGTTCGAAGCTGATGGTAAATGGCTTGCCCCATTGAGTCGGCTTACCGGTAAGTTTGGTGTATTGGTAAGATAAATATACCTGAGCGGCATTCACCACCTTACGGATTCGCACCTTCGAAAGGAAGTGCATGGTATCTGCCAGGTACATTTTCATGACAGGGCGAGTTTCTCACGTTTTCTGAATAAATGATTTGCATTTGAAGTCGTTGCTGCTGCCAATTCTTCTAATGAAATATTCCTGATATCAGCCAGACGCTGCGCAATTAATGGAATATAAGCACTTTCATTTCTCTTGCCACGATGAGGTACAGGTGTCAAATATGGAGCATCCGTCTCGAGAACGATCTTATCTAAAGGAATCGATTCGATGACAGGAATTAAAGTCGTATTTTTATAAGTACTCGAACCTCCGAATCCCAGAACAAAACCAAGACTAATTGCCTCTTCAGCTTCTTCTGCACTTCCTGTAAAGCAATGCATGACGCCTCCCGTCAAGATCTCTCGATTTTCTGAAAGCACATCCAGAATCTCCCGAGTGCTGTCACGCGAATGGATGCTAATAGGAAGATTGTATTCATTTGCCCATCCGAGCTGAATTTTGAAAGCATCCACTTGTATATCCAAGGTTGTCTTGTCCCAATAAAGGTCGATTCCGATCTCACCGATGGCTGCATACCTTCGTTTATCAAGCCATCCTTTCAATCCTGCCAAGACATCTTTATAGTCTTCCTTGACCGAGCATGGATGCAAGCCCATCATTGATACGCAATAACCGTTAGAATTGTCTTCAAGATCATGCATAACATCTACCGAAGTCTGATCGATATTTGGCAAAAAGACCTTTTCAATACCTGCATCTTTAGCCCTTTTCAACATTTCTGAGCGGTCATTATCAAAAGATTTGGAGTATAAATGCGCGTGTGTATCTATGAACATGAATATCAGCTGATTTTTGGCTTATAACAATGAGTAAGATATAGAGTTGTAAAGGTCGGAAAAAAGAAATAAAAAAGCCCCCAATTCGGGGGCTATTAAAACCTAAGTTTATTATTAATTTTTATAGGTAATCCTAAGTTCTGTTTCAAAAATTGTTGCTGTAACAACTAGTTGATTTTCAGTAATCGATTCAATGTTTGTAGCAAACCCAAATCCACCGGACAGAAGAGTAAGGGTCTTGTCAGAGTTTGAAAGTGTCCATGTTCCCTCTTCCACAGGATCAGTTGTTCCTTCACATTTCTCTCCATTATCATTCGTGATATAAGAACCATTGCTATTAAATTTTGTACAGTCGTCCAATTCACACGCATCATAAGTATCATTAGTATAATCTTTGTAATTGCCGGAATCATCTTTTTCTTCATATTTTGCTATCTTCCAGCAACTAGGACCTGTAATCTTTTCAGTTACAGTTTTTTCTTCATCTTTCTTACACGAAGTCATAAGCCCGGTAGCAATGAATAAGAATAGAAGAAATTTAATTTTGTTTTTCATGTTTTAAAAATTTTATAGTTATTGAATTAAATTAACAAAGAAGATAGATCACCCTCCAAGTTATATTTATATAAAATTAAAATCATGTAGTGGAATAGGTGATTCAACTAATAACAAAATAAAGGTAAATATATTTATTAATAAATAAAATTTTTGAAAGACTTAATTAAAAAAGAATATTAATAATTTAATACATTATGCCAATTTCTAAATAACCCGTATTAATTAAGGGCAGCATCATTTGAAATCAAATTCTTAACTTTGAAAAAAAATTTGATCTTGGCAAAGAAGAAACCTAAATTTTATGTGGTGTGGAAAGGTCGTAAAACCGGCATTTTCGACACCTGGGATGAATGCAAAGCGCAGGTCTTAATGTTTGAAGATGCTTCTTATAAAAGTTTTCCGTCAAGAGCCGAAGCCACTATGGCCTTCAATGCCGGGTACAATGCGACCAAAGGCACAAAGACTAAAGCTTCATCGGGTTCTGGCGCAATTGTCTCAAAAAGTAATATTGTTAAAAACAGCATTTCTGTAGATGCGGCATGCAGTGGCAATCCGGGTTTGATGGAATACAGGGGTGTCTATACGCACAATAAGCAAGAGATTTTTCATCAGGGACCTTACAAAGATGCAACAAATAATATTGGTGAATTTCTGGCGCTGGTGCATGCATTGGCAGCATTGAAGAAACAAGGAAAAGAAGATGTGCTGATTTATTCTGATTCTAAAATCGCTATTGGTTGGGTCAAAAAAGGTAAATCAAATACAAAGCTGGAGCCTACCGGCAGAAACGAGATCATCTTCGACCTCATCGACCGTGCAGAAAAATGGTTACAGTCCAATTCATTTAAAAACCCGATCGCCAAGTGGGAGACAAGGTCCTGGGGAGAGATACCGGCGGATTTTGGGAGGAAGTGAGGCGGATGTGAGAGTCTAGAAGTTAGTGTCTAGTGTCTAGTGTCTAACATCTAGTGTCTGTTGTCAAAACTTTGCAAACTTCAGCCTATAATCAGCACTTACCTTACCTTTCTTAATTGCTTCCAGCCTTCTTTTGATCATCTGTTTCTTTACAGGGCCAAGCTTCTCCGTGAATAAAACGCCCATATTGTGGTCATACTCATGTTGGATGACGCGCGCATTGATCCCCTCGAATGTTTTTTCGTACTCCTTAAAAGACTGATCCTGATACCTTATCTTAACAGTAGGTAATCTTTCCACATCACCCCGGATATCTGGAATGGATAGACAGCCTTCCTCATAAGCCCAAATATCCCCAACCTCCTCGATAATCTCCGCATTGATGAACACTTCCTTAATTCCCTTACCCTTGCTTTCCTCTTTTTCTACTTGAACCGTATCGATGATAAACAACTTAATGTTCAAACCGATCTGTTGAGCTGCCAAACCAACTCCATTGGCATTGTACATAGTCTCATACATATTGTCTATCAACTTGTTCAACTCCGGATAATCTGCATCAATTTCTACTCCTTCCTTCTTTAACACCGGCTGACCATATGCGTATATTGGTAAAATCATATTTTAATCAAAATTAATTCCTGTTATAAATTTGAAAATTACAGGGCAATGCATTGCCTTTCTGCCAATTTCCTTTCAATAGATTTCATTCTCGCCTCTTCACCTCTTCACCTTCTCACCTATAGTATCTAGTATCTAGTATCTCAGATAATCCTGCAAAATTAATATAGCTGCGACTTTATCCACTAAAGATTTGTCTTTTCTTTTTTTCTGGCCAACTCCGGAAGCCAAAATGACTTGCTTAGCTCGCACAGAACTAAAGGCTTCATCATGCAATACAACAACAATGTGTGGATAAGTTTTTTTTATTTTTCGTTCCAGGCCAATGATCTGATTCATAAATGAAACGGCATTTCCATCAGCATGTGTTGGGTGACCGATCACAATCTTCTCCACCTCTTCTTTCTTAATATATGCTTCCAACCAGTCCCACAAAGTTCCTGTAGGCACAGTATCTACGCCATGAACTGCTATTTGCAATATATCAGTCGCGGCTATACCACTTCGTTTTGTACCATAATCTATTCCAACTATTCTAGACAAGAGCAACTAGTTTTTCAGGAGAAGCTTCCTTTTTTAAATAATAAATTACGCAGCTATTCCTCACATCAAAGATCTTCTTAGCCACTCTTTGCAATGAGGACGCTGAAATATTTTGGTAAATATCATACTCTGTATTTATAAGTGAAATATCACCGATACTTTCAAAATATGCAAGGTTCATCGCTTTATTGGTTAGAGAGTACTCTGAGAATGTAAGAGTAGAAATGCTTTTATTAATGATCTTATCCAGTTCTCTCTGATCGACAATATGGTTCATCAGATCATCTACTTCAGTCCAGATAGCAGCTTCTGCCTCCTCAGGACTTACACCTTCTGATATTTTGCCATCTATAACTAGAAGGCCTTCTTCACTTGTTCCATTCGTGTAAGCATCAATAGAGGAGAATAATTTCTTCTTTTTAACCAGTGATTCATGCAATCTAGCAGATCTACCACTTGCTAAGATATCTGAAAGCAGATCACATACATAAAACTCTTCGTCTATTCTTGCAGGAATATGAAATGCTATATAAATAGCCGGGACACTTACTTTAGCATAAATTATTTTCCTTCTTTGCTGCCTTTGTTTTGGCTCTTTTGGTATGATTTTCTGGTCAATTGGTTGATTGGGAATTTCATTAAACTGGTTAATGATCATTTTTCTGACCTTAGCCTCTGAAAAGTTGCCTGTGACTGTGAGAATTGCATTGGATGGTTGATAGTTTCTTAAATAAAAATCCTTTGCATCTAGTTGTGTAACTCTTTTGATATCGGCAGGTCTGTTGCCTATAACAGGCCATTTGTATGGATGCTTTTTGTATGCCAACTTACAAATATGATGCCAGATGTCCCCATATGGTTCATCAATGCAAGTTTCATAAAATTCTTCGATAACAACTTTTTTCTGAACTTTAAACTCTTCCGCTTCTAGACTAAGCTTTGTCATTCTATCGGCTTCAAGCCACAGAAGCAATGCAAGATTGTTGGCAGGAGCATAGCTGTAATAATTGGTTACATCATTGGAAGTGAAGGCGTTATTATCACCACCTGCTTGTTGGATTGGAATATCAAAATCCGAAACAGTTTCTGTTCCTGTAAACATAAGATGCTCGAATAGGTGTGCGAGTCCTGTAAGTTTTTGGTCTTCGTTTTTGGATCCTACCTTATACAATATATTGACTACCACCATTGGTGAGGATAAATCCTTGTGCAGGATTACTGTCATACCGTTGTCTAGGATAAATCTTTCATAATTAACCATGCTGCAAACATAAGTTAATTTGTAGTAGATTGTTCAAATCTACTAGATGATTTCATTGGCATCGTTACTAAAGATGAAATAAGATCAAGACTACAGTGCTGCCATTACGTACATTTCTGACATTGTGGGGCTAGGCACTCCACCTTCCTTTTCCATAGTTATAGCGAAAGCTTGAGCATTATCAATATTGGTCATTTTGACGAACGAGTTGCTGTCAAAGTTATTCGGTAACATTCCCATATCCATAGGAACACCATCCTTTATAGCCCAAAGTTGGAACTGTTTGCCATCCTGAGGTTTAGGTAAGCTGTTAGGATTCAGATAAACTATAGATTCCTTTTTGTTCCAATATACAGTTGCCACAGATTCTGGGCTTTTCTCTTTGATCCCCGGCATTGCTATCTTTTGGAAACTTGGATCTTGCATGATAGTCATCTTCTGAGTCATAGTATGCATTTGATCTTCAAGGCCGGAATTAGAAACGCTCATTTTATTAAGCTCTTCTTTATAATCACTACTATTTTTTAAATTAAGACCAGCCAAGGCTATACAAAAAATCACAGAGGCTGCTGCCATGTATTTAATGAAGTTACTCTTAGGTGGCGCTTCAGACATTTTAATGATATTGTCTTTGCGGGGTTCAACTACTTTTACTTGATCTTCAATAGGATCAGGAATTACTTCCACTATCTGCGCTTCAGTTTCAATTGAATTATTCTGCTCTTTTAACCGGCCTAAAATCTTAGCCCTTAAGTCAACAGGCGGTTCCACCTGGAAAGCCATAGCCAAACTCTCAATTACTTGTTGCTGACTGAATAGTTCTTGTTGTATCTCAGGATATATGTGGCTCATACACTCCACCTCTTGCCGCTCCTGAGCAGAGACATCTCCGAGCACGTACTGCTCAATTATTCCGGAGTTTATGTATTCTTGAATGTTCATTATTTAATGTCAAATACTTTTTTTAAAGATTGCATCGCTGTTCGAATCTTGGTCTTAACAGTGCCGAGAGGTATTCCTTTCATATCCGTTATTTCCTGTTGAGTATAGCCATTAAAGTAATGCAATTCAATCATTTCTCTCAGATCAGGTTTCAATTTACTAACGATCTCCCTCAACCCTATGGTATCCGTTTGACTATTACTATTTGTCGCCCCTTTCGATTCTATTGTACCTACGATTTGATCGTCAAGTTGGATTTTATATTTCCTTTCCTTTTTTCTTAAAGCATCCAGAGCTTTATTTCTGGCTATATTTAATATCCAAGTAAATAAGGATCCCTTAGTTGCATCATATGTATCTATCTTGAGGCTGATATTAATAAATGCATCCTGCAACACGTCACTTGCTTCATCTGCATCAGTTACAATCTTAAGTACTATACCATATAGTGCTGCTGAATACCTGTCGTACAGATATTCAAAGGCAGCTTCCTGCTTGGATTTCAAGCTGCTGATTAGGATAGCATGGTCATCAAAAGAACTCATGAAACGATATTAGATAGGCCATTTAAAATTAAAAGCACCAATACAAATGTATTAATAATTTGTTTGCTGTACCCTTTTTTGTTCAAAAAGCCATTTAAATAAATCTTTTGTCTGAAAGGTCGCGTCCCAGGAATTGTGATTGGCATAAGGAAATTCTGTATATTTAGGAAATCCACCATTCGCAATAATCTTATCCACCATATCCCTTGAAAATTTAGGGAAGACTTCTTCATCTTGTGCTCCGTGAAATAACCAAACCGGAACTTTGGTTGCAAAGTTACTTACATAACCAAGGTCACCACCGCCGCATATGGGAATTGCAGCAGCGAACATTTCCGGGTGCCTGCTAATAGCCTCTAAGGTGCCCATACCTCCCATACTTAGACCCATAATATATATTCTATTACTATCTACATTAGGCATCATCTTGTAATGTGTAACTATATCAAAAACAGATTTTAGAGAAAAGGAGGGCTGAAGCGAATAGTCAAAAACATATTTTTCCTGACCATTTTCTTTTGATTTATCCCTAGTAGCCCAATACGACTCTTCCGGGCATTGGGGGAAAACGACAAAAGCAGGATAATCCTTACGGTTTTTTTTCGTTAAAAACATTGCAGAACCGTGTACAAGTTGCTTTGTGTTATCGCTTCCACGTTCTCCAGATCCATGAAGGAAAATGACCAGTGGATATTTTTTCTTTTTCTTCAATTTCGAAGGATCAAGCTTTCTGAAGACAATCGTTTTGCCATCTTTATTTTGTATAGTCTCAGGTTGAAAAGATGGTTGTGAGAAAAGATCAAAATTCCACAGCGACAAAAAACAAAAAGACAAGATAATTTGTTTCATCATAAGATTATTAAGCATCATGCTAGATTAATGTTAGCTTAAAGATGCAATAAATATCACATCCAAATGTTTACCAGCTGAAAAAATTAAACGAATCTCATCTTGGATTACTACTTGAATTGAATATTATATTCCTAAAAACAATAAAAAATTTAAAAGTTAGCGCTAAATCGTCTTAACATCAAAGTAAAGATAAATTCTTCTGTTTATTTATCAAATACATATCAATTATTTAATATATGAATAAATAATATGTTTATAATTGCTTGGTTTCGACGTTTGGTTGCAATATCTTTGTAACTCATGAGTAGTCCATTAGCACTTTATACATTAAGTTTCTTTTCTCGGGGCAAATGCTACTATAATTAATCAATTTATATGTTCTCAAAAGTTATTGTTCAAGGTCGGTTGGACTTTGGAAACGCAAATACGTATGAAAAAGCCTTTAAGTTGTATGTGCAACGTAAAGACGTATATTATAAAAATGAAGTTGTTTTCAATAAAACTGAAGAATGTTTTGATGATGAAAAAATGATTTTCTTCGTCAAGCGTTTTAATAACCTTGTATCTGATAAATATTGGAGAAATACTGTTCATTTACTTAAAAATCTTGCTGAATATTCTCTCACAGGCCGTGTTGAGATGTGGATGATGATAGACGGAAAAGTAATTAAACACGAACTTATCAAGCCTTCCAGCGACAAAAGTATTGTGGCTGCATTCAATAAGGCTAATGATATGGTCAATGCAGCGGATGATTTGGATAAAGCTATGGCGATACTTAATGGTATTGTCGAGAAATATCCTCAACATGCTATGGCCCATGCTCTTATAGGAAGAGTTGCTTCAAAACAAGGCAATGATAAGTTGGCGCTTGAACGATTTGACAGAGCTATCAGTCTTGATAAATATCTAAGCGAAGCTTACCTTTGGAAAGGTAAATTATATATTAAGGAAGAAAATTACGAAAAAGCCCTTCCTGTGCTTGAAAGGTTGACTAAATACGCTATTGCCCATCAGAACATCCATTGGATAGGTCGAAGACTAAAAGGAAAGTGTTATTTCCATATGGGTATCTATGACAAAGCAGTTTTTGAGTGGAAACTTTTTGCAGCCAAAGCTTTTGAAAAAGGCAACTCCAACCATTATTGGAAAAGGGCTGTCACCTTTAGTCTTGGCAAAGCCCATATGCAGTTGAATCAAAATGCTGAGGCAATCCTTTCATTTAATGATGCATTAAATCTAGACGCACTGTTCGACAACGTTTCTGAGGAAGAAATCTTGAAATTTAAGACGACAGCAACGGGAATATTGCCTAAAACCCCAGCGAAAAAGTCTAAGAAAGTTACCAAGAAGCCTATTACGCAGAAAGTCAATGTCTGACCCTTGTCTTTAAGACCAGTTTTTCTTTGATAAATAAATGTTTAAATCTTGCTGTAAGTGAGCATAAGAATTTATGTCTTACTTAAATTGGGCTATTTTTAATAATCAATTTCTTAGCAAAACATTTATTTTAATTTAGTTGTTCCCATCTAAATCCTATTGGATTCCTAACGATTGTTAGTATTTCTACTATCCTATTTTTATATAAAACCTAAATTTAATCTAAATAAGGAATGCATTTAAGTATCGAAACCTGACTTATTTAAAATAAAATGTATTTCATCAGTCACATTAAGACTTACTTCACAAACTGAGATACTTTTATTTTTTGAATGTCAATTTTTCGTATTTTTGCGACCTAAAATCAAAAAAGACCTAAAATGGATCAGCAAACTGCTTCACATACCAAACAAGCTAAGACGGATTTATTCCAATCACATGATTACTACGCGATAGATGAACTTCTAAATGAAGATCATATATTGGCGAGAGATGCAGTCAGAGCTTGGGTTAAGCAAGAAGTGTCTCCTATAATTGAAGACTATGCCAACAGGGCAGAATGTCCAGTGCATCTATTTAAAGGCCTTGGCGAGATCGGAGCTTTCGGCCCAAGTATTCCAGCTGAATATGGTGGCGGAGGAATGGATGAAATCGCTTATGGAATTATCATGGCTGAACTCGAAAGAGGCGACTCAGGACTTAGATCCATGGCATCTGTACAAGGTAGTCTTGTTATGTTTCCGATCTACAAATTCGGAAGCGAAGAACAAAAAAGAAAATATCTTCCAAAACTAGCCACCGGTGAGTTCATAGGTTGTTTCGGACTCACTGAACCTGATCATGGATCCAATCCTGCCGGCATGGAAACTAATATTGTCGATGATGGCGACCACTATGTATTGAATGGCGCCAAAATGTGGATCACCAATTCACCACTTGCAGACATAGCAGTTGTTTGGGCGCGCGATCAGGATGGAATCATAAGAGGTTTGATCGTGGAAAAAGGCATGCCGGGCTTTACCGCACCTGAGATCCATGGTAAATGGTCATTGAGAGCTTCGATCACAGGTGAACTTGTATTTCAGGATGTCAGAGTTCCTAAAGCAAACGTCCTTCCAAATGTACAAGGAATGAAAGGTCCACTTTCGTGTCTTTCTAAAGCAAGATATGGTATCGCTTGGGGTGTACTTGGCGCTGCACTTGATTGTTATGACAGTGCGCTGAGATATTCTCAGGAAAGAATTCAATTCGGTAAACCAATTGGACAATTCCAGTTGACCCAAAAGAAATTAGCTGAGATGATCACTGAGATTACCAAGGCACAATTACTTGCCTGGAGGTTAGGCACACTTGCCAATACAGGAAAAGCTACACCGGCACAGGTCTCAATGGCCAAAAGAAATAATGTCATGATGGCTCTTGAGGTGGCTCGTGAAGCACGCCAAATCCACGGAGGCATGGGCATCACCAATGAATATCCAATCATGAGACACATGATGAATCTCGAAACTGTTCTGACTTATGAGGGTACGCACGACATACATTTGTTGATCACAGGGATGGATGTGACCGGATTAAATGCGTTTGGATAAAAATTAGAACATGAGATATCACCTGATAATGTTTTTTCTTTTCTTTCTTGCAAGGCTGGGAACGTCCCAGAATGTATTATTAGACAACCCTTCATTCGAAGATAGGCCAGGACCCAACAGGGCGCCTCAGGGTTGGTATGATTGTTCATATCAATTTCCGGGTGAGACTCCTTCAGATGTACAACCCGGTTCATGGGAAGTTTACAAGCATTCAAATGACGGTGATACTTATGTTGGCTTAGTTGTACGTGATAATGATACCTGGGAAGCTATTTCGCAAAAGCTTAAAGGAGTTCTACTAAAAGACATTTCTTATGAGTTTCAGATCATGATATGCACATCAGAACATTATAGAAGTCCTAGCAGGAAAAGTGCCGCCTATGGTCAAAAATTCAATTTCACTACGCCTTCCAAATTAGTCATTTGGGGAGGAGATAAATTATGTGAAAGAAGGGAAATTCTTGCTGAAAGTGGAGTAATTAAAAGCAATAGCTGGGAAAAGCACAGCTTTATTATAAAGCCGGTTAAAGATGTAACATGCATAACTTTAGAAGCATATTATATTAACGACGAAATTGAACCATACAATGGAAATATACTGATAGATAATGCGTCGGCATTCGTTCCATTGAAAAAATCTGAAGCCACAAAAAATTCTGTAAAGGGAAAATAAGCGTGCTTTGTCTGAAATACAATCATATTAATCCAATTTTAGTCAATTGTTTTAAACACAATTCGTACATTAATGTTAAATTATTTGTTAAAACCTAAGAATTAAGCACAAGATCAATAACTATTACGTTCTGATTTGAAATTAACAGTTATCGACATTTTCAACATTTGAATAATCTAAATGTATGTTTTTGAAATCATTTCATAAATATTTGACTTTCGTTTGTTGTACTTTTTTAGCCTTTCAAACTATTGGGCAAACGGTATATCTTACAAACCCTTCTTTTGAGGATCGCCCTGGACCTAACAGGCCTCCTGTTGGATGGAGGGATTGTGGTGGGCAGTTTGTAGGAGAGACCCCACCTGATGTGCAGCCAAGTGGATCATGGGAAGTATACAAGCCTGCCATGGATGGTGATACTTATCTGGGTATGGTGGTTCGTGAAAATGAAACATATGAATCAGTTTCTCAAGCGATGTCCGGCCCATTAAAAAAAGGGAAATCATATAGTTTTGAAATTGGCTTATGTACCTCTGAAAAATATTTGAGCGCCACAAGAGCCAGTGCTTTGGAAGGGGGAGCAAAATACAATTATGTTACGCCTGCCAAATTAATGATATGGGGGGGCAATTCCTTATGTGATAAAGCAATCCTACTTGGTGAAAGCCCACTGATCTCAAACAATTCATGGCAAAAATACAATTTCACTTTCAAGCCTACTCGCAATGTAAGTTACATCACACTTGAAGCATTTTATCGTACACCGGTGCTTGAGCCTTACAACGGAAATCTTCTTGTAGACAATGCATCCCCTATCACAGAGATCATTCCTAAAGCAAAAGAGCCAATTGCCATCAAGGCTTTGACAAAAAAGATAGTTCCCGGACAGGTAATAAGGCTGGATGAACTATATTTTCAAGCTGATAATGCTACTTTGAACAAAAATAGTTTTAAGATATTGGATGAATTATATGCCTTCATGGCAAAAAATCAATCAGTAAAAATTGAGATCGGAGGTCATACAAATGGAGTTCCTTCAGTAGAGTACTGCGATAAGTTGTCCACGGAACGCGCCAGGGAAGTGGCAAGTTACCTAACAAAAAAAGGAATAAATAAAACCCGTGTCACCTTCAAAGGGTATGGCAAGCGCAATCCTTTAGCATCTGACAAAACGATGGAAGGTAGGAAAAAGAATCAAAGAGTAGAGATTAAGATATTGAGTACTTAGAGATTATTGAATTATCAAAAGTTAAAGTTATTTATTTCTTAGTTTTATAAGTTTGGAAAAGTAACTTTGTGTAATATGAATTCGTTCATATACGAGTTATTACATTTTGAAACTTTGAAACATAATCTTATGAAACCTCTTTCCTTTGTCTTCGGACTTTTATTTTTGAATTCTTTAAATGCCCAAACTTTAAGACCCGACAGTAGCTTTGCTGAAGTGGGAAGAATAATAACTACCAATGAAGTAGAGCTTGTCGGAATCTATGATGTAGAAATAGCGGCTGATGGGAGCGCTTACTTAATTGGCACAGGAGAACGTTTTACCGATGATTCTTTGGTTATATACCTAGCTCTAGGTAAGTTGGACGTTAGTGGTAATTTAGACAACCAGTTTGGGAATAATGGAATAGTACACACTGAACACCCTGCAGGTCAACTATATTTGGGTGAAAGTTGGACGCAGAAGGACGGCAAGCTACTTTTGGCAGGTCATACTTTTGATATGTATACATATGAATTTCTATCCATTGTGCAACGTTATAACCCAAATGGTAGTCTGGATTTGACGTTCGGTAATCAAGGAACATTTACAGAAGACGATGAAGAATTCAACTTATCAGGACAAGTTTTCGAACTACCTTCCGGAAAAATAATGTTGACTGCAACAAAATGGCTCGATGATGGTCGGGATGCTTGTAGTCTAATTCAATTAAATATCGATGGAACCAAAGATCAGAGCTTTGGAAACGATGGCGTCGTCGTAATAGAATATCCTGATTTTGAATACTCAGTTAAAAATTATGACGCTGCTTTCCAGGCGGATGGTAAAATAATTATTGCAGGACATTTGGGAGGTGCTGAAGGGGAAAGTGATTTCATGATGCTAAGAGTTTTGGAAAATGGAAGTTTAGATGATTCATTTGGAGATAATGGATTTTTTATCTCTGATCTTGGAAATTTTGATGCCATCCATCATGTAACACTTCAGAAAGATGGCAAAATACTATTCACAGGTGGTGCTATAAATGCAGATTTTGAGTCGATCACAAATTTATTAATTGCAGGGAGGTTAAACAACGACGGAACTTTAGATAAAACCTTCGGTGAAAATGGAATGATAAATTTTGATGATTACCAAAGTCAGAACCCTTTAGGATATCAGATAAAAGTCACACCAGATGATAATTTAATGTTGGGCGGCTCTGTGTACAACTTCGAAGATCTTAATAATCAAAAGGCTGACATATTTTTGATGAGAATGAATAAAGATGGTGTGGTTGATAAATCCTTCGGAAACAATGGAATATTTATAGATGACTTCGACGCATATTTTGATAATCTATATGGAATGAAGTTTGATTCTTCAGGTAGGATATTAGTTTATGGCGAAAGTATTTCTCCAGGATTTGAAGGTCCTAGAGGATTTATAGCAAGGTATATACCGGATCTCTCATTAGGTAAATTCGAATTAAATGACATTAATTCAAGTGTTCTAACTTACCCCAATCCTATTGCCAATGAGTGCACTATAAAATATGACCTACTAAAAGAGACGAAAGTTTCTATTGATCTCGTAAATGTAAATGGCAATTTGATAAAAACTTTTGTAAATCAGGATGTTAAATCTTCAGGCAGTAATCAGGAATCAATATCAATGGAAGGGCTAACACCAGGAATTTATTTGATAAGGATAAAAACCGAATTAGGATCAACCACAGTAAAAGTCATAAAACAATAAATTATTGAACCTTTTTTGCCCTAAAAGTATTTATTATATACTTTTACCACGGGAATGCACCCAATATTGTCAAACATTAAAAAAAATACTTATGAGTAAGGACATCAGAACCAAGAATGTAAAGAAAGAAAAAGCTGTTGACAAAATCAAAAAAGTCTCAGATTATAAGGCAGAAAGTGGCAATAGTTTTGGTGCTTCCAGCTCTAAATCTGATGCTAAAGGTTCAGGTAAGTCAAAAGCTTGATAACTTTTAAAGGTTGATTTATCCGATACAATATAATCGGATCATCTTTCAATAAATATCAAATAATTCTGCGTGATTATTTGATATTTTTTTTAAATATTGGTCTATATATATGTATTATCTAATATTTATAGTTTATTGATTCTAGTAAGTATAAGCTTTAATAGATATATTTTGTTAAATCATCAAAACTTACAAGAGGAGTCGATTATTTGTCTTAATTTCGTCCAGTTATTATTCTGCATCCTTACAAATTTATAAATGAAATCTTTTCATCTTTTCTTCATATTCATTTTATTTTGGGCCATAACCATGCCCAACGATATATCAGCTCAAAAGGTAATTTCCTTATCTTCAACTCCCACCCATCCTATCAAAGGCAGTGAAGCTGAAAAGAATAAAACAGGGAAAAATAAATTCGTTACATATCAAATCATTCCATCGAATGGCACCACTTACGGATATGACATATTCATCGATAGCAAACTTAAGATCCATCAAACCACCATACCCGGTAGGGCTGGAGTAAATGGATTTAAAACTGAAACAGACGCAAAAAAGGTGGCTGAATTGGCAGTCAATAAAATTATAAGCGGTCAAATGCCGCCTACTATCTCTCAAAAAGAAATTGAAAAGCTTTTAATAAATCTTAAATGAAAATTATGAAAAAAAATATTTTTACAATATTTGCCTTTTTTATTATTCTACCATTGTCTCAAGCCCAAAATACATGGGTTCAAAAAGCAGATTATGGGGGAGGTTTTACCTCCGCATCCACAGCCTTTACAATTAATGGTAAAGCATACTTAGGCACAGGATTCGACTCTTTTAGCGGTGAAGCATTGAGCAGTTTCTGGGAATATAATCCAATTTCCGATACTTGGTCGCAAAAGGCGGATATGGGCGGGAGTCCAAGAGGATATGCTCTTAGTTTCAGCTTAAACAGCAAAGGATATGTGGGTGGTGGTTTTGATGGACTTGATCCTGTCAATGATTTTTGGGAATACAATCCCACCAATAATACCTGGACGCAAAAAGCCGATATGGGCGGCCCATCCAGATTGTCAGGAAGTGCATTTAGTATTGACGAAAAAGGCTATATAGGACTGGGTTATAACTTTGAAACAGATAAAGACCTGAAAGATTTTTGGGAATATAATCCTACCAACAATACCTGGACGCAAAAGACAAATTTTGGTGGACATGCACGTCAAGGTGCTGCCAGTTTTGCAGTAGAGGGCAAAGGATACATTGGCACAGGATATGATTATGATAATGATGTAGATCTTAAAGATTTTTGGGAATACAATCCTGCATCCAATTCATGGTTTCAAAAGTCAGAATTTGGAGGATCAACTAGGGAGTTTGCAAGTGGTTTCGCTATCGGAAGCAATGGCTTTATAACTTGCGGATATAATTACGAAAATAATTTGCTGCTTAAAGATATGTGGCAGTATTCCCCCGCGGACAATGCCTGGACCCAAAAAGCAAGTATGGTTGGACTCGAAAGACAAGTAGCAGCTGCATTCAGTATAGGTAGTAAAGGTTATATATGTGGAGGATACAATTTTGATCTAGAATTAAATGATCTATGGCAATATACTCCCTCGACTACAAATCAAGCGCCGGTATCTAATGCCGGACCTGATGTAACACTTGATTTGCCTGTCAATTCGACGCTGCTGAATGGCTCAGGATCAGATCCGGACGGCATTATTGTTAACTATACCTGGAGTCAAGTAGGAATTACACCTTCGATAGCAACTATATTAAACTCCATGACTGCCACGCCGACAGTTAGTGATCTTATACAAGGGACATACACTTTTTTATTGACCGTGACTGATGATGACGGAGATATAGCTACAGATGAGGTCCTCGTCACTGTAAATGCTGCTCAAAGTCAAGCTCCGATAGCTAATGCCGGTGCTGATATTACTGTGGAACTTCCTTTAAACAGTGCAACCCTGGATGGCAGCGGTACTGATGCTGATGGCATTATCGTTGAATATGCATGGACTCAGGATGGAAACAATCCTTCTTCGGCTACCATTTCTGACCCTGGTATAATGAATCCGGTGGTTAGTGATCTACTTGAAGGAGTATATACTTTCATATTGACAGTTACAGATGATGATGGACTTACTGCATCCGATAAGGTAATGGTCACAGTCAAATTGATTGTAAATGAAGCACCAATGGCTGATGCGGGTTCTGACATAAATATTATATTGCCTGTTAATGCTGCACAACTCAATGGCAGTGGAACCGATCCGGAAGGCAATCCCTTAACATTTGAATGGCAACAAATTGGAAATGAGCCATCAAACGCCACAATTTCTGATGCATTTATTGCGAATCCTATTGTGAGTGATTTGTTGGTCGGTACGTATTCTTTCCGATTAACAGTAACAGACGATAAAGGCCTGACTGCCACTGATGATGTCGATGTACTCGTAGATAGTATTGGTAATATATTTCCAATAGTTTATGCTGGATTAGATACAACACTGATTCTTCCCACAGACAGCACCCAACTAAATGGTAGTGCTACCGACGAAGATGGCATTATAATTGGCTATGAGTGGAGTCAGGTAGGAAATGACCCATCAATCGCTATCATTTCAGATCCAACCATTCTCAATCCTTTGATCACGGGGATGATAGAGGGAACCTATACTTTCCGCTTATCTGCCATAGATGATAATGGTGATAGCTCTTTTGATGAAGTGAGCATATTTGTAGTTGACACTAACAATCATGCCCCAATAGCTGATGCAGGGTTGGATATTGAACTAACTTTACCGCAAGACAGCACTTTTCTCTCAGGGATTGGAACAGATGTAGATGGTACGATCATAAGTTATTCCTGGGATCAGTTAGGCGACACACCATCCATTGCGAATATTTCCGATTCAACGGTTGTCGATCCATTGATCAGTGGCCTCATAGAAGGCATATATACATTTGTGTTGACAGTGACAGATGATGATGGAGCTATTGATACTGATACTGTGCTTGTAATCGTTAATCCAATCATACTTTATGCACCAATAGCAAATGCAGGTGAGGACATTAATCTAATATTCCCAACAGATAGTGTTGAGGTAAACGGAAGTGCTACTGACGCTGATGGCACAATAGTCTCTTACCATTGGGAGCAATCAGGTATTACGCCATCTGTTGCAACAATATCAGATACAACTATTGCCAATCCAATTATCAGTGATCTAATATTCGGCACCTATACATTTATTCTTACTGTCACAGACAATGATGGCCTGACTGACAAGGATACACTTTTAATTAAACTTGACTCACTGCAATTATTGGCTCCTTTAGCTGATGCAGGAGAGGATATCAATATCACCTTGCCTGTTTCCAATGTAGCCTTAGATGGTAATGGTACAGATGAAGATGGGACTATCATTGGGATTCATTGGGCACAAATAGGTAATACACCTTCTATGGCGAACATATCAGATACGGCAAGTTTCACTCCAGTCATAAGTGATCTTAAAGAAGGAACTTACACATTCGTTCTTACAGTAGTTGACAATGATGATCTATTTGACTCTGATACGGTACTTGTCATTGTCAATCCTGCTGTCAATTTAGCACCGACAGCCAATGCCGGAACGGATATTTCAATCTTGTTACCTACAAATTCTGCAGTGTTAAATGGAAGTGGCACCGATGCTGATGGAACTATCGTTTCTTATGCCTGGGAACAGGTAGGCAGCACGCCAAATAATGCAACGATCATTGGTATATCTACTCCCAATCCAACTGTAGCAAGTTTGATCATTGGTACTTACACATTCAAATTGACTGTGACGGATGACGATGGTGCTACTGCAAGTGATGAGGTACAAGTCATAGTGGAAGACGGTCTTGCGACTGATCCACTTGACCTTACTGCCCCTTCTGTATATCCAAATCCTTCTCCGAATGGCCGAATAATCGTTGAATCAGGCAGCAAGATAAAATTAGGCAGTAAGGTAGCTCTTATCAGTATAGAAGGAAAACCACTTCAGGAGTTTATTATATCTTCAAATAAGCAACATTTGGATCTGTCTAATTATGCTGCAGGATGTTATTTTCTGCACTTTGAAAATGGAGCCAAAGCAAAGGTCATTATTATACAATAGGAAGATTTGATTTTAGAAATATAATTTATAGAGGAAACCGGAATGAGAATGTTCATTTCGGTTTTTTCTATTTCTAAATTCTATTTTTCAACCCTAAAAAGTGCAATCCTCAACTTCTCACCTCCTCCCTCCAAATTTTCAATCGCCAATGAAAAGTTAAAGACTTCTATGGGATAAAATAATTTATTTATTACATATGTCTTTTATTAATTCATATATCACTAATAATATGGTTTTTATAAAATATTATCTTCATATTTAAAATATTTACTTTCAAAACCCATTATATTATCTAATTTTGTACAAAATCC
>ERZ724517.783-NODE-783-length-18690-cov-4.092890_pt1 | contig 18690 bp, 7 predicted proteins | sample MGYA00376050_ERZ724517 | MGnify/ENA primary metagenome ERZ724517 (study PRJEB28724, sample SAMN07190886) | activated sludge metagenome | isolation source: activated sludge of sewage treatment plant in Hong Hong | place: USA: Christiansburg, Virginia | collected... | reverse complement strand
AATGACTCTTCCGTTGTTCCATAGAACCTCGCTGGAGGAGTCCTTCACGGCACTGCGGCAAGATCTTATCCAGGAAGATGGTCCGCGCATTAGCACCATGCGCAACTACCGCTTCGCCATCCTTCACTATGACCCCAGCGAAGAGTTCAAGTTGCGCGCCGAAGTGCAGCGCCTGACGTCCGATCTGATGGCCAGCGGCTGGATGGTGCACTCCTTGAACTTGCAGAAGATCCTCTTTGAACGCATCCGCGCCCAAGGCAGTGATTGGGTGCCGCGAGTCATCGAGATGGAGCGGCGGATGGCCGAAATCGAGCCGGAGCGCGGGCTAAATTACCTGAAGTCCAAGATCACGCCGCTCATCGAGGGCCAGGACGGCATTGCAGCCGACTGTAGTCGCCGCATTTGCGAGTACGCGGATCGCAATCCCGATCGCACGGATCGAACGTTGGCGCTCATCGGTCGGGCTGGCGCGCTGTATCCATTCTTTCGTTCGTCCGCCCTGCTGAGGCACTTGGACGGGCGAACGCGAAATGTTCCCGTGGTGCTGCTGTATCCGGGCACACGTCGGGGCGCGACCGGCCTGTCCTTCATGGGCCTTCTGAATCCAGACAGCGACTACCGTCCGCGGATCTATCCATGACCCGCAAGGAATGGTCATCCCCTGCGCCGAGGGCTTCGATGCTGATTCGCGACCTGTTCTATTTCGACGTCACCCGTAACATCCCGCCTGTCGTGTACTTTCACGAACAGACTCCGCAGAAGCTCAAAGACGAGGTTTCGGAATACATCATCACCGGTGGTTTTCCCGAAGGACACCCACACCACCGACGTGTCCCCAGCGGAATTCATGAACAGTACGTTCGCTTGCTGTCTGCCATCAGCCGCGAGTTGGAAAAATCCGGCGGACCCGAGTTGCCAACCGCGTGGATCTCGGGGTTCTACGGCTCTGGCAAGTCGAGTTTCGCTAAGCTGTTCGGGCTTGCTCTTGATGGCGTGGCACTGCCCGACGGCACCTCGCTGGCAGAGGCATGGCTGCGCCGTGACACATCGCCGAAGGCTGACGAGCTGAAGCAAGCCTGGCACGCGCTGCGCAAAAAGATCGATCCCATGGCCGTGGTTTTCGATATCGGCAGCAGTGCCCGCGATAACGAGCACATCCATTCGACGGCAGTTCGGCAAGTGCAGCACCGCCTAGGCTACTGTAGTACCGAGCCACTCGTCGCTGACTTCGAACTAGATCTGGAGCGCGACGGCGAGTGGGCCCGCTTTGAAAAGACGGCTGAAAAGGTCCTAGGCAAGCCGTGGAAGCAGAGCAAGGACCGAGCCCTGGCGGAGGAAGAGTTCTCCCTTGTGATGTCGGCGATGTTTCCCGACCGCTACACCGACCCGATGAGCTGGTTCACCAGCCGCGGCGGCACCCATGCGCGTGCTGAGTCACCGGAGGAAGCAGTTGCCGCCATCCGCGACATGCTGCGGTTTCGGCGACCCGGCGCGACGCTGTTTTTGATCATCGATGAGGTGTCGCAGTATGTCGTGGCGAACCAAGATCGCGTCGACCGTCTGCGTGCATTCGCTACCGCGCTGGGCTCTACGCTCAAAGGCAAAGTCTGGCTTCTTGCCCTTGGGCAGCAGAAGCTCGATGAAGAGGCTGGCGAGTCGTTTCTAAACTGGGCCAAAGATCGCTTCCCTCCGCAGCTTCGCGTTCACTTGGCGGCGACCAACATCCGCGATGTCGTACACAAGCGTCTGCTGCAGAAAAAGCCTGCGGTGGAAGCGCAACTGCGGGATCTCTTTAATCAGCATCGTGCGGATCTGAAGTTGTATGGCTACGGCTGCGAGTCGGTGACACCCGACGAGTTTGTTGAGGTCTACCCTATGCTGCCGGGGCACGTTGATCTGTTGTTGCAGATCACCAGTGCCCTGCGGACTCGATCCTCGAGGGCCCAAGGTGATGATCAGGCGATTCGTGGCCTGCTACAGCTCCTGGGCGAGCTGTTCCGCGACCGCAAGCTGGCCGACAAGCCGGTAGGGGATCTGGTCACGCTCGATCAGATCTACGACGTGCAGCACACAGCGCTGGATTCGGACATCCAGGGCAGCATGGCGCGCATCCTGGCGCAGTGCGCCGAAGACGCCTCGGGCCAGATGGTGCGTGTGGCAAAGGCTGTAGCGCTGCTGCAACTGCTGCAAGAGACAATGCCCACCGACGCCAGGTTGATCGCTCAGTGCCTGTACGACCGGCTGGATCGTGGCAACCAGGTGGCAACCGTCACGGACGCATTGGAGGAACTGCGCCGCCGCAACCTGCTCGGCTACACCGAAAAGCAGGGTTATCAGATCCAGTCTTCGGCAGGTGAAGAGTGGGAACGCGATCGCCGTGACATCGGCGTCTCTCGCGAAAGCATTAGCGAAAGCGTGCAAGATGGGCTGCGCTTCCTGCTCGCCTCCCCCGAACGCCCCAAGCTGGAAGGTCGTCCGTTCCCGTGGGAAGGGCTGTTTTCTGATGGTCGAAGAAGTGATGACGTAAAGCTGGTCGACCCGCGGGACGAAGCATCGTTGTGCGTCGACTTTCGTTTTCTTCCTCGCGAAGAGCGCGACGCCAGTGTCTGGGTACGCCGCAGCAGTGAGTCTGCTCTGCTGAACCGTTTGGTTTTCGTGAATGGCGAAAGCGACCACTTGGACCACCTAGCGCGTGAACTCCACAAGTCCCGCGCCATGGTGAAAAAGTACAAGCCCCGACGTGAATCACTGAACCCAGGGCGCAAGGTGCTGCTGCAACAAGAGGAAAACCGCAGCGAAGAGCTGGAAAAGCTCGTTCGTGACGCCATTGCCGCCAGTTTCATGTGCGGCAAAATGTACTTTCGCGGTCTTAGCTACACACCAACCGAGCACGGCAGTGCATTTGGCACGGCGCTTCTTGCGGTCGCCAAGCGCATCCTGCCCGATCTGTTTCCGCACTTCATCGCGACGCAGCTACAACCGACCGAACTGCTACCGTTGGTCGAATCGGAGTTATCAGGTCCATCGCCCAAATTCCTGTCTGGAGAGCTAGGTATTCTGGAGCTGGACTCCGGTCGCTACGTGCCAACTTGCAGCGGCGTCGTTCCGCACCGCATCGAAGAGCACATCAAGAAGGAGGGCGGGCTGTCGGGGACAGCCCTTCTGGCTCACTTCGGTGCTCCACCCAACGGCTACACGGCCAACGTCGTCAAGGCGTGCGTTGCAGGCTTGCTGCGAGCGCAGCGAGTGCGGCTGCAGCCCGAAGGGGGTAGCGAGATCACCGCTGTGCGTGACGTCGGCGTCCGCGATCTGTTCGAAAAAGATCGAAGCTTCCGCCGCGCTATGCTGTTCCCAGCGGGCGACGATGACATCGGCGTGTCGGCGCGGGCGCGAATCTGCAAGTTCTTTGAAGAGCGCCTACAGCACCGTATGGATCGCGAAGACCACGCCATCGCAGATGCAGTCGCCGTGCATTTCCCTCAGCTGCTGGGCCGCCTGCGCAACGTGCAGACCCAGCTGAGTCGATTACCCGATGCCATCTCCGAACCGGACGCGCTGCGCAAGTTAGGCCCGATCTTGGAGCAGTGCATTCCGCTGTGCCGTCAGACCAAGCCCACCGTGAAACTGGTGAAGAAGCACCTAGACGCGCTGCGCGACGGCACACAAGTGCTTCAGCAGTACGATGCAGAGTTGACTCCCGATGCCGTCAAAGGCGTGCGCTCCGCCGCGGAAGTGCGCGACCACCAAGGGGCACAGCTGCGTGGCAGCGGTACGCTCTCGACCGATGGCGAAGAAGCCTTGGCCCGCATCGAAGCGCAACTACGCAGCGATCGGCCATGGCAGGCGCTGAACCTTCTCGACAGCGACTTGCCGCGTCTGCGCAGCGCATATGCCGCTGAGCGGCAACGCCTTTTGATCTGGCAGGAACAGCAAGTGCAAGAGGCGCGGTCTCGTATCACATCGCGCGATGGGATGAGCATCCTCAGCGCTGAAAAGGCGCACGCCGTCCTGCGCCCTCTAAGCCAGGCCAACACCGACACCACGGCAGAAGCCGTAGCGCCACCGCTGCACGATTTGAGGGATCCTTTCCTGCTAAAGCTACAGAAGGCGGAAGAGGAGGCAAACGAGATCCTGGACCGTCTGCTGAGTGGTGGCGATAACCCCGTCATCATGCGCCTGGACCTGGGCCTGCGCCATCGTGAGATTCAGAGCGAGGCCGATGTCGATGCGCTGCTTGACGAGGTCCGTCAGCGGCTGCTGCCCCTGGTCAAACAGGGTGCGCGCGTACGTCTTCTGTAATGCCAGAGCTTGCCCCATGACCATGACCCCCGCTGCCAAACGCCAACTGAGCACGACGATCCGCGAGTTACGAACTCGCCTGCTGGTGGATCTACACGACGCCACCGAAGGTGCGTACCGCTTTCAACTGCGCCCGCAGGAGGCCGGGCTGTCCATGGCAGCACGAGTGGGGCGCAGGCGCCTGGAAGAATGGATCGCAGAACAGCTACGCGCGCAGGCCGGCGGTAAGGGCAAGAAGCAACGCACGGCGGAAGATTTCCGAGTGCAGGCGGAAAAGCAGGCGGCGTACACGTTGCTGAATCGCCTGGTCATCTTGCGGCTACTCGAATCGAGTGGGCTGCGGGAACCGGCGGTGTTGATCGGTGGATTCAACAGCCGCGCGTACCACGACTTCCGCGAGCTGTGCCCTGCCATGCTTCGGGGGGATGATACCGAAGGATATGCATTCCTCTTGCGACTGTGTTTTGAAGACTTGGCGCATGTGCTGCCTGGGTTGTTTGGTCCTGCTGGGGTGGCAGATCTGGTGCCCATTCCCGCCAAGACACTGCGTCACATCGTCGAAGCGCTAGATGAAAAAGAGCTAGAGAGTGTCTGGCAGGACGACATGACGCTGGGCTGGGTCTACCAGTACTGGAACGATCCAGAACGAGAGGCGCTAGACGACAAGCTCAACGCGGGTGGCAAGGTCGAGCCGCACGAGATCGCCAGCAAGACGCAGATGTTCACCGAACGCTACATGGTCGATTGGCTGCTGCAAAACAGCCTGGGGCCTCTGTGGCTGGCGATGTGCAAGAAACATGGGTGGAGCGCCGATGTGGCGGTCGATGGGACGCTACAGCGATTGGAGGATCGGCGCATCGCATGGCGTCGGCAGCGCGAAGCGGGCGAGGTGTCACTGACCGAGCTGATGCCTCTACACACCGATGCAGAGCGCCGCTGGGCGTACTATGTCCCGCAGCCCATTCCAGAAGATGCGGTGCAACAGGCCCCCGATTCGGTGCGCAATCTGAAACTGCTCGATCCGGCCGTGGGCTCTGGACACTTTCTGGTTGTGGCATTCGAGCTGCTGGTCGCGCTGTATCGGGAGGAGGCACGCCATCGAGGTGAGGCCGGCGACGTCCAGTGGGCCGACCACGCCATCGTTGAGCGCATCCTGGAACACAACCTGCACGGCATCGACCTGGACCCACGAGCCGTTCAGATAGCGGCGGCGGCGCTGTGGATGAAAGCGCAGAAGTGCTGCGATTCGGCCAAGCCCCGGACGCTGAATTTGGTTGCGTCGGATCTGCGGCTGGCGAGCCTTCCCGACACAGACCCCGCGCTGTTGGAACTGCGGCGCGAAGTCGAGCTAGAAACCGGCATTCCCGGCCCTCTGACCGATACATTGGTGCACGCGCTGCGCGGAGCCGACCATCTGGGCAGCCTGCTACAGGTGGACACCGCAGTCGAGGTTGCACTGCGACAACAGGAAGAGGCCGTCAAAGCGCAGCACGCCCCACAACAACTGAGCTTGCTGGGCGCGCCCGAGGCTGTACAGGCGCAGATACCCTTTGTAGCCGCCGCAGCAAAGAAGTCGTTGGTGGAGAAGTTGGAGACCTTCCTCAGCCATCACACGACCGGCGACGACCTGGGCCTGCGCCTGCGTGGCGAACAGCTAGCCAGCGGTGTGCGCTTCGTCCGCATGATCCGCCGTGAAACGTATGACTTGGTCGTCGGAAACCCTCCTTACCAGGGCACGGCGAAGATAGCCGACGCGACCTATGTGCAAACGCACTACGAAAAAGGAAAAGCCGACCTCTACGCCGCCTTCCTAGAACGCGGCCTCCAACTGGTACGAAAAGGAGGCATCTCTGCTCTGCTGACGATGCGCAACTGGATGTTCATCAAGCAGTATGCGGACCTTCGGGAGTGGCTGTTAGAGACGTACGACTTGCGAGCACTCGGGGACTTTGATCGCGGGGCATTCGAAGAGGTTCCCGACGAAGTCGTCAGCGTCGTAGTGAGCATCTTCCGTAGAGCCCCCCCTAACGATGTGCAAAGCATCGCCCTACAGCCCACGCCCATTGATGACCGGTCGCGCGATAGCGACCGAACGCTTAGGAAGCGGGCAGCCACGACTTGTCATGTGGGTCGCTACGAGTTCGTGCCCTCTGAGCTGAAGGTAGTTCCAGAGTGGCCAGTTGTGTACTCGTGGAACGCGGCTCAACTTCGAGAATATCAAAGCGTCCCGAAACTCGGTAAGATAGCCATTATTAGACAAGGTATTGCGACTGCAAACGATACGCGATTTTTGCGTGATATCTGGGAGGTACGCTTGCACATACCGCTGCGTCCTCACCCAACCACGGAGTACCGAGAGCAAAATGGATGGTCCCCGTATATTACCGGAGGCAACTCCATTAGCTGGATACAAGAAGCTGCCCTAGTTATTAATTGGAAGCTGTTCGGCGCAGAATTGGCTCATTTTTCGCGCAGTCGATATGGTCGTGGAGCTGGGGAATACTTTATGCCGGGGATTGCATTTTCTATGATCGGGAACACATTCGACGTACGCGCTCACCGTTTTCCATCGATATTCGGGGCGAAGGGGTCATCGATTTTTAGTGATTCTATCGAGAATACTTTGTGTCTATTGAATAGTCGCAAAGCACGAGCAGTAGTTGAAAGTCTAAACCCTTCAGTAAGTTTTACATCAGGAGATGTTGCGCGTGTTCCGCTTTTTGAGATAGCCGGAGCAATGAGTATCTACGCGGAGTTAAGAACAGCCTTTTCTGTGCGTGAATCCCACCGCGAACCCTCCGTAGAATTCCGCATGCCTGGTCCTTCGCCGTGGCGGCACGCGCAAGCTTGGGCGCAGGCGGCGGTGGATCGGGCGGAAGGGGCACCGTTGCCGCCGTACGAGGCGGTCTATGACGCGGAGCCTGCGACTGATCATGTGAGCTTCGCGTTGGGCGTCGTGCTGGGGCGCTTTGGGGCGAGCGGAGAGGGAATTCGGAATCCGGAAACGGACAACCTGGAACAGGCGCTGCCCGACGGCATCTGCTTTTTGGACGGGACGCTCGATGAAAACGATCGACGCGACAGCTTGGGACAGCCGGCAGCCGCGCCGCTAGACGCGGCATGGGCTGCGTACGGCGAAACCATCGATCCCAAGCTCGATCTGCGCAGCTACTTGCGGACCAAGTTTTTTCCTGACGTGCACCGTCCCATGTATGAAGGGCGCCCCATTCACTGGCCATTGTCGTCGGAAGGCAAGACCTTCGTCGCCTGGGTGAACATCCATCGATTCAACGAAAAGACGCTGCGCGTGCTGCTGGCCGATCATCTGCACCCCGCGCTGACTCGGCTGGATGGTGAACTGGCCGATCTGCGCGCCGCTCGGGATGGGGCCGACAAGAAGGCGGCGCGTGCGGCTGAGAAGCGCTTCGACAAAGTGCAGCGTGGCCGTGAAGAACTGATCGCGCTGATTGCACAGGTAGAAGCCTGCGCCGACCGCGGCCCCCCCCCTGTGGATGGCAAGTGCCCACCGCGGGAGATCGATGCCCGCTACGCCCCGGACCTGGACGATGGCGTCCTGGTCAACAGCGCTGCACTGTGGCCTCTGCTGGACCCGCAGTGGAAAGAGCCCAAGAAGTGGTGGAGGGAGCTGGCCACGGCGCAGGGAAAAAAGGACTACGACTGGTCCCACTTGGCGATGCGTTATTTTCCGCAGCGCGTCGACAAAAAGTGCCAGAAAGATCCATCCCTGGGCGTCGCACACGGCTGTTTCTGGCGCTACCATTCGGCGCGTGCCTGGGCCTGGGAACTTCGTCTGCAAGACGAGATCGCGCCCGACTTTCGCATCACGGAACGCCCTTACTGCCCCGGTGGTCGCGACGTTGGGGATGGCGGTGACGCCGTGCATCGCTCGCTGTTCTTGGCAGATGAGCCGGAACAGGCGTTGGCCGCAGTTGAAAAAGAGGCGCTGCGCCGCATCGGTCGCGGACTGTCCCGTGCACCGGTGCCGACGATGTCGATCTTGGAATCGGGGCTGTGGTCAGCGCGGCCCAACCTGGTCTGGGAACTGGAACTGCGTGTCGCCAAGGTGCAGCGCCAAGACTTCCGCTTGCTGGCTCCCGACGAACCAGCCGCTCGCGCAGCATTAGTCGCCACCCACCCGAAGCTGGTGGCACATCGTAAGAAGCTGCTGGATGATCTGGCGCAGCTGGCTGCGCTGTTTGGCAATGTAGACAGCACCGCAGACGAAGATGAAAGCGACGTGGACGTTGGTGCGGATGAGTCCGATTCAGAGGAGGACGTCGCATGAAGAGCCCTCGCGAACTCTTGGGCCCCGTCTCTGCCCTGCTTGAATCGGACGTGCGCGACCGGGTGCGCCGCCACGGCGTCATTCTGTGGCTGGATCTGGACGGGCACTACACGGATTTTGTGGATCGTCTAATCACTGACAGCAAGGCTGGTCAGATTCCCTATGCCGTCCATGCGCTGCGCGGCAGTTATTTGGAGCTGCTGTTGTCGCTGGAGAATGTGGCCGGCGGGGCCTCGCCGGTTCCGCTGCTGATCCACCTGCCCGGCTGCAACGAAGAGAGCGTTCGACAGACACCCATATACGAGCTGTATGCAGCGGGAGTGCGGTATCGCAAGGCGCTGGACACACTGGTCCAGGATGCCGCGGTGGGCAGAGCCCGGCCAGAACAGATTGCCGCATGGAAAGAAAAGCCCGGCCCGACGCTGGAGGCTGCGGACGCCTGGCTATCCGGACTGCTTGACGCCCAGGAAGGTGGCTTGTCGGCGCTGTTGCGCGCCATGCAGCCGACAGCCGTGCTGGACGATTTGATCACCGGCGGACCGTTGGCAGGACGCTTGGGCGTGTCCGATAATCGGGATGAAGCCATTCTGTGGCAGCAGCTTGGCGCTTGGACCGGGATGCCCGCTAGCTGGCAGCAAGCAACGGCGACACGTAGCGGTCAGCGTGCTGGCAATATCGCGTTTGCCGCGGCCAGTTGGGCGCTTTGCGTAGAGTACGTTGAAGACTTGCACCGCCCACCGGTCAGTTCCTACCTGGCGGATGTGCGAGCGTTTCCTGACGGCATCAAAAAGACCTGCCAGAAGATCGCGTCCCACCTTCGTGAACGCCATCCTGTATTTTATGCACGCACCGTTGATGACACCGAAGGGTTGCTGGAGGATGAAGTAGACGCTGCCCGGGCGGAGGATCTAGGGCAGATCGATACGTTTCGGTTCGAAGAGGAAAAGGTCTTGCAGGCGGCTTTGTCCGCGCTGGCGGCATCGGCCTGGGATCTGGCAGCCAAGTGGGCCAACCTGCGCACACGGGGCGGATCATTTTGGCTGAAGGAAAAGCCGGAACGAGAATCTGCCTGGCAGCTCCTGCAAGCGGCTGCGGGTCTAGGGCAAGCCATCGCAGCGGCGGGCGAGAGGCTTGGCGAAAAAGAGAGCATTGCAGGCGCTATCGAACGCTACGTCGAGCGTGGTGCCGCGGTAGATCAAGCGCACCGACACCTGGAACAGAGGCGTCAGGCCCTGCTGTACCCGCAGCTGCCCGAGTTCGAAACGCTGCGCGTTCGATTGGACGCCATGCGTTCGACGTGGCGAACGTGGGCCGATGCCTGGGCGTGCGACTTCAACGCGCTGTGCAAACGACATGGCTTCTTGCCGCCCACGGCACAACAGCAACGAACATTGTTTGATGAAGTGGTGCGTCCGCTCTGTCAGGAATCGGGCGCCACGGCGTACTTCGTGGTGGATGCTTTTCGCTTCGAGATGGGCGCAGAGCTGTGCCAGCGTCTGCGCGAGACACCGGCGACGACGGTGCAGCTTAAGGCGCGATTAGCAGAGCTTCCCACCGTGACGGAGGTGGGCATGAATGTTCTTGCCCCTGTGTTGGCCGGGGGCAAGCTGCGACCGGTGGTCAGCAGCGGCTCAATCGCGGGCTTTCAATCGGGAGAGTTTCGGGTCGATGATCCCAAGTCACGTAAACGCGCGATGCAAGAGCGCGTTGGTGGAAAGACCTGTCCACTGCTGACTCTTTCGGAGGTTCGCCAGCGTGACGCCGACAGCCTAAAGCAGACGATGACCCAGGCCCGGCTTATCGTTGTGCACAGTCAAGAGCTGGATAGTTCGGGAGAGGGCGGCTTCGGGCCGGCGGTCTTTGACGGGGTGATGAAGGATCTGGTTGCGGCTTGGCAACTGCTGCGTGAGGCGGGGGTGCGACGCTTCGTCTTTACCGCAGACCATGGCTTCTTGCTGCTGGATGAACAGATCCCGGTGGTGCAGCCGCATGGGCGCAAAGTTGACCCCAAGCGACGCCACGTTCTTTCGCCTGTGGCCGCCGACCATTCGGGGCAAGTTCGGGTGGCTCTGTCGGATCTGGGTTACGACGGCTGCACCGACCACTTGATGATGCCCGAGACCACGGCGCTGTTTGACAAGGGTGGCCGTGCGCCCAGCTTTGTGCACGGCGGCAATAGCCTGCAAGAGCGCGTGATACCTGTCCTGACTGTCTTGCACCGCGCGGCGGTTGGGGGCAGTGAACTGGCCTATCGCATCACGGCAGAATCTCGTGATGGCGTCGCGGGCATGCACTGCATGCATCTGCGGTTGGATGTAGCGGCGCAGCACGGGCTGGACTTCGGTGGCGCACAAGAGCAAGAACTGGCGGTCCTGGTGGCGGAGGACCCAGATGTGCAAGTGGAGCTGTGTCAGGTGCGCGGCAAGGCTAGGCTTGAGCGCGGATCGATCTGGGCGCAAGTGGGGGAGTCTTTCGAGCTGTTTTTCCGCCTCTCCGGTGTGACAGAAACCCGTGTGCGCGTCGAAGTCGAAATGGCCGGTGCCATCCTGGGCGGACCGGAGGCGCGCTTCGGCGTTGCAGCTACGCGCACACCCCAGCTGTCCGGGTCGGAGCGTCCTGCGTCGGTCTCTCTCCCAAGGAAAGCCGAGGCATGGTTGGAAGAGCTGCCCGCTGGCGGAGTGCGACAGCTCTTTGCACACCTGCAAGCGCATGGAAATCTGACCGAACCCGAGGCGACAAAGATCCTGGGTGGTCCACGCGAACTGCGAAGGTTCTCGATTCAGTTCGAAGAGCACTGCAAGAAGGTGCCCTTCGTCGTTCGCATTGATGTGATCGCAGGGGTCAAGCGTTACGCCCGCGATGGAGTCGGATCATGAACATTTTGACGCAACAGGACGTCGAAAAAGTCTTCGAGTCACTGCGCCGCGGAAGCGTGCCAGAGCGTGGTATTGATACGTTTGCCGTCGGCATCGACAAGCAGCGTGGCGAGTTACATCGGCAACTCGATCTGGTGAAGAGCGGCGAAGGCAACGTGAAGTTTCTGCGCGGTGGCTACGGCTGCGGTAAGACATTTATGGCCAGGCTTGCACTGCTAGACGCGCAGGCTCGTGGGTTTGCGACCAGCTTCGTCGTCGTTTCAGACAACGATCTGCACTTCCACCGCTTCGACGATGTATATCGCAAAGTGATGACGGAGCTAGGGACCTCGTCCTGCCCGCGCAACGCGCTGGGCGATGTCCTGGACCGATTTATCGGCCAGGTCGAAGAGGCGCTGGTGGCGGCAGGTGAAAATGACAACGCTGCGGACTTTGACGGCAAGGTGAAGCAGCGGGTAAAAGACGACTTAGCGGCCTTGACCCGTGGCCAAGCGCCCCAGGATTTCGTGCGCGTTGTGCAGGCAATCTTCGACCTAAAACAGCAGGGCGAGGCTGCTGATGCCGGTGCGCTGGTGTCCTGGCTGTGCGGCAGCGACAACGTCAGCGCAGCGGCAAAGAAAGCGGCCGGCGTCAAAGGCGACATCGGCAGCCGCGACGCGCTCGACTATCTGCGTGGTGTCGTCGAGATCGTCAAAGCAGCGGGCTACAAAGGACTGGTCATTGTCATCGATGAGGCCGAGACCATCCTGCGCATGCGCAAAGACTCGCGCCACAAGTCACTCAACGGCATTCGCCAAATCTCCGATGCGGCAGGGTCGTTTCCGGGGCTTCTGTGGATCTTCACCGGTACGCCGGACTTCTTCGACAGCCGGCAGGGGGTCGCGGGCCTAACCCCCCTGCACGAGCGCATTCGCTTCACCAAACAGGGACGCTTTGCGAGCATCCGCGATGCACAGATGGAGCTTGTGCCCTTTGACGCGGAGCGCCTGCGCGCGGTTGCGCTGCGTCTGCGCGAGCTGTATCCAACGACCGATCGCAGTCGGCTAGAGGGCAAGGTGAGCACTGCGTTTGTCGATCGGCTGGTCGCCGATGTTACGGCTGGTTTCAAGGGCGACGTCGGTGTGGTACCTCGTCAATTCCTGCGCGCCTTCGTCCAGCAGATGGATCTGATCGAAGAGCACTCGGACTATGATCCAAGCAAAGAGTACGGCTTCAAGCCTGTCGAACTGTCTCCCGAAGAACAGCATGCACTACATGGCGAACCACCGCTGATGGCCAACGATGCAGTGGGCGATGAACTGGTTCCGCGTGAGGACGTCTGGTGAGCGTCTTTGCTCGTTTTGCGCCGCGTCTGCAAGAAGCTATTTCTGCCCGGCTGGGATGGTCCAGTTTGCGTCCGGTGCAAGAGGCGGCGGGTGATGCCCTGCTGTCAGGACACAATGCGGTCATCTTGGCCCCAACGGCGGGCGGCAAGACCGAAGCAGCCCTGTTCCCGACGCTGTCGCTGCTAGTGCAGGAGCAACCGGACAGCGTCGGCGCACTGTACATCGCACCGATCAAGGCGCTGTTGAACAACCAAGCCGAACGCCTGGGGCTGTATACCGAGATGGTGGGCTTGCGCCGCTTTGTGTGGCACGGCGACACCACCGATTCTGCACGGCGAGTGTTTCTGAAAGAGCCGGCCGAACTGCTGATGACGACCCCGGAATCGCTCGAGGTGATGTTGATCTCGAATCGGGTCAACGCAGCACGGCTATTTGCCGAACTGCGGATCGTAATCATCGATGAGGTGCATGCTATCGCTGGAAGCGACCGAGGGGCGCACCTAGCGAGCGTGCTCGAACGCATTGCACGGTTGTCGCGTCACGACGTACAGCGCGTGGGCCTGTCGGCCACAGTTGGAAACCCGGACGCTATTCTATCTTGGCTCAACGGAAGCTCGCAGCGGCCCAGCCTGGTCGTGGAGCCGCCTCGCCAGCCTGGACGTCGACAGTTGCTGGTCGTGCATCAACCCGATCTGTTGCGCTTGGCGCAGGATGCAGCCCGCACGGCGCGTGGCCAGAAGAGCCTTTTCTTTTGTCAGTCGCGCTCGACAACCGAAGCTGTGGCGGAGTACATGCGTCGAGTGGGGACGACGGTGTTCGTCCACCACAGCGCGGTATCGCGGGAGGAGCGCGAGTTAGCGGAGGAGCGGTTCCACAACGGCACGGACGCCTGCATTGTCTGCACGTCTACATTGGAACTTGGCATCGATGTCGGCGATCTGGATCGGGTGTTGCAAGCTGAGGCGCCGGACACGGTCAGCTCTTTTCTACAGCGCATGGGGCGTACCGGCCGCCGCGCTGGGCAAGCAGCCAACACGACGTTCTTCTGTGAAACCACTGAGGGTGTGTTACAGGCCGTCGCACTGATCGAACTAGCCAAGTCCGGTTGGGTCGAACCTGTGGCTGTGAGTGACCGCTGCTGGCCCGTGCTGATCCATCAAGTCCTGGCCATGTCCCTGGCTGGAGACGGAGTAGCGCCAGACACGGCCTGGGAACACCTGCGCCGCATTCCGGACTTCCGCGGCATCTATCGTGCCGAATTCGATCGCCTAGTCGCCTGGATGTTGCGCGATGGGGCGTTATTTCTGACGAGTGGTCGCTTGCTGTTGGGCCCCAAAGCAGAGAGACGCTTTGGACGGCGCAACTTCATGGACCTGTACGCAGTGTTCTCCAGCCCGCAGAGCTATTCCGTCCAGACCTCAAACGGCCAACCACTGGGTACGTTGAACCAAGGCTTCGTCGATCGTCTGGTCGATGGGGTGAGCTGCTTTCTGCTGTCTGGACGAGCTTGGGCAGTATTGAACGTGCAGCACGGCGATCGCCGCATCATCGTAGAACACGCACCGCGCGGGAAGCAGCCGACATGGGGGGGATTTCTGCCCAGTTTCCTAGGACTTGAGGTCTGCCAACAGATCCGCTCCATCATCAGCTCAGAGACGGTCTATCCATACCTGTCCGATGAAGCGGCTGCGCTGGTGACAGGGCGACGCGACGCGCTGCGCGGGCCCTTAGACTCAAGTGCAAGTGGCATTGAGGTCACCGATGATGAGATCCGCTGGTGGACTTTTGCCGGCGGACGCATCAACACCACCTTGCGGTACGCACTACAGGCATTGGGGACGGACTGGAAGGTGATCCCCGACAACTTTATGATCAAGCTGCGCGGCGAACAGTTGAACGAAGGGCGGTTTCGCGAGCTGATCGCAAAGTTGCGCGACCTCGAGTTCTGGGAGAACGCTAAGTTATGGGCCGAGGTGGCCGAGTCACTGCCCGCGTTTCGTCTGAGCAAGTTTCAGCCGCTCATGCCGCCCTGGGTGGAGCGCGAGGTGGTGGCGGGGTATCTGCTGGACATTGCGGGGGCGTGGCGTTGGCTGACGGGGGGTCCGCGTACGACGCTGTCACGCCTGCCCTCTGGAGTCATCGAGCAGTTTCAAAAGAACGCCGAGCGCCAACTGCCTGCTGTCCAGGCAACACAAGTTGCGCCCCCCATCCAGGGGGACATCCGGACGCAGCCGACGGTTTGGATCGATTCGGCGCTAGCGCTGCAAGAGGCCGTCGTCGCACTGCAACAGGAAGATGTACTCGGATTGGATGTAGAAACCACAATCGGGAGTCGGGCCCTGTGCTTGGTCCAGATTGCATCTCGAAACAGTACCTATCTGATCGACGCGATGGAGGTAGCCGAGTTGGAGCCTCTGGCCACGCTCTTCGCCTCCACCAAGATTGCCAAGGTCATCCACAACGCCAGCTTCGAGCGTTCAGTTCTAGGGCAGTATGGACTTGTCTTGGAATGCGTCATAGACACGCTCGACTTGTCGCGAGAAAAGCACGGCCGTCGAGCTGACGGTGGACACAGCCTGAAGTCCGTTTGTGCCCGTGAGTTCGGCCTAACCATCGACAAGAGCGAACAAACGAGCGACTGGTCTCAGCGGCCGCTGACTGAGAGCCAGCTGCGCTATGCCGCACTGGATGCCGAGATCCTCTTGCGGCTATACGATCATTTCGGTGCCCGGGCGGTCCATCCCCTGCCGAGTTTGCTGTCGCGCTGCTGAGCATCTCCAGCTGTGCCGTGGTGCTCGCTTTCGCCCGCATCGGATACTGCTGCGTTCCGCTACGCGATGGCTAGGCCCTCGTAGCCAAGAGCGACCAGTGTTCTGACAACGCGCTGGTTCCTGGGTGGATACTCATCGGGGCGTGCATAACCGATCATCTCGCCCAGAATGCTGGGGCCCAGGTGCGGGAGCCTCCATTCGGCATGTTGCGTCGCTTCCCAAACCCGCTGTGCTGCATCTGGACAGGTGCGATCGCCCCACAGGACGTATTGGAGTACCTCGCTGACGGAATGCCCGCCCGCCGACCGTTTCGCAAATAGGAAGTGAGCATAGGCCGTGCAGCGCTGTGAGATGCTCAGTTCAGTCCCGGGGGCGAGTCCGAGCGTGCGATTGTCAATTTGCCGCGCATGCTCGCGTGCGGCATGGGTGAGCCATGTCACCTCGGCAAAAACCTCCTTGGTCAGAATCGCAAGCGAAGGGGAGGATAGACAATACCGGAGACGTTTCGGATTCTCGTTGCACCAGCGAGCCCATTCCCATGCACCTTCGTTCCCATCGAACGCAGCCCAGTCTTTGAACACATGACGCACGGCAGCCTCGGGATCAGCCCTATTCTGAAGGTGGAGTTCATCAACTACTTCATCGCGACGTCGTCCGTCCCGCCGAACCGCGCGGGTGTAGAAGAACTCAGTTGCCTGATCGAATGCGATGGCAGCCGAGACATCCGCCTGTACCCAACTGGGGCGGGGCAGTTTGGCCGTCGATTCCCCCAGCTTGCGCAGCAATGTGAGACCGCGATTCCATTCCTCGACGAATTTGGCCCGCGCGGCACCCCCTTGTGGTGGCGCTTTTCCAACCAAGTGTGGGCTGTCTTGGCCGGGAATGTGCGCGAATTCCTGGTCAGCCAGCCCCCTCAAGTCATGCTCAGCTCTGAGCACCGCTGATCTCGCTTTTTGGACTCGCTCGAAGCGACCGATATCCTCCTTGACGGCAGCCACAGACCTCCCATGGATCACGCTGAACATGGAGGCTAATTGCGCCTCCATGTTCTCTCGACAAAGATCTTCCTGATCGAACCACACACCGCACTCCAGATTCGAAATGCGTCCCCCATCGGTGAGATTGGCCGATCCGATGTAACAGCCCACACCACGGAACCACGCGATCTTCGGATGGTAATGGCTACGGGTAAGGAACAGCTGCCAAGACGTTGGCGAATCGCTCACAAACATCCGAAGGACCGCGATCGAAGGAAACCCGCTTTCTTCGGCCAGCGCATACAGCGTGACGGGCACATTGCGGCGGCGGGCCACCTCGACCAGCGGTCCAAGATCACGAACATACGCGACGGCGAGCATGATCCCCGTGAGATCCGGGCGATCCGCCTCATGCACGAGCTCGTCGAAATAACTGCGATTCAAAGCGTTCCCGATTAGTCGCATGAGCTTGCCGTGCTTCCGACGAACATGATCTCTTAACCAACACGCAGCGACAACACAACCAGGCAGCAGCGACCTTTTCCCCGCCCGATCTCGTCGGGGCATGCATGCCGGGGAAAAACCTACGACATGAACACCATCGCTGACACACCGCCGCGGCATCCTGAACCGAGACATCAAGCCGAGCAACGTGCTGTGCGTCAGCGGTAAGGTCAAGGTGCTGGACTTTGGAATCGCGGTTGCAGCCACCAAGATCGAGTGTCACCGCCGGTCAGAAAGTGTAGAGAAATCGCTGGTTTGTGAAGGGGGGGCTGGGGGGTTGCGCGACGCCAACTACATTCACCCATCAGCGACCACTACATCTCCCCATCGAGCCAGCAATACTGCCCCGAGCCGCGGCCAGGACGATGAAGAATCAGGGTGGTTCGGAGCACACGTTTCGATGGAGTCGTAAAGCTGACGCGCGCTTCGTTCGAGGTCGCCGCACCTCAACGACTCAGCAAGCAGTGACTGGAGCTGTTGCTCATCAACCTCGTCAGGACACGCGCTGACCAGGAGTAAAAGATCGTTCGGTTGCCATTTGAAACGAGTCGATGCTCCACGGGTGTCTCTGCCGAACTGGCCGGCGCCGAACGTCGAAAACTCGATAGCGTTCATCCACGGCTTCGCGCCCTCTGCGTTCGACTGCTGCGCTTTCGTCCAGAGGGTGGAATCCTCAGAAACCTGGCGGAGCAATCCTGATCGCAGCAGATACGCACGCTGTCGTCCATGCGTACGCAGCACGCAATCCGTCTCATCAGTCAACGCCGAGACCCATAGTCCCTGGAACTGGTTGGCAAAGAAGGGCTCAACCGCACCCTGAAACTCACGCTGCACGGCTTCGCTGAGGCGAAGCAATCGCTCATCAAGGGTGCCGGATTGATCGGCACTCCAGGTCAGGCTTGCCGCATTCAGATACGCTTCAAGGGTACCGCGAAACGTCGCCTGTTGAGAGCCACCGCCTGCACCACGAATGCACACCAGCAGGCCAAGTTCGGGTCGGAGAAACACGAGACTCTGCGGCCAAATTTTCTCTTTGGCATGGTCGTGGTACGTGAGCCACCTTCGATCTCGCTCGCGACACCATCCGTGGGCCTGCAACAGGGGTGCGTTCATCCCGGGACACCTTAGCGGCATGGCTCGCGGGTAGGAGGTTCAACGGGCAGGAGGTTCAAACGTTGTTTCGGTGCCATGGCCAGGGACGTGATCGCCTGAACCGTGCCCGTTTCGGCGACGGCAGAGGACATTCCATACCGTCGCCGATCTACGCACACCCCGGTCACACAGTCCAGTCATTCCTAGAAATGTCGCTCACAACAGGGGGGCGTCAATCATGCGATTCGTGGCCGTCCGAGACGGCTTGGGGGCTTGCGCAAAGATCACCGACAGCCTGGGTTCTACCGCTCGTTCAGACGCGAGGCCGGATGTACGCTGCCCGAAGGATTCCCTGTGACAAGATGACGCACATTGTGAGACGGAAGCTTACCTACGGACTGTGGCTTCACAGAAGTGCTTCACAACGATGCATGAGCTGAGATTCCGAGACTCGGAGACTCCCTTCGACGACAGGTTCCGTTCCGATTGAGAGCGGAAGCGGAGCGCACTGGACTTGCAGGCAGGTCCGCTCGCGGTCAA
>ERZ724517.781-NODE-781-length-18774-cov-3.907954_pt1 | contig 18774 bp, 12 predicted proteins | sample MGYA00376050_ERZ724517 | MGnify/ENA primary metagenome ERZ724517 (study PRJEB28724, sample SAMN07190886) | activated sludge metagenome | isolation source: activated sludge of sewage treatment plant in Hong Hong | place: USA: Christiansburg, Virginia | collected... | reverse complement strand
GGTAGCTTCCTCCTCAACATCATTCCTTCCTCATTCCTTGGTGCCTTCGCATCTGGGGAGCTGACGCAGGTGCTGTTTGTATCGATCCTCACCGCGCTCTCGATCTCAATGCTGCCTGGTGGTGGGCAAGCCATCTTGCATGTCATTGAGTCAGGAGGAAAGCTATGCATGTCGATGATGGGCTTGATTGTGAAGCTTGCGCCGCTCGGGGCCTTCGGCGCGATGGGATATACAATTGGCCACTTTGGTGTCAGTTCACTCGGCAAGCTGGCGCTCCTGATGCTCTGTTTCTATGTCACTGCGGTACTGTTTGTGGGCCTTATACTCGGTGGAATCTTGCGCTGGGCGGGGGGATCTCTTCCGCAGTATCTGGCATACATCAAGGAGGAGATCCTGCTCGTCTTGGGAACCTGCTCTTCGGAGACCGCGTTGCCGTCGATGATGCGCAAGCTTGAGAAGCTCGGCTGTTCCAAAGCGACCGTTGGTCTGGTGATTCCGACCGGCTTCAGCTTCAACCTCGATGGGACAAACATCTACCTGACGATGGCTGTTCTGTTCTTGGCGCAAGCGACCAATACTCCGCTTGATCTGTCGCAGCAAGTTGGACTCCTTCTGGCATCCCTGATCACCTCGAAGGGCTCTGCTGCCGTTGTTGGTGCGGGCTTCATCACCCTGGCCGCAACCGTTCAGACGGTTCCCAGCATTCCGATCGAGTCACTCGCGATTTTGGTTGGCGTCGACCGCTTCATGGGAGAAGGCCGCGCCATCACCAACCTGATCGGAAACGGCATCGCCACACTCGCCATCTCCCACTGGGAAGGCGAGCTTGCTAAGGAAACTCTGAGGCAGAACCTGAGGTCGCACACGTCGTGACCATTCGAGGGCTAGTCAAGCGGCTCGCCGCTGCGTATGATTCGACGCAGAGATGGCGAAGCGGACAGACAGCGAAGGATCCCCTCCAGCAGACCAAACACAGGTCGCGACGATGCAAGCTCCGCCGCGCAGCACGGCCCAGCCGGTTCGCCCGGAGCGAAATTACCTCTTGGTCATCGACGGTCAGGTTTCCTATCCGTTCGACTTGCCGACGCATGGCGAGGTGGTGATCGGACGTGCCCCAGATGCTGCGATTCGTCTCGACGACACCTCAGCCTCGCGCCATCACGCCCGACTCGATCTGAGCAATGGGGATGCATGGGTCGCCGACCTGGGCAGCCGCAACGGCACCCGTGTCAATGGCGAGCCAGTGAACGCTCCAACGGAACTGCTGTCTGGAGATGTCATTGCCGTTTGTAGCTCGACGCTGATCTTTCACCGCGAGAGCACAGCGCCGACGGAGCGCTCAGCCCTCAACACCGCGCAGCTGCGTCAGCGGCTTCTCGAAGAAACAGATCGCTCGCTACACTTTCACCGTCCCGTGTCGCTGCTCTGTTTGAACTTTTCCGGTAACGTCCCTAGCCGTCCCGCGATCCTCGACGCGCTGATCGGCCAGCTACGGGTGAGCGATGCGGTTTCGTGGGCAGGTCATGCGAACTTGCTGGTGCTGTTGCCAGAACGCGATGCTGCCGCGGCGGCGTCTCAAGCAGAGCAACTAGCCCGGGCCCTTGCTTCGCTGGGCGGCGAGCTGAGAATCGGCACGGTATCTTGCCCTCGGGATGGCAGCGATCCTGATGCGCTGCTTTTGGCCTGCCAGTCATCAGCGCTGGCCGCTTCTCGTCCTGGGGCCATGACGATTGCGGTGGAGGACACGGCTACCACCATCGAGCTTGGCGATCAGAAGATCCTGCTCGTTGAGCCGGCCATGAAGAAGCTCTACTCGCTGATCGAACGGCTGGCTAAAGCCGAGCTGCCGGTGCTGGTCGAAGGAGAGACGGGGGTCGGCAAGGAGCTAGCGGCCAAAGCACTACATCACTTTTCAGCCCGCAAGGGTCGACCCCTGGTATCGCTCAACTGCTCTGCCTTCACGGAAAATCTGGTCGAGAGTGAGCTGTTCGGACATGAACGGGGTGCGTTTTCAGGAGCCGTCAGCACCAAGCAAGGTCTGATTGAGAGTGCCCACACAGGCACTCTGTTCCTCGATGAGATTGGCGAAATGCCGCTCGGGGTGCAGGCCAAGCTGCTACGCGTGCTGGAAACCCAGCGGGTGATGCGGGTGGGGGATGTCCGCGAGCGGCAGATCGATGTTCGGATCATCGCCGCAACCAATCGAGACCTACAGGCTGAGATCACGGCGGGTCGCTTTCGTCGCGATCTTTACTTCCGTCTGAGCTCGGCCCGCCTGTCGCTGCCGCCGTTACGCAATCGTCCCCGCGAGCTGCCAGTTTTGGCCCGCTCGCTGCTCGCCAGCTCTTGTCGGAAGTGCAATCGACCGCCGCTGGAGATTGCGGACTCGACAATGCATCAGCTGCTCGGTCACCGCTGGCCGGGCAACGTGCGTGAGCTACGCAACTTGATGGACTTCGTGGCCGCGACCGTCGATGGTGAGACGCTTCTGCCATGGCACATTGAGGAGCAGCTCGCCAGTACGTTGCCAGCGGAGACTCCTGGTCCAAGCGAGGTCAAGTCCACTTCCGTTCCGATTCCCGCCCCTCCTGCTCTTCCTCCCGTACACTTCCGGCCCATCGAGGAAGAGCTGCGCGAACTGGAACGTCGCCGGATGACCGAGGCATTGGCAGCAAGTGGCGGAGTGCAGGTCCGCGCGGCAGAGTTGATCTCGATGCCGGTTCGCACTTTTACCACCAAGATGAAACAGTACAAGCTCGCCTCCAAAGAGACGCCGTGAACCAGTGAATGACCCAGGTTCCTTTTGCTCCGCCACAGCGCTTTGATGAGTATCGGCTGCTTCGCACACTGGGCGAGGGTGCTATGGGTCAGGTCGTCCTCTGCATGGACACCTCTTTGCATCGGAGAGTCGCGGTCAAGTTCCTCAAGGGAGTAGAGCTTGATCCATCGCTGCAGGAGCGCTTCTGGGTCGAGGCCCGCGCGATCGCGCGACTCTCTCACCCCAACATTGTTACCATCTACCGAGTCGGTCAGCATCGCGGCACACCGTACTTTGTCTCTGAGTATGTCGATGGACAGAGTCTTGACCGGGTTCCGCTCCCACTGCCTTGGCAGAAGGTCCTTCCCATCGCGTTAGGAATCACCCGTGGTCTCGATGCCGCGCATCGCAGCGGCGTGCTGCATCGCGACATCAAGCCTGCCAACATCATCATCTCTTCGCGTGGAGACGTGAAGCTCCTCGACTTCGGTTTGGCCAAAGTCATCGACAACCTTGCTGCCAGTGGGATGTCTGGAGTTGGCTTTGCCGCGCTTGTGGACTCGAGCACGCGCAAACTTGCACCGGTAGGGACCGTCAGCGAGACACTCCCTCCCGCGAAGGATAGCTCGCAGCGTGGCGCGGCTGGTGAGATCCGCTCTCTGTCCGCAGATGGACCCCCAAACACAGTGCTGCTGACGGAAGCGGGCATGATGATGGGCACTCCGCTGTACATGTCTCCGGAAGCATGGCGTGGCGAAGCAGCGACTCCTCGCGGTGACGTCTACTCGCTGGGGGTCGTGCTCTATGAACTGCTCTGCGGACACCCTCCGCATCAAGCACCGACCTGCGATGCGCTTCAAGAATTGGTCTTGTCGAGTCCTGCCCCAAGCATTGCAAGCCTACTTCCAGCTCTCCCAACCGAGTTCGCAACGATTGTCGATCGTTGCCTACAGGCCGCAGCGAAGGATCGCTTTGTGAATGGTACGGAAGTTCTCGGCGCGCTGGAGGCTCTTGGTGCACACGCCATTCAGTCCGCTGCTGAGAGCAAGCGTCGTAGCGTCCTACTGGTTGGTGCGGCGGTGACTGTCGTTGGCGTCGCTGCCTCGACGGTCTACTTCGTCCATGAACGGCAGACGCGGCAAGATCGCTGGCCCACTGGGACGGTACAGATTTCATCCGGCACCTTCACGTTGGGCAGTACGAGTGATGAGCAGGAATCGGCGCTTGGTTGGTGCAAACAGGTCGCTGGCAACGACTGCGGGCAGGAAGAGCAGTCCCAGTTCGCACGCGAGCAGTCTCTGCATCGAGTCATCATGTCTCCTTTCCGAATCGATCGGACCGAGGTCACGAACTCCACGTTCGTCGATTGGCTGAACAAGCAGTCGGACCTCTCGCTGACAGAGAATCGCTATCTGTACCAAGGGACGGTACTGCTAGCAGACTTGTATCCCACCTATCAGCCCTCAAACGGATTTGTCTACAATCGCCGCACCGGACGATATGAGGTTCCCAAAGGCAGCGAACGATACCCAGTGACTCGCGTAACTTGGGAAGCCGCGCAGCGCTACTGCCAGTCGCATGGAATGCGCCTTCCTACAGAGGCAGAGTGGGAGTTTGCGGCGCGCGGTATCGAAGGCCGACCCTTTCCATGGGGCTTTGAGTCTCCGCAGTGTGAGCACGTCAACGTGGCGCGTTTCCAAGGACAGAGCTGCTCGGCCATGAAGGGAAACACCGTACCGGTCGCCTCAGCGACTCAAGATGTGACCCCGGATGGGGTGTACGATCTCGCTGGCAACGTTGCGGAGTGGGTCATGGATGCCTTTCTCGACACGTACCCTGACTGTCCTGAGCCATGTCGAGATCCGCAAGTTGTGCCGGATATCCTCCCAAGCCAGCGCAGACAGCGGGCGGTTCGAGGGGGCAGCTGGAACTGGTCCGTGTGGTCGACTCGTTCAGCATCACGCAGCCGCTGGTGGGCAGACGAAGCGGTGCAGAACATTGGATTCCGGTGTGTGGCGTCCGTAAAATAGCCGGGTCAGTTCAATCGACACGACCGGCGGAGTGCACACCTGTGGGAGGATATGATGAATCGGCGCTCACTCTTATATGCGTTCTTTCTGGCATCCTGTGCAGGGGCCCAATCTCGCGTGGGTGGGACAGGAGCGGGACAGACTGGTATCGTCAAAGTACAGGTTCTGCGCCAAACGGACCAAGGACCGTCCGCCGTTACTAACGGGGCAACGCTTCACAGTGGTGATCGACTCAGGCTGATAGTCGAAGTGCCGCTGCCGGCCTTTCTCTACGTGGTGCAGCAGAACGCGAACAATGCACTGGTGATGCTGCTTCCTGCCCCCGGTGCTGCACCGGTTTCGATCCAGCCGGGAAGCCCAACCCGGCTCCCGACCGAGGCCCAGTGGTTTGTACTCGATGAAGAGGTTGGTGAGGAGACTCTGTATCTCATCGCTACAACCCGCCCTCTCGATTCTGCGAACGTGATCCAGCTTCTGACCAGCGGAGACTTCACCCGAGACCGCGATCCGCCGCCTCTGGTGCCCGATAAGAAGCGTGGCATCACCCGTTCTGCGACATCCGACAGCACTCCTCTGAACGAAAACTTGTCCAAGGACGGCATCGCGGTCGTTCGTTTTCGCTATCTTCACGAATAGCGACATCGCTGTACAGACTTGCCGTGCTGGCAATAACAGCCGGCTGTTCTCGCGGAACGCCACGCTGCTACGGCCAGACAGAGCTCTTCCTCTCCGATACCGACTCCTATTGCTGGATATTTCTCCGGCGATGGCGAGCAATGGATCGGAGTGTTTCTCGGATTGGCCCATCGCTTGCTTTAGGAATCGTTCGTAAGGGCAGCCGAGGGGCCGAGTATCTGGTCCTGCGTCATGGTGACGGGCCTGCCCATGGATGAGACCCGTGAACAATTACCAGATGGCTAGGAGAACGCTCATGCGTAGCAAATTTCGACTTGGCACCGCTCTTCTGTTCATGACCACTTGCGGAAGTCCTCTGTTCATGACGGCGTGTGGGAATCCTGGCAGTCCTGCCCCAGTAAGTCCGATTCAGACCCAGAAGATTCCCCTGACCTGCTCGGCATCTCCGACGGCCAGCGCCGTTCCGTACAGTCTCAGCAATAACAACAACACCTTGCTATTTGGAACCAGCTCGATGACGCGGATTTCCAGCGGCGCGGCTGGACTCCCAGTCTACGGAACTTGGCTGGCAGTCGACCAGAGCAGTGGAGGTTTTCACGTCAAGGGAACCATTCAGATTACGGCGAGCTCGCTGACCATTTCAGCAGACTGCGACTATTCCGATGGGCGCAAGACTAGCGCTGTCGCCACCTCTGCAGCCACGATTACCAACACCGATATCCTGATCTTAGAGACCAAGAAGGTCGCGATTCCGTTCCTTCACGAGGACACAACGGAGGAGGGCGAGGCGCAGTAGCGCGAAAAGGGCGCCGGAGGGTCAAGCTCTCCACTACTGGCGGGACCTCTGCTTCCCTGTGAGCCGGCACTTGATCGGCCCATAGGAAACTCTGTCGACATCGATCTGTTCCGCAGGGGTCGGCAGAATCAGCCGGCATGGTCTGCCAGCCGGTCTCAGGTCCTGCCAATGAAACTCCGTGAGCGGGCAGCCGACTCTCGCTTTGAGCGTCCCAAACGCATCGATGTAGCGGTCTGCTCGCTTTGTTGGCACCTCAATTGCTCGGGCTCTGTTTGGCATCACGCTGGCGTGCACAGGGGTGCGCCGCTTCAATGGCTGAGGGAGAATGAACAAGCATGTGGCCAATTAAACAATCGCTGTTTACTGCTTCGCTGGTTTTGCTGACTGTCGTTGGTAGTCGAAGTGCTTCTGCTGCAGAGCCGCAGGCAGAGAACTCAAGTCCGATCAACATCAACGCTTCATCAGCTCAGGACCCAACCAGTGCAGTTCCTACGTCTGCTCCCGTATCGACCACGCGCTTACAGGCGAGCGATGAAGAGACTCCCACAGCATCAGCACCAAGACAGACATCCGTCAAGTCTGGCCCGGTCATGCTCAACCTACGGCTCGGTGGGGCAACTGCTCTTTTTGTAGAGATCGAGGGCACCAAGGGAGTGGTCAACAAACCCTATGGAGAGGCGGCTTTCGGGGCGGAGTTTGGTTACGGAATGGGGCAAGAGCAGAATGTGTACTTGGTCCTCCCGCTGTCCGTGCACTACGTTCCGAAGACCGCTACTACTATGGTCATGGCGCAGATTGGAGTTCAGTTTGACATTCCGATTCGCTCGGTCCCAGGTCTGTATCTGTATCCACGGATCACGATTGGCTACTCCGGGGCAATCACGGGCTCAGAGAGCACCCATACCGGCGTCGTCACGCCAGAGTTTGGTATTAAGTATGTCCTCAACGGTCGCGTCAACCTCGGAATCGAACCGCTGGCCATCCCAACACTGCTGGATCCACTGCACGGCTTTGCGCTAGGAATGTATCGCGGCACAGTGAGCGTCGGAGTGAATCTTTAGGAGTGCCAAATTCGCATGGAAGAGGATTCTGATTCTGTTGCTCGGAGCGGAGCAACAGACGGTTCCTCTTAACCACCGTGGATGAAGGCGAACTTCAACACACTAGGTCGTTGCTCAAGAAGGGGCGTCGTGACCTTGGCTCCCGCGGTATCTCGGTTTGCTGCAGACTTCTCACGTACGATTCCTCGTGTTGCGGTCGTGGCAATCGGTGGCACATCCCTCGTCTTTTCATCGCTGGATTCAGATCGAGCGGTTGCTGTACGCTCACCGCCTGACAAGAACTCGGTGAGCTGCGCTTCGCTGAGAGGTTGAGTCGCAAACACCGCGACAATCGATTCCTCTCCCAGCTGATCATCGAGCGTGAAGTACTTCCCTGGAGCTGGAAACTGCCTCACTACCCCCGGCTCGATCCGGGGCGGACTCTCTCCTTTGTCCGGAACGATCAGAGCAGGAGGACGTCCGCCGCTCGCCAGCGCCAAGTACACGTAGCTGGGTCGCTCCACCCCTACGCTGACCAAAAACTGATTCCCACTTTGCAGCGTCTGTCCGGGGGCTACCGGCTGCGGCGAGCCTCCCTCCATGGTCGACACTTGGAGAAAAGCGAGCGGCCCATTTCTCGATTCCGACAGATTGCTCTTGGTACCCGCGCACCCAGCCAGCAGAACAGCGAGCAGCGCAGCGAACTTCATGGTCTTCATGCTATCCCCCGTCCATACCTTTCAGTTTCACTGTAGAGCGAACGCAGCGGAAGCCCGTGTCCTGAGGCGCTTCGTTTTCACGCCAGCGACCGCGCGCAGCCCCTCGACTCGCCGCAGATTCGAGATTCCAGCCACCACCACGGACGACTCTCTCAACCGGAGCGTTTGATGGACCCAGATTCTGGAACGGATCTTTGCAGACTGGTTCACAAGGTGTGTAGCGCGGAACAAACCGATCCATCACCCACTCCCTCATGTTACCAGCGAGATCGAAGACCCCTTCCGGTGTTCGGTCCTGACTGGCGGTCCCCACGTCGCGCGGACCAACTCCCTTGTCTGCGCACCCAAGCTGAGGAAGTCGCGAGACGATGACCCCGTTACAACTAGGCTCTTCATGCCCCCACGGAAAGCGACGACTTGTAGTACCCCGGGCCGCTAGCTCCCATTCCGCTTCAGTAGGCAAGCGCTTTCCGTGGGCAGAACAATAGCGTTGTGCGGCGATCCATGACACTTGGGAAACTGGCCGATGGTCAAAACCGCCGACACTTGAAAAGATTTTTCGTTTCGAATCGTAGGTCAATCCGAATGACGGCTGGTAGGTGGGGTACAGATTGGCGAGTAGGACTCCGTCCTGGTGAACGGTCTGTTCCTCTGAAACAAGCAGATTGCTGAGCGAGTTGAGCCAGCGTGCAAATTCACCGTTGGTGACCTCGGTGCGGTCTATCTCAAAGGGCGACACCTGGACTGTATGCACCGGCTGTTCCCGTTCGTATGCCGTCAGAGGACAGTCCTTCCCGGCCTCGCGTTGGCACCAGACGAACGCAGATTTGATCTCAATCGATGCGCTTCCCATCTCAAACTGGCCACCAGCGATCTTGGCCATCGGGCTCCGCAGCCACGATGAATCTCGCAGCCCAATCGCCCCCAGTAGCAGTACTCCGATTACACCAGCAACTCCGAGCGGCCTGCGGTACTTAGTGGGAACCAGGGCAGACAGGAAACCGGTCTGACTGCCCGTCTGACTCACCACCAGGGCCTCAAGGTCCGCGCAGAGCTGAACCGCAGACGGATACCGATCTCCGATTGACCGTCTCAGACACTTGTCCACAATCCCACAGAGCCGAGGATCTACTGCCGGCAGGATCCGCGAAAGTGGCTCGGCATCCTGTTCAGCAACCCGTACATACAGTGCTTCGATAGACTCGGCATCATGAGGAGGCCGTCCAGAAAGCAGTTCGAAGAGAAGCGCTCCGAAGGAATACACGTCCGCTGCGGCACTCGCTCTCTGGCCTTTCCAGATCTCGGGCGCCATATAGAGCGGAGTGCCCAGCATCGACCCAGTCTGCGTCATCGAGAATCCTCCCGGTGACAGCGCCGCCTTCAGAGCAATCCGTCGTATGGTGGGTGTCTTTGAGGATGCAGAGATGGAATCCGATGATGCCGGCAGGGTCGTGGCGATCTCTTCGGAGCTGCGCAAGGTCGCAGCCAGAGCACGATCCCTGACGGCCTCGTCCACCTTGATAGGAAGGAGGGACTCCAGTGATACGGAGGTCACAGCAACTGGGTCCAGCAGCTTGGCCAGTCCAAAGTCGAGGAGCTTGATCTCGCCCTCGGTCGTCATCATGACGTTGGCAGGCTTCAGATCGCGATGCAGAACACCTCTCTTGTGCGCAGCCGCCAAACCACGGGCGATCGCGAGTCCAATCGTTACAGCCCGACCAGCCTCCAGCGGCATGTGGAGTCGATCGAGACTCTGTCCCTCGACAAACTCAGAGACCAAGTACGGCATTCCGTCCATCTCGCCCAGGCGGAACACCGTCACTACATTTGGATGCGAGAGCCGAGCAATGGCCCGAGCTTCGATCCAAAACCGCCCCTTCACTTCCTCATCGCGTGCGGCGTGTCGCAGGAACTTGACTGCGACCAGTCGCTCCAGCTTCAGATCGCGACAGAGAAATACTTGTCCCATAGCGCCTTCGCCGAGCTTGCGAACGATCTCAAACTCATCGAAGGTGCCGCTGGGAACGAAGCGTTCAGAGGCAGTAGACACCGCCTACAAAGTATCCGACTCACACCTCTGTGACAATGGCTTCGGCGGCAGATGGTTCAATAAGACTGCCTCTACTCTGCGACTGAGTGTGCTGATATCCTTCAAATAACCACCTTGTCGATTTCTGACAGGTGAAGCCGAGCGCACTCGTATCCAACGAATTGTCGTCTGAAGAACTGAGCTGCATACAGTCCTCGCACTTTTCTCTATAGTGGAGTGTTCGAAGATACCGATGGAGTCTAGTGATGCCGTCTTTGCGCTTGGGGGTGGGACTTGCAAGATGTTCCGCAGCCGTTTGGTGCTTCAGTGTACTGCTGTTATTGGCATGGCTTCCACGGGTTGCTTCGGCGCGCAAGCCACGCAACAAAGGCACCGTCGAGAGACAGGACAACACTGAAGCGACTGGTTCTGGCACGGGCTCGCGCTCAGCTGGCCCAAGTGAGTCCCCAGCGGATCCTTCACCATCCAACGCAGCCCCGTCATCACAGTCAGCAGCCGTAGTCCGGATCATCTCGCCGAATGATGGCGCACTTGTTTCGACCGAATCGGTGACCGTCCAAATCGCTGCGAAGGTGAGCACGGGAGCGACCATCAAGCGGGTCGTTGCGGTCCTCGATGAGCAGATCGTGGCGCAGGAGTCCCGCGAGCGAAATGGCGAGCGCGGGATCATGATCGCAGCACCGCCGACTCTTCCCGGAGAGGTACTGTATCGGCTGTCTGTCTCCATCCCGCAAGGAACGACGCGGTTGTCCTTTCGAGCCGAGACCGATCGAGGGGATTCGCCGGCAGTGTCGCTCCAGGTTCGTCGAGAGAACCGTTCCAGCGATGGCTTTGTGGTGAAGCCACGGCTCTATGTGTTGTCCGTAGGAATTTCCGCGTATGACAAGAAGGCGATGAGCTTGGTGTATCCGTCGAAAGACGCCTCGGATCTCGCCGAAGTTCTGCAGAAACAAGAAGGCAAACTATACCGCGAGGTAAATACCCGGCTGCTCGTAAATGAGAAAGCTACGAAGGCAGCGATCCTCGACGGACTTGACTGGCTACAGAGACAGACCACGGCTCATGATGTGGCGATGGTTTTCTTCGCGGGCCATGGGATCAATGATCCAAGTACTGGTCGATACTACTTTCTCCCGCACGATGCTGACCCCGACGCAATCAAGCGCACCATGCTCGCACAGGAGGAAGTTCAGAGTACCCTGCGCAGCATTGCCGGCAAGGTCCTCTTGTTCCTAGATACCTGTCATTCCGGAAATGTGATGGGACAGTGGAATCTGCGCGGTGATGCAGATCTCGATACCTTCATCCGCGAGATCAATACCGCTGACAGTGGTGTGGTGGTGTTTGCGGCTTCGACGGGGAGACAGAGTTCTAAGGAATCCTCTCAGTGGCAAAATGGTGCGTTCACCAGAGCGCTCGTGGAAGGACTGCTGGGGGCTGCCGCGTACATCAAAGGGCGCCCGGTCACAGTCAACATGCTCGACCTCTTCCTAAGTGAGCGAGTGAAGGCGCTGACCCAGGGGACACAGTCACCTACGACGGCAAAGCCAAGCAATCTACAGGATTTTCCCATCGCCTTTTCCGATCAGGACTCGCCACTCGCAGTCTCTGGTGCGGCCTTGCAGGTCATGCCGTCCTTGATCAAGCCACCAACCCCAGTCTACAAGCGATGGTGGCTCTGGACCTTGGTCGGGATCGGTGTTGCCGGTGCGGTGTCTGCTGGCGTGGTGGCGGGAACGTGGCAGGCAGTTCCCAACAACCTGGAACGCATTCCGTTAACCCGCTAGGGAAGGCGTAGAGGACTCCAATGGTGAGACGTTCACTTGTGCCGATGCTGGTCTTTGCTGCCGCTTGCAGTCCCAACGTCATCGTTGAGCTCACGGGTCTGCCCGCAGAGGTGACTGCACTTCGGATTGATGCTTCCCTCGACGGGAGTCCATTTCCTACGATTGAGAAGCCGCGACTAGACCGTTTTGTCCTCGAACTCCCTAGCGGAACAAACGGGGCGCTGGAGGTAAACGTCTCTGGTATCGGTCTCAATGGCTGCACGATCTCCAAGGGAGTGGCCCGAGCCGATGCAGTACGCAGCGCTCAGTACTATGCAACCAACCTCACCGTTGCGAATCAGGCGATTCCTCCTTCCTACTGCCGCTGCGGACAGTCTTCCTTTCGGTTTCAGAAAATCAGCAACGCCGCCACCCAGCTCGATCCTGGGCAGGTCTACCGAGGAGTCTGGGGAACCAGCGCGCAAGCGGTCACATTCTTTGGAACTGGAGGTTCCCTGCTTCAATACGGTGGCGCCAATAACTGGAACTTCCTCGCTGGAGTCCCTGGAAGCAACATATTCCTCGACGGTCATGGTGACGCGGCTGGCAATCTGTGGGGAGCAGATTCCAGCGCAAGCCTGTACCACTTCGATGGCAAGAGTTGGCGCAGCGAACGGACGAGTGCCGGTGCCAACTCCGTCTGGGCCGGTGCGCCCAACAACGTCTGGACCGGCGGCGATAAGTGTCAAGTCCAGCGTTTCGATGGTCAGGTCTGGAAGTCCATTCCGACCCCGGCGACCTGTATTGGACCAAACCGAAGCATCAGCCGCGTCTGGGGCATTGGCGACACCGTCTGGGCTTTCGGAGACAAGAACAGCAGCAATGGTTTCGTTCTGATCTGCACGACGTCTGGATGCAGCGAGCAGACACTTTCTACAAATGTCACCTTGAGCTCCGCGTGGGGAGACTCACTGAATAACTTCTGGGCCGTCAGTTCGATGGGAACGATCTTCAAGCTCAACCCGACAACGCAGCTCTGGCAGTCGGTACAGAAGCCCCCTTCCGCGGGTCTACTGGATGTCTGGGGCAGTGGTCCAGAGGATGTCTGGGCTGTAGGAATAAATGGCACCATCCTTCACTTCGATGGCAGCGCCTGGGCTGTCCATGGGCAGTCGGGCAGCTTTGGGAATGCCATCATGGAGTCGATCTGGGGGTACGGCTGCGAGCTGTTTGCCGGCGGCGCGAGTAGCACCGTGTTGCGGTACACGACGCCTTGAAAATGCGAATCCTTTGAGAGAAATTCGGATCCCGATTCGCTCATTGAAAGTGATCAAGGTAGTTGCCAGTGCTCGGTGGGAAGCAGGGAACAGCTCCTGCTTGTCTAGATCTTTTACGATCAGCTAGGAAATGAGAACCAAACCGGGTGATTTGGCGCTTCAGTGTCTGCTCGTAGCAGGAACAGAGCGATGCATGGTAGGATTTTTACGTATGGGGATCGATCTACCGCGCTCGAAGCTAGGCTACGCAAGCATCGCAGTGATGGCCGTGTTTCTGGTGGAATGCGCCGGAGGCTCGAAGCGGACGCTGCCCACTCTCGCCAAGCCTACACCACCGGTTGCCTCCTCCGCAGGAGGCCCTCCGCAGGCTGCCGAAGACAAGGCAACAGGCACCAATAGAGAACCATCTGCAGTTCAACGCGCAACTACCACTCAGACCTCCGTAGCACCGCTCACCGCTCATGACCCATTCCTGTTCCGCTCTGATCTCTTCGCGGTCTGGGCCTTTGCAGACTATCTGGTCTACGCTGTCGGAGAGAGTGGATCGATTGTGCAGTGGAACGGGCATGTATGGACTCCTCAGTACAGTGGCACTGTGCGTCACCTGCGAGGAATTTGGGGCGCAGATCCAAAGCACATCTGGGCGGTTGGAGACTCCGGGACTGTGCTGTTCTTTGACGGCAGTTCGTGGTCTCAGCAGCGAACTGGCACCACCCATTCACTTAGCGGTGTACACGGTCATGATGCAAAATACGTTTGGGCCGTGGGTGATCAGGGAACCGTTCTTCGCTGGAACGGGTCCACTTGGCTGGCTGAGAAAGTTGCGGACAACGCGTCAAGGTACTCCTTGACCTACTCCTTGAGCGCCGTTTGGACTTCCCGTTCGGGAGAGGCTTGGAGTGTCAGCTCCAGCAACACCGTACTCAAAAGAAGAGACGGAATCTGGGAACCGACTCCCATCGAGTGCCCCGATGATCATCTAATCGGTATGGTGGGCTTCGAGGACGGTGGTATCAAAGCTGTCGGCAGTCACAACGCAATCACCGAGAAGACCGGCTCAAGCTGGTCGCATAGTTGCTGCGACTCTGACTATGAAGAATGCGAGCGCTACTTTGGAATTTGGGGGACCGATGCCAATCATGTCTGGATCATCGACAGCGTTCCTCAGATTCGGTACCTGGAAACTGGGCGGGACATGAAGACTCAGCCAGCTCCTAAGTCTCTGTTCGGAATCCATGGGTTTCGGAAAAATTCGATCTGGGCCGTTGGAGCAGATGCAACCATCTTGCAGTTTGACGGCACCGACTGGTTCCGTACGGACCCGGAGAGACCCCAAGTCAAAGAGTGAATCTGCCCGAAGACAGAGCGCACCTCCCCGCAGAGAACAATATTCTCCCAGTATCAACTCAGCTCGGCGAAACTCGGAAGAAGGAGCGCGCGACCTCCTCTGGGTGGATGGTCAGCGGTAGGAATCCCGTTGTGTTTTCACGGAACCAATGCCCTACTGTCCTTTGGGACGTGCAACTAACGGACGCAGCGGTCCGTCGCTCCCAATGACCAGAAACGGAGCCCAGTAGTAGGGATGGGGATACTTGGTCCGCATCTCCTTCATCGCTTCTTGCATTCCTTCCAGCCGGCCCTTCTTCTTCTTCAGGAGCTTCTGGTAGTACAGCTCCATCAGCTTGCCGGTGGTGGCGTCGTTGACTTGCCACAAGCTCGTCACCAGTGTCTCCGCTCCCGCCACCATAAACGCTCGACGCAATCCGTACACACCTTGACCAACCGACAGCTCTCCTTGTCCGGTATCGCACGCAGACAGAACTACAAGCTGGGTGCCAAACAGATCCAAGCTCCGCGCTTCGTCCGCGGTGAGGAGTCCATCTTCCGCAGCAGACTTGGCTTGGTCTCCCTGCGCCGCTCCGGCGAGCACCAAGGCAGAGCGACTTAGGGAGTCCGCATCTCCTCGCATGTCCAACGGCTGCGCTTCTAGCTCACCAAGCGGCACGAGCTTTCTTTCGCCAAACAGAGCCCCTCCTCGTCCACCAGGACGCGCGAGTGGCTGACTCTTCAGGAACAGTCCATGTGAGGCGATGTGCAGCACCCACGGGGCATGTGCTGAGCGGATCGCACTTTCCTTCGCAACAACCCCAATAAGCGGAGGACTCGCTAGCAGTCGTCCGATTTGCGCCGCTTCTCGCTGGGCACCGGGCAAACGCTGGAGCCCAGATAGCCGCTGATAAAACGTCTCGGGTCCCGTTTCCGCTGTGGCCGGCACTGTCTTTCCAAAGTCCGGGTCGGCCAGCACCAGAGCGGTCTGCGCAGATCGCTGAGCTTCAGTCCGCAGCAAGTCCCGGCCACTGGTCAGATAGTGGAAGCTCCTATGTCCCAGTAGATAGTCGGTGCCATCATGCAGCGCATCGAACGGTACCAGACTCAGCGCGCCATCGAGCGATAGGTACACGTGCTGTGAATTTGGTGGTAGCAGCTGTTTCAGGATCTGGCTGTACACAGCCTGCGCCGACTCCTTTGGAGCACTGCTAGGATTTTGCAGCGCGGCAAGCAGCGACTGAACTTGGCTGTCGACAATGCTCGCTTCTCCCAAGTCATTCACAGAGATCTTCTGATCGGCAGACAATACCATTCCGACGTAGTGTGGAACTCCCCAGTGTGACTCCGTTCCTTTGGCCTTGAAGTTGTACGGAGTCGCCCGAACCACCTCGACCAGCAAGCCATCCTTCGGCAACCGAGCCGCCACCGCAGGCAAGATCTCGTCAAACTTCGGGGGCTGAAGCTGGCGCAGCTCCGGCATCTGAGCGGCAAGCTGACTTTCCAAATCATCGGCCTGTTGACTCAGCTCCTTCAGTCGCTCATGGTAGGCATTCGGCGATAGTTTGCCGCCCCTTCCGTAGAGCATCGCTTCACGGGTCTGACGGACTTGTTGCCACCGAACAAACTGCTCCTGGAGCTGTCGATTGCTGCTGCTCTGGTGCAGCAGTCGATTGGCGATCGTTCCCGCCTCTGCTGCACGACCCTTGCGCAGCAGCGCGGTGGTCAGCGCCAGCCGTTTCAGGGTCTCGTCACTCGGATGTTCGAGAAGCAGTCCGTACAGTGCATCCTCTTGTCTTCGAACAAGACCCAACGCTGTCCGCATGCGGGTCTCGCTGGAAGTGGTCCGCAGCAGGTTTTCTTCAATCTGGGCCGCCTGCGTGAACAGTGGCAGCGCATCGGGGAACTGCCCGCGACTCATCAGCACGTAGGCCAGGTTGGTGAGGCTGGTGACGACGTCCGGATGCTCGGCACCCAGCAGCTTTTGCGTCATCGCTAGCGCCTGCCGATACAGACTCTCTGATGAATCGTACTTTCCTTTTCTAAAGAGCAGCGATGCCAGGTTATTGAGGCTACGGGCGACCATGGGGTGCTCGGCTCCCAGTAACTTTTTCTGCATCTCAAGCCCCTGTCGGGACAGCGTCTCTGCCGCTTCGTACTTGCCCTGGCATTGGAGCACAGAAGCCAGGTTACCTAGGCGTTCCGCGACCTCGGGGTGCTCGGCTCCCAGCAGTTTTTGCGTCCTCTCAAGCCCCTGTCGAAGCAGCGACTCGGCCGCCTCGCACTTGCCCCCCACTGCGAGCACTACAGCCAGGTTGCTTAGGCTTAGAGCGACAGACCGGTGCTCGACTCCCAGAAGCTTTTGCCTCATCTCTAGTGCTAGCCGAAGCAGTGTCTCCGCCATCTCATCCTTGCCCTGCGTTAGGAGTACTAAGGCCAGGTTGTTGAGGCTGGTGGCGACATCCGGGTGCTCGGCTCCCAGCAGCCTTTGTCTCATCGCCAACCCCTGCCGATACAGACTCTCCGCTGCCTCGAACTTGCCCTGGTGTTCGAGTACTCCGGCCAGGTCGTTGAGACTGGTGGCGGCGCGCAAGAGCGCGGCGCATAGCAGCATTTGAGGCATCGGCAGGCGCTGCCGATGGAGAATCTCCGCCTCCTCGTACTTGCCCCGGTGTTCGAGCACGACGGCTAGGTTGTCGATGCTGATGGCGACATCCGGGTGCTCAGTTCCCAGCAGCTTTTGCAGAATCGCCAGCCCTTGCCGATGGAGAATCTCCGCCTCCTCGTACTTTTCCTGGTCTTGCAGCACTACGGCCAGGTTATTGAGGCTTAGAGAGACAGCATGGTGCACGGGACCATGGAAGCTACGCTCCAGCGTCAGCACACTTCGGAGGTGCTCCTCGGCTACGGCGTAGTGACCCAGTTGCTTCTCACACCAAGCAGCGGTGTTCAAGAAACGACCGTTGGCGTCATGGACGTTGGGGTCGACTGAGGCTTGCGCCAGGAATGTAAGCACTCGCTCGCAGGCTGGCAGTGCGGCTTGACACTGAGCGGGCGTCTGGGCTTTGAGGCACTGTTCCATGTCCTGCTTACGATCCGATTGCGCGATTGTCAGCGATGGAACCATGACAACCAGCAGCCAAATCAGCGCGACTGCTTTGAGATCGCATTCAATTTGTAACAGCCGACTCTCTATCCACAACGTTAGCCGCCGTTGTACGACCCGCACGATCCTCATGACAAGCCCCCCCAATTTTCCGCAGTCTCTATCTTCTCACAGAACAGGGCTGTCAGGGGGCGTTCTGTGTCGGAGGCCGGACAAGCCTAGGGAATGATTCCGCTCAGCGAAAGTCCGGCCCCGCCGCTCGTCGCGTAAGGAGTGATCTGCGGAGTCCGCAGATCTCCGAGCAGGGGCCTTGGGAGACGATACTTGGGACTGTAGGAAGCGTACAACAACGCCAGTCCGGTAATCTGCGTTCCTGCGCCCAGCAGCAGAACGGGAAGGGACCAGCTCAGCGTGTAATACGTCGTCGGATCGATTCCTGAACCATTGCTGACGGCTCCGCGACTGGAGGTAGCGAAGACCGCCATCGTTGCGCTGACCAGCGAACCCGCCACGGGAATGACCATCGAATAGCCCGTGATGCTCGCTGGCCTTTCCGTCTGCGTTTCTGCTGCCCAGTGCAGCCCAGCGAGAATTCCGACCAACGCCGAGGTTGCGTATCCAGCAGAAAGCAGCAACCACCCCGCGCCACGCATGCCGGGATGCGGCGTAAATCGGCCTTGTGCTGCCAGAAGATCTGCTTCGGAGGTGGCCCGCTGTGGTGCGGGAATGACCATTGCTGGCAGTCCTGTCAGCTGGCGAATTGCCTGGTCTGCTTCATTGCGTAGCTCGACGATGGGGTTCGGATCGAGCGCGAGAAATTGGCGATAGGACGCAAGTGCGTCTTCCGTCTGTCCCAAGCGACGGTAAGTGCGCGCCAGTTCCAGGTGAAGCCATGGCAGCTGTTCCAGCGTCTGCGCTGTCTGGAAGGCTCTTAAAGCTTCCTCGTAGCGGACCTCACGATACAGTCGCCGTGCTTCAGCCACCGCCGCAGTGAATCGCAAATGGGAATCAACAGCAGGGGCAGAAGGACTGACCTCGGACGTGGCCATGGTCGCTTGAGGAGAAGCCGGTTCCATCGCTGTAGCCGAAGAACGCTCGGAAACAGCTGGAGCGGGCAGACCGGAAGGCGGTTCTGCTTGTGCCACAGAAGTCGTCAGCACGGCCACGATACCGAGAATCATGGTTGCTGCGGTAGATGACGACGGTGGGTGAGCTTGCGTCCGATCAGGTTCACTGCAGTTGCATTCCATCGCGAACACCGAAGGGCTAT
>ERZ724517.776-NODE-776-length-18864-cov-5.623372_pt1 | contig 18864 bp, 17 predicted proteins | sample MGYA00376050_ERZ724517 | MGnify/ENA primary metagenome ERZ724517 (study PRJEB28724, sample SAMN07190886) | activated sludge metagenome | isolation source: activated sludge of sewage treatment plant in Hong Hong | place: USA: Christiansburg, Virginia | collected... | reverse complement strand
AGCGCGACAGGTGCCGTGGTCAGCTGCAACGGCGCCAGTGCCGCGTCGCGCGCCGGTGCCAGTGCATAGGCGACGGCGGCGAGCAGCACCGCGAAAGTGGCGGCAACGACATAATAGCGGGTTTTGGCGCGTTTCATGTTGTCGCCCATAGCAGCGGCGCGCAGTCGTCGCTATCGCTGTCCGCATGTTGGCCAGCGCCCCCAGTCCCGAATCCGTCCTCCACGAAGTTTTCGGCTTTCCGAGCTTCCGCGGGCACCAGGCCGAAATCGTCGCCGATGTCTGCGCCGGGCGCGACGTGCTCGCGGTCATGCCGACCGGCGCCGGCAAGTCGCTGTGTTATCAGGTGCCGGCGCTGGTGCGGCCGGGGTGCGCCCTGGTCATCTCGCCGCTGATCGCGCTGATGCAGGATCAGGTGCGCGCGCTGCGCGCCAACGGCGTGCGCGCCGCCGCGCTCAACAGCCAGTCCCTCGATGCGGGCGCAACGATTGCCGCATTGGAAAACGGCGAGCTCGACCTGCTGTATGTCGCGCCCGAACGTGCGACCTTGCCGGGGTTCCAGACCTTGGTGGCGCGCGTCGAAATCGCGCTGATCGCCATCGACGAGGCGCATTGCGTCAGCCAGTGGGGGCATGATTTCCGCCCCGAATACCGCAAGCTGCGCGCGCTGTGCGACCAGCTGCCCGGCGTGCCGCGCGTTGCGCTGACCGCGACCGCCGACGCCACCACACGCGCCGACATTCTCGACCAGCTCGGTATCGCGCCCGACCGCTTGGTGGTCGCCGGCTTCGACCGGCCCAACATCCGCTACGAAGTCGCCGCCAAGTCCGACGAGACACGCCAGCTCGCCGACTTTCTGGCGACCCAGGCCGGCAACAGCGGCATCATCTATGCGCTGACCCGCGGCAAGACCGACCAGATCACCGCGCGGCTGGCGGCGCAGGGCATCAACGCCTTGCCGTATCACGCCGGGCTCGATGGCGGACAACGCGCGCACAACCAGGAACGCTTCATCACCGAGGACGAGGTGGTGATGGTGGCGACGATCGCGTTCGGCATGGGCATCGACAAGCCCGATGTGCGCTTCGTCGCGCACGTCGGCCTGCCCAAGTCGATCGAGGCCTATTATCAGGAAACCGGTCGCGCCGGCCGCGACGGCGAGCCGGCAGTGGCGCATCTGATCTACGGCGCCGATGACATCGCGCGGCAACGCAGCTTCATCGACGGCAGCGACGCCAATGAGGAGCGCAAGCGCTTCGAACATGGCCGGCTCGGCGCGCTGGTGCATTTTGCCGAAACCTCGAAGTGCCGGCGTATCGACCTGCTGCGCTATTTCGGCGAGGACGCGACGCAAGCCTGCGGCAATTGCGACAATTGCCTCAACCCGCCGGTGCTCAAGGACGCGCGGGTGGCGGCGCAGATGCTGTTGTCGGCGGTGCAGCGCACCGGGCAGATGTTCGGGCTGGGGCATCTGGTCGATGTGCTGCGCGGTTCGGGCGCCGAGAAAATCCGCAAATTCGGCCACGATCAATTGTCGGTATTCGGCATCGGCAAGGACGTCGAAAAGCCCGATTGGGAGGCACTGGCGCGGCAGTTGCTCGCTGCCGATGCATTGGCGCGCAACGAACACGGCGGGCTGGTGTTCGGCCCCAACGCGCGGACCTATCTACGTGGCGAGGTCGAGGTGCAGGTGCGCGCCGAAACCGCCGCACCGCGCGCGCGCAGCAGTCGCAGCAGCAGTCCGGCCGCCGCCGCCGTGGCACCTGCCGATGCGGCGCTGTTCGATGCGCTGCGGGCGCTGCGCCGGACGCTGGCGGTCGAGGCCGGGCTGCCGCCCTACGTCATCTTCCACGACAGCACACTGCGCGCGATGGCGGAGGTGCGGCCGACGACGCTGTCCGCACTCGGTGAAATCAGCGGCGTCGGCGCCCGCAAGCTCGAGGCCTATGGCGCGGCGTTCCTCGCGGTGCTGCGCGCCGGCTAGCAGCTGGCGATGGCGCCGCCGGCAATCGCGCCGAGCACGCCGCCGATAATCAGCCCGGCGGGGTCGCCCGGCACGTTGCTGACCGCGCTGCCGATCAAACCACCGGTGACTGCCCCCAGCGCCACGCCGGCGCCGGTGTTGCAGCCGTAGCCATAGCCGCCGCCATAGCCATAGGCATAAGGTGCCGCATAGGCGACGGGGGCGTAGCCGCCCCAATAGCCGCCGTAACCGCCATAGCCGATCGGCGCGGCATAGCCCCAGCCGGGAGCGCCATAGCCGTAGCCATACGCCGGATAGCCCCAGGCAGGGACGCCATAGCCATAGCCATAGCCATAGCCATAGCCATAGGCTGGATAGGCATAGGCGCGCGGTGGATAATAGCCGGCATTGCGATAGCCATAGCCGTAAGCGGGTTGAACATAGCCATAGCCGCCGCGGCCATAGCCTTGCTGGGAATAGCCCGGTCGACCATAGGCCTGCTGCGGATAGCCGGGCCGCCCGTAGCCTTGCTGGACATTGCCGGGGCGGCCGTAGCCTTGCTGCGCGGAGCCGGGGCGTCCGTAGTTGCTGTTCTGGACGTAGCCGCCGCCGTAGCCGGTTTGCCCGCCATAGCCCTGGCCGCGGTAGCCCTGTCCGCTACCGTTGGCGTTCTGATAGCCGCCTTGGCCCTGAGCGCGCTGACCGCCGCCGTACGATTGGCCACCGTAGCCCTGTCCGCCACCATAGCTGCGCCCGCCACTGTAGTTCTGGCCACCACTGTAGTTTTGGCCGCCGTGGCTACCGCCGTGCGGTGCGGCCAAAGTCGGCGTAGCCGCCAGTACGAATGTCGCGATCATCAACGCAGGTGTACGCATGTCCAGTTCCTTTCCGAACCAGTCCCATTCACAGCGAAACGCGGCTGTCGTGCAATACGCAATGTACGCAGAATCGGTTGAACATGCTCTGAATGAATTGTGGCGGGCTGCCGCGCTCGCTGCTCTCATACCCACCCCCGACCCCACCCTTGCAGGGAGGGGAGCAGGAAAGGAGGGGAGCAGAAATAGTCGGGTGCAGGCGTCACGCCTGCCCGCCGGAGGCTCTTGATCCGCCTACTTCTTGCGGCCGCGTTTGGGCGTGTTCTCCTCGAACAGCTGCGCGAGCTGTTCGATCAGCGTGCCGCCGAGCTGTTCGGCGTCCATGATGGTGACGGCGCGCTTGTAATAGCGTGTCACGTCATGGCCGATGCCGACCGCGATCAGCTCGACGTTCGAACGGCCCTCGATATAGCCAATGACCTGCCGCAGGTGGCGTTCGAGATAGTTGCCGGTGTTGACGCTGAGCGTTGAATCGTCGACCGGCGCGCCGTCCGAAATCACCATCAGGATGCGGCGGTCTTCGGGGCGGCCGAGCATGCGGTTGTGCGCCCAGAGCAGCGCCTCGCCGTCGATGTTCTCCTTGAGCAGCCCCTCGCGCATCATCAGCCCGAGGTTCTTGCGGGCGCGACGCCACGGCGCATCGGCCTGCTTGTAGACGATGTGGCGCAGGTCGTTGAGCCGGCCGGGCTTGACCGGGCGCCCGTCGGCCAGCCACTTTTCGCGCGCCGAGCCGCCCTTCCAGGCGCGTGTCGTGAAGCCGAGGATCTCGGTCTTGACGCCGCAGCGTTCGAGCGTCCGCGCCAGAATGTCGGCGCAGATTGCCGCAATCGAAATCGGCCGGCCGCGCATCGAGCCGCTGTTGTCGATGAGCAGCGTGACGACGGTGTCGCGGAATTTGGTGTCGCGTTCGACCTTGTAGCTCAGCGCATGCGTCGGGTTGGTGACGACGCGGCCAAGGCGCGCCGCATCGAGCTGGCCCTCCTCCTGATCGAAGTCCCAGGCGCGGTTCTGCTGTGCCAGCAGGCGGCGCTGCAGGCGGTTGGCGAGCTTGGTGACGGCACCCTGCAGATGCACGAGCTGCTGGTCGAGATAGCCGCGCAACCGCGTCAGCTCCTCGGCGTCGCACAGGTCTTCGGCGGCGACGATTTCGTCATAGGCGTTGGTATAGGCGTGATAATCGAAGTCGCGCGGCAGGTCGCCCATCATCGAATTGGGGCGCCACGGCACCATGCCCTCTTCGCCTTCTTCACCCATTTCGGAGTCGGCGGACATTTCGGTGTCCATCTCGACGTCGCGGGTGTCGGTGTCGTCGCCCTGCTCGGACGATTCTTCGGGGCGGGTTTCGGTCGAGCTGTCGGTGCCGGCCTCGCCTTCCTGATCGTCGCCCTGTTCGCCGTCCTGCTGTTCGTCGGGCTGGTCTTCCGATTCGCTGTCGTCGTCCTGGGGTTCGGCATCGGGATCGGTGCCGAGGCCGAGGTCGTTGAGCACGCGGCGCAGCACATGCGCGAACGCCGCCTGATCCTCGACATTGGCGGCGAGGTCGTCGAGGTCGGCGCCGGCGCGTTCCTCGATATCGCGGCGCACGAGATCGATTGCCGAGGCCGCGAGCGCCGGCGGCGGCGTGCCGGTCAGCCGTTCGCGCACGATCAGCCCCAGTGCCGTCGCCATCGGCACCTCGTCGGGGGTGCGGGCGCGCACGATGGGGTCGCCCTTGATGCGGTTTTCGGTCATGCGGTCGAGGTTGCGCGCCACACCGAGCATTTCGGCCGAGCCGATGGCTTCGATGCGCGCCTGCTCGACGGCGTTGAAAATGTCGCGCGGCAGCCCGGCTTCGGGCAGGTCGGCGGCGAACAGCTTGGGATCATGGTGGCGCTTGCGCAGCGCGAAGGCATCGGCCCAGCCGCGGACTTCGGCGACCTGGTCGGCGGGCAAGGCGCGCGCTGGTTGCGGCACACGCGCCTGATCGCCGAAGCACGACGGCTTGTCGGCGGTATAGGCGAGGTCGAACGCCGGATCAGCCCCAAGCGCGCGCATCGTCGCTGCGAGCGCCTGACGGAAATCTTCGAGGGGGTTTTCGGGATTGGTCATCGTGCACAACCTTTGCCGACAGTCCGTGCAATGCGCAAGGTGGACGGGCGCCCCGCGACATTATCGGAACCTCCTGGCCGCCCGCGTGTTCAACCGATGTTCACCACAGAAATCCGACTCTGCCACGAACGGACGGGTGCCACACTGCGGCACCATCGGCCCGAAGGAGATTTGCCATGTTGCGCGTACTCACCACCTGCCTGTCGCTGGCGCTGCTCGCCGCCCCGGTCGCGGCGTTTGCCGATGACCATGGCAAGGGCAACAACGGCAAGCATCACAACGGCAACCACAACGGCAAAAGCAACGGCAAGCACGATAACGGCAACCACTACCGCAATGGCGGCGACCGCCATGACGAGCGCCGCGACTATGGCGTCTATAATCGCTATGATGCGCAGCACTATGCTTGGCAGGGCTCGGCCGGCAATGGCTGGAAAAACTACCGCAACTACAGCTACAACCGCCCGGCACCGGGCCAGACGCGCTATTACGCCAACCAATATTATCGCGACGGTCGCTACTATCAGCCGCGCTATGTCGCCAGCAACGAACGCATCTACCGCGGGCAGGACAACCGCTATTATTGCCGCCGTTCGGACGGCACGACGGGCCTGATCATCGGCGGGCTGAGCGGCGGTTCGCTTGGCGCGGTGCTGGCGCCCGGCGGCTCGCAGACGCTTGGCGCGCTGCTCGGCGGCACGCTAGGCGCCGTCATCGGCAGCTCGATCGACAAGGCGCAGGTGACCTGCCGGTAACGCAACCCCCTCCCATTTTCAGGGAGGGGGCGGCATATTAGCGCCGCGTCTTGACTGCGACCGACTCGGGCAATTCCTCGCCGAACACCCGCTGGTAATATTCCGCCACGATGCTGCGTTCGGCTTCGTCGCACTTGTTGAGGAAGCTGACGCGGAACGCGAAGCCGAGATTCTTGAAAATCTCGGCATTCTGCGCCCAGGTCAGCACCGTGCGCGGGCTCATCACCGTCGAGATATCACCGGCGATGAAGCCCTGGCGCGTCATGTCGGCGACCTTGACCATGTTGGCGACCTGCTTGCGGCCGGCTTCGGTGTCGAGGCCCTTGACCTTGGCGACGACGATCGAGGTTTCGACCGGTGCCGCCAGATAGTTGAGCGTCGTGACGATGTTCCAGCGGTCCATCTGGCCCTGGTTGATCTGCTGCGTGCCGTGATACAGCCCCGACGTGTCGCCAAGCCCGATGGTGTTCGCGGTGGCGAACAGCCGGAAATACGGATTGGGGCGAATCACCCGGTTCTGGTCGAGCAAGGTCAGCTTGCCATCGGTTTCGAGCACGCGCTGGATGACGAACATCACGTCGGGGCGGCCGGCGTCATATTCGTCGAACACCAGGGCGGTGGGCGTCTGCAGCGCCCAGGGCAGCAGGCCTTCGCGGAATTCGGTGACCTGCTTGCCTTCGCGCAGCACGATCGCATCCTTGCCGATCAGGTCGATGCGGCTGATGTGGCTGTCGAGGTTGATGCGGATGCATGGCCACTTCAGTCGCGCCGCAACCTGTTCGATATGCGTCGATTTTCCGGTGCCGTGATAGCCCTGGATCATCACGCGGCGGTTGAACGCGAAGCCCGCAAGGATGGCGAGCGTCGTGTCGGGATCGAACACATAGGTCGGATCGACTTCGGGGACGCGTTCATCGGCGATGGTGAACGCCGGAATCTGCATGTCGATATCGATGCCGAAGACGCTGCGCGCATCGACCGTCGTGTCGGGCGCATTGAGCGCGGTATGGGTGTGCGGGCTGCTATCGGCAGAAAGGGCAGAACTGGCCACGGTGTTACGGCTCCTTGGGCGTGCGCGCGAAGGCGGGTAGGGACTTTAGGTGCGTATAGGCTTGCACGGCGTCCTGCAACTGTCGCTCGGTCGATCGGTCGCCGCCATTGCTGTCGGGGTGGTAGCGACGGACCAGCGCCTTATAGGCGCGGCTGAGTTCGGTCCGCGTGGCGGCGGGCGTCAGGCCGAGCGTCTTGAGCGCCTTCAAATCGGCGTCTGCCAGCACATGACCGTTCGCCGTGCGCTTGGGCGCAGCCTCGCCGTAGCGGCCGCGCAAGGCGCCGAGCGGATCGTTGAAGCGCATCGTCGGATCATGCGCCGCGCGCTCCCAGCCGGCCAAAGGCGACTGCGCGGCGGCGATGTCGTCAGGGCTGAGGCCGTCGAAAAAATTATACTTGGCGTTGAATTCGCGGACATGGTCGAGGCACAGGAACTGCCAGCCGCCGACGTTGCCGGGTTCGCGATTCGATAAAGGCGCGCGGAATTCGCCCACTGCGGTGCAACCCGGCGCCGCACAGCGTTCGGGTTCGGGGCGTTCGACGCGGCCGTGGAAACGTGGCCGCCGTACTGGAGCTTCTTCCGACAAAATGCGCGGCCTTGGCTGGTGGTCCGCCTGTCCCTATACGAGGCGCAACGGCTTTGGGAGTGGTGAAGATGGCAACGATGGCAGAGCAGATCGAGGCCCGTATTGTCGCAGCGCTGCATCCCGCCAGCCTCGAGATCATCGACGACAGCCACCAGCATCGCGGTCACGCCGGCCACCGCGCCGGCGGCGAGAGCCATTTCACCGTCATCATCAAGGCGGCGGCGTTCGCCGATCTGTCGCGCGTCGCGCGGCAACGTGCGGTCTATGCCGCATTGGGCGACCTGATGGCGCCCGACCGCATCCATGCGCTGGTGATTCGCGCCGATACGCCCGAAACATAAAAAATATTCATGATACTTGTTGAATTGCTCGCGACTCCCCAATTGATGGCCTAGCCGGGCCCCTCTGGCGCACGAGACGTCGTGCGTGATGTCGGCGCTTCCCTTGAAAAAGGATGCGCGCCGACGGGCGTGCGGGGGTGAATGGCACATGGAATTTCTGGTTTTCGATTTTCTGGGCAAGCCGCTGTGGATGTGGCTGGGTTTCCTCGGCATCGTTTTCACGCTGCTGGCGCTCGATCTCGGCGTTCTGCACCGCGACGAGCATGAGATCAGCGTCAAGGAAAGCCTGTGGTTGTCCGCCGGCTACATCACGCTCGGCCTGGCGTTCGGCGCGGTGGTGTGGTGGCAGCTTGGGCTGGTCGCAGCCGAAGAATATGTGACGGGCTATGTCATCGAAAAGAGCCTGGCGATGGACAACGTCTTCGTCATCGCGATGATTTTCAGTTATTTCGCGATCCCCCGGCTCTACCAGCACCGCGTGCTGTTCTGGGGCATTTTGGGCGTCATCGTGCTGCGCGGCATCATGATCGCGCTTGGCACCACCATCGTCGAGCAGTTCCACTGGGCGCTCTACATTTTCGGCGCGTTCCTGATCTACACCGGCGTCCGCATGTGGATGATGGCCGAACAGGACTATTCGGTCGGCGATTCGAAGATCCTCGCCTACATCCGCGGCCATTTCCGCATCACCGACGAGCTCCACGGCCATGACTTCACCGTCAAGAAGGTCGACCCCAAGACCGGCAAGCTCGCCACTTTCGCGACGCCGCTGCTGCTGGCACTGGTGATGGTCGAGTTTGTCGACCTGGTGTTCGCGGTCGATTCGATCCCGGCGATCTTCGCGATCACCACCGACCCGTTCATCGTCTACACGTCGAACATCTTCGCCATCCTCGGCCTGCGCGCGCTGTATTTCGCGCTGGCGGCGATGGTCCACCGCTTCCACTATCTGAAGTATGCGCTGAGCGTGCTGCTGGTGTTCATCGGTTCGAAGATCTTCGTCGGCGACCTGCTCGGCTTCGAAGGCGGCAAGTTCCCGGCGTCGCTGTCACTCGCCATCACCGTCGGCATTCTGGCGGCCGGTGTCGGCTGGTCGCTGTGGAAAACCCGCAACGACGCCCCCGTCGAATCGACGACTTGAACCACGCGCGCGCGCGGCGCATAAGGCGCCGCGCGCGACGTGCGCCGGCTTAGCTCAGTTGGTAGAGCACCTGATTTGTAATCAGGGGGTCGCGGGTTCGATTCCTGCAGCCGGCACCATGCCCAGCCTAAATGACAATCGCGCCGCTGATCAATCCCGCCAACGCGGTCGCCGCTGCCAGCACGATGACCCCAAATACCACTGTCTCGACGCGTGTGAACAGCGCCGCGCCCTGTTCGCGGCGCGCCCGCCAGAACAACCAGCTACCCGGCGCATAGAGCAGCGCCGCCAGCAGCAGGAACTTCGGCCCGCCCGCCAGCAGCATGGCGGCGGCATAAAAGGTTGCAATCCCCGCCCGGATACCGTCACGCCGCCTTGCGGTGTCGGCGGTGCCATAGGTTTCGCCGGTCGACGCGAGCTTGAACGCATAGGCCGCGACAAACAGATACGGTAGCAACGTCATTGCGCTGGTCATCTTGAGCGCCAGCGTAAACGCCGATTCGGCGAACCAGGTGACGATCAGGAACAACTGGATGACGGCATTGGTCAGCCACAGCGCCGTTGACGGCACCTTGTTGGCGTTCTCATGCGCGAGGAACGACGGAAAGTTCTGGTTGCGCGCCGCCGAATGCAGCACTTCGGCAGCGAGCAGCGACCATGACAGGTAGTTGCCGGCGATCGAAATCAGCAACCCGATGCTGATGAACACCAGACCCCACGGCCCGACGATGGCTTCCATGACGCCCGCCATCGACGGCGTTGCCAGTGCCGCAAGGTCGGGGCGCAGCAGGATGCCATAGGAAAACACCGTGACCAGCACGAGCAGGCACAGCACGCCCAGAAAGCCGAGCACGGTGGCGATGCCGACATCGTTGCGGTCGCGGGCATAGCGCGAATAGACGCTGGCGCCTTCGATGCCGACGAACACGAACACCGTGACGAGCATGGTGTGGCGTACCTGGCTCGCCACATTCGACAAGGTCGGCGCCTCGCCGCCCCAGAAATTGAGCGCGAAGATATCGGCGTTGAACCCGGCGATGACGACGACGATGAAGATGCCGATCGGGATGATCTTGGCGAAGGTGGCGATGGTGTTGAGCGCTGCGGCTTCGCGGATGCCGCGCAGCACCAGCAGGTGCACCATCCAGACGATGATACTGGCAGCCGCGATGGCGACGCCGGTCGAGCCGTCGCCGAATACCGGGAAGAATTGCCCCAGCGTCGCCTTGATTAGAACCAGGCACGCGACATCGGCGAGGCAGCAGGCAATCCAGTAGCCGAATGCCGCGAGGAAACCGGGATAGTTGCCGAAGCCGGCCTTGGCATAGCCGTAGATGCCAGCATCGATGTCGGGCTTGTGGTGCGACAGCGTCTGGAACACGAACGCCAGCATCAGCATGCCGGTGCCGGCAATCGCCCAGGATATCAGCGCGCCGAGCACGCCGGTCGAGTGCGCGAACGCCGCGGGCAAGGTGAATATGCCGGCGCCGACCATCGAGCCAACGACCAGCGCGACCAGCGCGAGCCGTGACAATTGCTGGTCGTTGTTTTCGGTCATGCCGGATTTCCTGTGTGCAGCAGCCAGCCGAACGCTGCCGCCAATGTGATCAGCGCCAGGCTGGCGGTCGGCCAGCGCCGCAACAGCGCATCGGCATTTTCAAAGCTGGTACCCGCCGCCGCCGTCAGTCGGCGCCATGGCCCGTCGCCACATAGCGGCCGCCGTGCCAGCGCTGCCGCCAAGGCAAAGCCACCCGCGACGACCAGCAGCGTCGGCAGCAACTCCTTGGGCGCGAAGGGGTTGGAAATCAGCCCGGCGGGAAGTCCCGCAGCCGGAACGACGGCCGCAACGCCGAGCAACAGTGACAGTAGCGCCAGTGCCAGCGCCGAGAATTCGGAAATTCGCGACAGCTTGGTCACAAGTTGCAGCGGCGCCGGCGGCGCACGCATCGCGCGCGTCAGCACCAGCACGACATAGCCCGCCGTGAATGCCGCGCCGCCTTGCAGCACGATCGTCCACCACCACTGGCCGCCGCTTTCGGCCGCACCCAGCAGCAGCTTTTTGGCAAGATAGGCACCGCTCGGCAGCACCCCCATCAGCGCCAGCCCGGCCAACGCGAACGCCAGCACCGTCACCGGCAGTGCGCGCGCGACGCCGCCCAGATCGGCGATGCGGTCATGCCCGAGTGCGGCGTAAATCAGCCCCGCAGCCATGAACATGCCGGCCTTGGCGGTGGCGTGCGATGCCGCCTGTAACAGCCCGCCGGTCAGCGCGCCGCCGTGGAGCATCGCGCCGGTGGCGACGTCGAACGCCAGCGGGAACATCAGGAACAAATAGCCGATCTGTGCGATTGTCGAATAGGCGACGAGCAGCTTGAGGCGCTTTTGACGCAACGCCACGATGCTACCGAAAACGATGGCAACTGCCCCAAGCCCGCCGAGCAGTTGCGCTGCATCGAACGTCACAACCGCCGGCATCGCGTCGAACCACAGCCGCACCACGAGGAACCACGAGCCTTTGACGACCAGCGCCGACAGCACCGCGCTCGCCGCTGCGGGCGCGCCGGCGTGGGCAGGGGGCAGCCAGATATGCAGCGGGAACAGTGCGGTCTTGGCGAGCAAGCCGACGGTCATCAGCGCCAGCACCGTCCAGGTCAGCACGCCGGGCCGCACAACTTGCGCCAGCATCGCGATGTCGAGCGTCGCATACGCACCGTAAATCAGCACGACGCCGAGCAGGTAAAGCAGCGAGCCGAGCAGCGCGAACAACAGGTAGCGCAGCGCCGCGCGCAACGTCTCGCCGCGCCCGTCGAGGCAGACCAAAGGCACGCCGGCAAAGGTCAGCAGCTCAAGCCCGACATACAGCGTGAACAGGTCGCCGCTGACGAACACCAGATTGAGCGAACCCCAAACCGCGAGCAGCAGCAGCCAGAACGCCAGCGGCGCGCGCGCTTCGGCAACCCCCGGCGGTGTCGCAGAATCGCGGCGTGCATAGAGCCCGATGCCCGCAATCACCACTGCCACCACCGCCATCATTGCTGCCGCGAGTCCGTCGGCGCGCAACGCGACGCCCAGTGGCGGCGCCCAGCCGCCAAGCACATAGACCTGCGGGGCGTCGAGCACAGCATGCAATGTTGCAGCCGCAATCGCCAGCCCGGCGATGATGGCGACCGCTGCCACGCGTGCGGCATGGCGCCCGCCCGCGACCAGCCCGACCATCATGCCGATGAACGGCAGCAGCACCGCCGCGACCAGCAGCCAGCCGTGCGGGGTTGTCATCGCCACCGCCGTCATGCGCGCTGTCCGGGGTCAGTCATCGTCGGCCGGCGGCGGCTCAGCCAGCGACGTATCGCCGGCAACCGCATTGAGCCGCAGCACCAGCGCTACCGCCAGCGCGGTCGCCGAAAATGCCACGACGATGCCGGTAATCAGCAGCGCCTGCGGCACCGGATCGCCGCCGAACCCGGCACCGGCGCCACGCCGCGCAATCGCCCCGGCGAACAGGAAGACGCCGCCGCCCATGATGTTGAACGCCAGAATCTTGCGCAGCGGGGCAGGGTTGGCGATCAGCCCGTAGAGCCCGAGCCCGATCAGTCCGCACGCTGCCAATCCGTAGAGCAAGGCATCGGTCATGGGGTCACCCGCTGCGGCGGGCCGGGGATAAGCAGCGCGAGAATGAGCGTCAGCGTTGGCATCAGCGCGATTTCAATCGCCAGGATCATCGGCTTGGCATGGTCGGCAGGCAGCGCAAGGAACGCCCCGGCGCTGAAGCTGCCCAGCACACCGGCGACGATGAAGCCGAGCGGCCCGGCGACCAGCGCGGCGCGCAGCCAGCGCGACCCGACGCGCGGCGCATCGGTCAGCCCCGCCGCCATCGTCAGCAGCCACATCGCGGCCAGGATGGTCGCGCCCTGGAACTTGCCGCCGGGATTGTCGGCGCCCGTCCAGAAAATATAGATGCCGATGACCAGTCCGATCGGGGGCAGGATGCGCGCCAGATACGCCAGGATGCCGTTGGGCGGGGCGCTTTGCGCGAAGCCCGGGCGGCCTGGCCAGGCGCTGTCGGCACCCAGCGACCAGGCCCCGACCAGCGCGAACAGCAGCACGATGGCTTCGAGCAGCGTGTCCATCGACCGGAACGCCAGCAGCACCGCGGTGATCGCATTGTCGACCCCGGTCGACGCGATGTTGTCTGCCACTAGTGGTGCCAGCGTCGGCGCAGGGTCGGGCAGCGCCAGCACGCACGCCGCCAGAATCGCTGTGGTTGCCGCAGCGGCGAGCGCCGCCAGTGCCAGAGTCATCGTTGTCGGCTGGGCACCGGGCGGCGCGGTGCCCAGCCGTGTCACCGCACCGATCAGCAGCGCGCCGGTCAGTCCGCCGCCGATTGCCGCTTCGGTCAGCGCGATATCAATGCCGTGGAGTTGCAGCCACGCCAGCGTCAGCAGCAGCCCATAGGCGATGAACGCGGCGACCGCGGCAAAGGCGTTGCGCGCCAGCACGACCCACGCCGCCAGCCCAAGCAGCACCACCACCAGCGCGGCATCGAACAGCATCGTCATGGCGCCGGATCGCTGCCGTGGCGGACCAGTCGCGCGATCAGCTGCGCGACGCACGCGCCCGACACCATGACGAGCAACCAGACGGCCACCAGCTTGATGCCGATGATGACGCCCCCGACCTGCGGCACCAGCCCGAGCACGACGAGCCCGAGCCCGAGATTGTCAGCCTTGGTCAGCGCATGCAGCCGCGTCAGTGCATTGGGAAAGCGCAGCAGCCCGACGGTGCCGGCGAGGTAGAAGACCGCGCCGGCGCTCACCAGCACGACCGTCCACAGATCGAGCAGTGTGGTCACTGGCTGTTGTCCGGCGGGCGACGTGCGGTGCTGGCACGCACCAGCGCCACGCCGGCAAACGCCGCGAGCAGCGCCAGCGTCAGCGCGACATCGATCAACGCCGGTGATGCTGTGGCGACGCCGGTCAGCAGCACCAGCGCAATGCTGCCGGTGCCGAGCAATTGCACCGCCATCAGCCGGTCGGCGTCCCCCGGCCCGCGCAACAGTCGCACCAGCCCGACCGCCACGACCAGCAGGATGAAGCACGCAGCACCAGTCAGGAATTCAGCCATGCCGCCGCCCCGCGGTCAGTGCGCGCGCCAGCCGGCGTTCCTCGGCCCAGAGCGCCTCGACCACCGGCTCGCGGATATCGAGGCAATGATATTCGAGCACGCCATCGATTTCGCCGCACGGCACCGTGCCGGGCATCATGCTGGTGATGGTGGCGAAGGTGTTGCGCGCGATGCCTTCGGGAAAGTCGAGCGGGCACATCACGAACCCCGGTTGCAGCGGCAACCGCGGGTCGAACGCCCGGCGCGCCACATCGAACCCGGCGAGCACCGACTGCCAGATGAAGTGCGGCATCAGTGCCAACAGGCTGCGCAGGTGGATGCTGCCCGCCGCCGGCGCATAGAGCCGCAGGCTGACCAGCGTCGCCGTGACAACCGCAAAGGCACCGACGGCGAGATCGCCCGGCTTGGCGCTCGGCATCAGCAGCAGCCAGATCAGCGCCAGTGTGAAGGCGCGCCCCAGCGCGGCGGCGCGCGGCGATGGCAGTGCCCGGGGAGCATGCGTCGTCACGGCTGCGCCCGCTCGGTGCCCGACAGTTGCACCTCGGCGCGGCTCAGGCGCTCATACAGCTTCGCCGAAGCGCGGATGGGCCACCAGTCGTAGAGGAAGATGTTGATCGGGTGCCACAGCGCCACCCAGCCGCCGATGACGACGCTTTCCTGCACCAGCAGCGCATAATGTTCATTGGCAATCAGCCCGCCGACCGCCTCGCTGATAACGATGGCAATCGCCAGAAAGCCGAGGCCGATGGCGAGGCTGATGCGGCCGTCGCGGAACAGCCGGCGCAGTTCGCGGCGTGTGCCGGCGACGCGGCGGTTGAAGTTTTCGTGCACGGCCGCGCGCAACAGCGCTGCGTCGGCGGTGTTGGCCGGCTCGTCGGTCAGCGTGACACGTAGCCCCAGCCGCGCGCGCAGCGGCGCTTCCTCGGCCCAGTCGACGATGTAAGCCGACACCACCGGATCAAGGTCGCGCTTGCGGAACGGCGCCGGATCCATCGAGTTGAACAACTGCTTCTGAACCGCGACGTGCAGGTCGAGCCAGAGCGTTTCCGCCGATTCTTCCATTATGTGGCCTGCGGTGCAGGCTCCGGCGTCACTTCGCGGTCGCCGCCGAAGACCAGCACATAGAGCACCGGCAGGAACACCAACGTCAGCAGCGTCGCGACCAGCAGGCCGCCCATGATGGCAATCGCCATCGGCCCCCAGAAAATCGTCGGGGCAATGGGGACAAGTCCCAGCACGGTTGAAATCGCGGTCAGCATCATAGGTCGCAACCTTCCCGTTGCCGAGGTCACGACAGCGTCGAGCACGTTCGCACCTGCGGCGCGCTCTTCTTCAATCGAGACAATCAAAATCACCGCATTCTTGGCGATCATGCCGAGCAGCGCAAGGATACCGAGGATGGCGACAAACCCCAGCGGCTGGTTGAATGCCAGCAGCGCCATCACCACGCCAATCAGCCCGAGCGGCATGATCGCGACGACCATCGCCAGCCGGCGGAAGCTGACCAGCATGATCATCATCGCGCTCAGCATCAGCACGATCATGATCGGCACGACGTTGAACACCGCCTCGCTGGCCTCGGCGCTCGATTCGTACATGCCGCCGGTGACGACTTCATAGCCGTCGGGCAGCTTGGCATTGAAGTCCTCGACCGCCGGTACCAGTGCGCCCACCACCACATCGGGCAGCACGCCGTGCGCGACATCCGAACGCACCGTCAGCGTCGGCACGCGGTCGCGGCGCCAGACCAGCGGGAACTCCTGCTCCTCGGTGAACGTCGCGAACTGCTGCAGCGGCACCATGCGGCCACTCGCCGTCGGCACCTGCAATGAGCTCAACGTGCCGAGCGAGGCGCGTTCACTGTCGGTCGCGCGGACCATGACATTCACCAGATAGATGTCGTCACGCACCTGGGTGATCGTCGTGCCGGTCATCGCCGCGTTGAGCAGCCCCGACATGGCGCGCGTGCTGATGCCGAGTCGCCGCGCCTCGTCCTGGTTGATGTGGACGCGGACCTGTCGCGCCGGCTCCATCCAGTCGAAGTTGACGTTGCGCGTGCGTGCGTCACTGCCGAGCACCGCAGCGAATTGCAGTGCAATCTTGCTGACCTGCGCCTTGTCTGGCCCCGACACGCGATACTGCAGCGGCCAGCCCACCGGCGGCCCCATTTCGAGCGGTGCGACGCGCGACACGACTTCGGGGAACTGCACCGCGAGCGTCTTTTCGAGCGACAGTTGCAGTCGGTCACGCGCGGCAATGTCCTTGGCGACAATGACGATCTGCGACACGAACGGATTGGCGAGCTGGACGCTCAGCGGCAGGTAGAAGCGGATCGCGCCGCGCCCGACATAGCTGCTGAAATGCCCGACATCGGGGTTGTTCCGCAGCAACGCCTCGACACGTTCGGTGGTCGCCGCACTGGCCTGGATCGAGGCGTTCTGGCGCAACGTCAGATCGACCAGCAGCTCAGGCCGGTCGGATGCCGGGAAGAACTGCTTGGGTACGAACTGCAGCGCGAACAGCGAAAAGGCAAAGGCGCCGATGGTCAGCCCGATGGTCAGCCACTTCGCCGCCAACGCGCCGCGCAGCAACCGGTTGAAACCGTCGAGCAGTTTCGACGGTTTTTCCTCGGTACTCGCGCCGGGCTCGGGGGCCTTGAGGATGTACTTGCCCATGATCGGCGCGAAGATCACCGCGACCAGCCACGACACGATCAGCGAGATCGCGACGACCGAAAACAGCGAGATCAGGAACTCGCTGGCCGCACCCTCAGCAAAGCCGATCGGTACGAAGCTGGCGATGGTGACCAGGGTGCCGATCAGCATCGGCGCTGCCAGCGTCCGGTAGGCAAAGGTCGCGGCCTGGTCCTTGGTGTCGCCCGCGGCCAGCCGGCGGATCATCGCGTCGACCGTCGTCATCGCGTCATCGACCAGCAAGGTCAGCGCGATGATCAGCGCACCGAGCGAGACGCGCTGCAAGTCGATATCCATCGCGTTCATCACCGCGAAGGTGATCGCGAGCGTCAGCGGGATCGACAGCGCGACGACGGCGCCGGGCCGCATGCCGAGGCTGACGAAGCTGGCGAGAAGGATGATGGCGATGGCCTGCCACAGCGAGGTCATGAAGTCGTCGATGGCCACGTCGACGATTGCCGACTGGTCGGCCACCAGCGTCGTTTCGACACCCACCGGCAGCGACTTCTGGATGGCGGCCATTTCGGCGCGGACGTTCTTGCCGAGCGCGAGGATGTCGCCCGAATTGCGCATTGAAATCGCCAGGCCGATCGCCGGCTTGCCGTTGACGCGGAACATCGGCTGCGGCGGATCGACGACACCGCGGCGCACGGTGGCGACATCGCCCAGCCGGATGATGCGGTCGCCGACGACGAAATTGACCGATTCGATGTCCTCGGCGGAGTCGAACGCGCCGGTGACACGCACATAGACGCGCTCGCTGCCGGTCTGGATGACGCCGGCGGGACGCAACACATTCTGCGCCTGCAGCGTGACAATCATGCCGTCGAGGTTGAGCCGCAGCCCGGCGAGCTTTTCGGTCGAGAATTCGATGTAGATGCGTTCGTCCTGCGTGCCGAGGACCTGGACGGCGGCGACATCGGGGACATTGAGCAGCCGCGACCGCGCCGCCTCGGCATAGTCGCGCAGCTCGCGGAAGCTGAAGCCGTCGGACTGGAAGCCGTAGATGATGCCGTAGGTGCTACCGAAATCGTCGTTGAAGAACGGCCCGATGACGCCCGCCGGCAGCGTCTGGCGCATATCGCCGATGTCCTTGCGGACGGTGTACCAGACGTTGGCGACTTCGGAGAGCGGCGTAGTCTCGTCGAGGTCGACGAAGATCGTCGTCTGGCCGGCGGTGGTGTAGCTGCGCACCTGCCCGAAATTGTGCGATTCCTGCAGCGTTCGCTCGAGCCGTTCAGTCACCTGGTCGAGCGTTTCATCGACTGTCGCGCCCGGCCAGGCGGCGGCGATGATCATCGTCCGTACGGTGAACGACGGGTCCTCGTCGCGGCCAAGGCGCGTGAAGGCAATAGCACCTGCAATCACCGCGACGATCATCATGAAGACGACCAGCGAGCGCTTCGACAGCGCCCATTCCGACAGATTTGGCCCGATCACTTCACCGACCCGAGCAGGCTGACTTTCTGGCCGGGACGCAGCACCTGCACGCCGGCGGTCACCACCACGTCGCCGGGGTTGAGGCCCGACTCGACCTGCACCATCGTCGCGTCGTTTGAACGGATTTCGATGCGGCGCAGCGCCACGGTGCTGGTCCTGGGATCGACGATCCACACCGCTGGCTTGCCGTCGAGCTGCGTCAGCGCGACCGCAGGAATGGCGATGCCCGGCACTGCGTCGAGCTCAAGCCGTCCGGTAACCGTGCTGCCCAGCCGCATCGCCGCGGGCGCATTGGCGAGGCTGACGCGGACGCGGAACGTTCCGGTCACCGGATCGGCGCGCGGCGACACTTCGCGGACGCTGCCCTTGGCGCGGATGCCGGGGTCGCTGGTCAGCGCCACCCAGATCGTCGCAGCGCGCGAGGCGCTGTCCTTGATCGGCGCCGGCACGTCAAAAATGGCGTCGGCCGCACCCGCCTGGGCGATCTGGACAATCATCTGGCCCGCCGCGACGACTTCGCCGACTTCGGGGCCACGCGCGGTCACCACGCCCGACACATCGGCGCGCAGCCGGGTGAAATCGAAGCGGCTTTGCGCCAGGGCGAGTTGCGACTGCACCGCCTTGACCTGCGCTTCGGCGGTGCTCTGCAGCGCCTGCGCATGGTCGTACGAGGCGCGCGACACGGCATTGTCGACAATCAGGTTGCGCATCCGCGTGAAGTTGTTGCGCGCGTCGGCAAGCTGGACTTGCGCTGCCACCAGCTGCGCCTGCGCCGCCTGCAGGCCGCTGGCTTCGTTCTGCGAATCGAGCCGT
>ERZ724517.770-NODE-770-length-18904-cov-4.216298_pt1 | contig 18904 bp, 17 predicted proteins | sample MGYA00376050_ERZ724517 | MGnify/ENA primary metagenome ERZ724517 (study PRJEB28724, sample SAMN07190886) | activated sludge metagenome | isolation source: activated sludge of sewage treatment plant in Hong Hong | place: USA: Christiansburg, Virginia | collected... | reverse complement strand
TAATATGCAAGAACTGGCAGGATATATTGCCAATGGTGCCATCGCTTTCTTAAAGGCAGAATGGAAGGTTTTAAGCTATTTTGGAGTAATTGCTGCTATTTTATTAGCATTCTTAGGATGGAAAGGTGGCGAAGAATCTTCTCCTATTATCGCAGTTGCCTTTATTATAGGTGCTGTTTTTTCTGCATTCGCAGGATATGTAGGAATGAAAGTAGCTACTTTGGCAAATGTTCGCACTACACAGGCAGCTCGTAGCAGTTTGGCAAGTGCTTTAAAAGTTTCTTTTACAGGTGGTACCGTAATGGGATTAGGTGTTGCTGGTTTAGCCGTATTCGGATTAGGTGGATTGTTTATCGTTTTTTATACCATTTTTGATGGCAATGTTGACCCAATAAATGTAAAAAGAGCCATTGAAGTATTAACCGGTTTTTCTTTAGGTGCCGAATCCATTGCATTATTTGCTCGTGTGGGTGGTGGTATTTATACCAAAGCTGCTGACGTAGGTGCTGACTTAGTAGGTAAAGTAGAAGCAGGTATTCCTGAAGATGACGTTCGTAATCCTGCAACTATTGCCGACAATGTAGGTGACAACGTAGGAGACGTAGCGGGAATGGGTGCCGACTTATTTGGTTCTTATGTGGCTACTGTTTTAGCAACTATGGTATTAGGTCAAGAAACTGTTTCTCAAGATAATTTTGGTGGATTAGCACCTATTTTATTACCAATGGTGATTGCAGGAACTGGAATTATATTTTCTTGGATAGGAACATTCTTCGTGTCTATAAAAGATGACAAAGGAAACGTTCAAGGTGCTTTAAATTTAGGAAACTGGGGTGCTATTGTTTTAACAGGTATCGCTTCTTTCTTCTTAGTAAAATATATTTTACCAGAAACTATGACTTTGCGTGGTTATGAATTTACAGCAATGGGAGTATTTGGTGCCATTATGGTAGGTTTAGTAGTAGGTGCTTTAATGTCTATCATTACTGAATATTATACTGCCATGGGAAAACGTCCGGTATTGTCTATCGTTCGTCAATCTTCTACAGGACACGCTACTAACATCATCGGTGGTTTGGCTGTTGGTATGGAAAGTACCGTATTGCCAATTATTGTTTTAGCTGCTGGTATTATGGGTTCTTATTTCTTTGCAGGATTATATGGTGTTGCAATCGCAGCAGCAGGTATGATGGCGACTACAGCTATGCAATTAGCTATTGATGCTTTCGGGCCGATTGCAGACAATGCAGGCGGTATTGCCGAAATGAGCCAACTGCCAGAAGAAGTACGTGGAAGAACAGACATCTTAGATGCAGTAGGAAATACTACCGCTGCAACAGGAAAAGGGTTTGCAATTGCTTCAGCCGCATTAACCTCCTTAGCATTATTCGCAGCCTTTGTTGGTGTATCTGGAATCGATGCTATCGACATTTATAAAGCTCCGGTATTAGCCGGTTTATTCATTGGTGGTATGATTCCATTTATTTTCTCCGCTTTAGCTATTGCTGCGGTAGGTCGTGCTGCGATGGATATGGTGAACGAAGTTCGTCGTCAATTCCGTGAGATTCCAGGTATTATGGAATATAAAGCAAAACCTGAATATGAGAAATGTGTGGCAATTTCAACCAAAGCATCTATTCGTGAAATGATGTTGCCAGGTGCTATCGCTTTAACAACTCCAATTATTATTGGTTTTATATTTGGTCCCGAAGTATTAGGAGGTTTATTAGCGGGTGTTACCGTTTCAGGGGTGTTGATGGGAATGTTCCAATCTAATGCCGGTGGCGCTTGGGATAATGCAAAAAAATCTTTTGAAAAAGGAGTAGATATAAATGGTCAAATTTATTACAAAAAATCTGAACCACACAAAGCAGCCGTAACCGGTGATACTGTTGGTGATCCATTTAAAGACACTTCTGGTCCATCTATGAATATTTTAATCAAATTAATGTCTATCGTTTCTTTGGTTATCGCACCTTATCTTCCTACTAATGGAGTCGTTCATGTTGGTGGCGCTTCAGGCGGAGATGCTTGTTGTCAAAAAGAAATGAAAGAGGCAGCATGTTCTGATATGAACAAAACTGCTGGTGAGTCAGATAAGAACTGCACTATTCTATCTGATACCACTTATACAGATGCAGAAGGACGCACGATAGTAGATAAAAAATTTATCATGAATAAAACTACCGCTTGTGATGAAACAGCTTGCAAAAAAGCAGGATGCGAAACACCAGGAAAATGCGATGCGACTACCTGTGAAAAAGAATGCTGCAAAAAAGAAAGCCACTGTTCTTCTACTAAGGCAGAAAAGAAAGCATGTTGCAAAAAATAATAAATATTTCAATCATCAAAAAAAGTTATAAAAAGCCCCGAAAAATAATGGGGCTTTTTTACAATAAATGGATTATAATTTGCGTTTTATCTCCGTTGTTTAACTTTTCTATTTACATATTGAAAAATTTATATAACTTTATATAATGCGGCTTATTCTTGCTATATTAATTTCTATGTCTTTTAAGTCTTTTGGGTTTTCTTTTCAATCAAGTAAAGGAATGGAAAATTTTATTCAAAAGAGCAATGCCGTTCCTTGTGTTCAAGCTTATTTGAATACTAAACCTTTAAATTTTGGTTCTTTTATATCTAAAAAAAGCAAGGGCATTATTACTGTTTCAAACAATAAATCAAAAAATATTTATTTCAATATCACACTGAAATCTAATATTGGAAAAAAAGACGAACCTCCTGTTTATCTTCGATTTATCAAACAACGCTCTTTAGATATTACTGAAATTTTAGAATATGCAGGAGAAGGTGATGAGATTTATATAGAAGAATTTGTGCCCTCTGTCAATAAAATAAATCTGAATTGTATTCCCGTCAGTTTTACTGTTATTGAAAATTCATAACGAATCCCTAATTCGTACAACCAATTTTTTTATTGTAAACTCGTATCTTTGTAACCTGATTTTGTGAAGCATGGATTTGCAGCAACTCTTGTTCTTGTTTCGTGATGACACTCGCACGCAAGAACTTCTACAACACCTTCAATCTCCGCAAGCACGCGTCTTGTTGCAGGGAACTATTGGCTCTACTGTAAATTTTATTTCATCTGCCGTTTTCTTACAATCTAATTTTTCACAACTTATCATTGCTAATAATGCTGATGAAGCCCAATACATTCAGAATGATTTACAAAATCTTTTAGAGAAAAAAGAAATTCTCTTTTTACCCTCTTCTTACAAAAAAACAGGAGAATTTTCAGCGCAAAACAATCATAATATTTTATTGCGTGCACAAACTATCAATGCTTTGTTGAATGCAAAAAAAGGAGGAGAAATCATTGTTACTTTTCCCGAAGCATTGCAAGAACTATTGGTTCAAAAAGAAAAGCTAATAGAAAATACATTGTTCCTAAAAACTGGGGAAAAAATCAATGTGGACTTCATGTTGGATTTATTGATTGAATATGGATTTAATAGAACCGATTTTGTATATGAACCTGGTGAGTTTTCTATTCGTGGCGGTATTGTTGATGTATTTTCTTTTGGAAATGAATTGCCTTATCGCATTGAATTATTTGACGATGAGGTAGAAAGTTTGCGCATTTTTGATCCTGAAACACAGCTCTCAGAACGTAAAATTTCTGAACTTACTATTATACCAAATATCAATGCGCATTTTATAAAAGAAACCGTTGCCACCTTGTTTGATTTCTTACCAAAAGAAACCATTATTTGGTTTAGAGACATTGCATTTTTTCAAGAATTAATAGAGAAGCAATACAACAAAGCAGTAGCAGAATTTGACTTTCTGCAATCAAAAAAAATAAAAGAACATTCTTTTTTAGAAAAAACAATAGAACAGCTCTTTATTACGCCAAGCAACTTAATACATGAATTGTCAAACTTTCGAATTGTAACACTGAAAAATGAAGCAAATAAATTATTTGGTTTCGACTCAAATAATATCAATGAAATTATATACCATCAAAATCCGCAACCTTCTTTTAATCGCAATTTTGATTTATTAATTCAAGATTTACAACAACATCAAAAAAACCATTTCAATACATTTATTTTCGCTGAAAACACCCGTCAAATCGAGCGTTTCCAGCATATTTTTGAAGATAAAAAAGCCAACTTAAAATTCCATCCTTGTTATGTGGATTTAGCTCAAGGATTTATAGATAAAGATTTACAAATTGTCTGTTATACCGATCATCAGATTTTTGATAGATACCATAAATACAAAACCAATGTTGGCTACAATCGTAACAAAGCCATTACCATCAGACAGCTTAAAGACTTAAATCCGGGTGATTATGTTACGCATATCGATCATGGTGTTGGAAAATTTTCAGGCTTAGAAAAAATAACAATTAATGGTCAGTCGCAAGAGATGGTGCGCCTGATATACAAAGACAACGACTTGTTGTATGTCAACATAAATTCGTTACATAAAATTTCAAAATATACTGGCAAAGAAGGGCACGAACCCAAGATAAATAAATTGGGCAGCGACGCTTGGACAAATCTAAAAAACAAGACCAAGAAAAAAATTAAAGACATTGCCGCGGAATTGATAAAATTATATGCACAGCGAAAAGTTGCCAAAGGTTTTGCTTTTAACAATGACACATACTTGCAAGATGAATTGGAGGCAAGTTTCATGTATGAAGATACGCCCGACCAAACGAAGGCTACAATAGATGTGAAAGCGGATATGGAAAAACCACACCCAATGGATAGATTGATTTGTGGTGATGTTGGTTTTGGTAAAACAGAAATAGCGATTCGTGCAGCATTTAAGGCGGTTACAGACAGAAAGCAAGTGGCTATTTTAGTACCTACTACCATTTTGGCATGGCAGCATTTTAAAACATTTTCTAACCGTTTAAAAGAATTTGGTGTGGCGGTTGACTTTTTAAATCGATTTAAATCTGCAAAGGAAAAAAAGGAAACTTTAGAAAAAACAAAAGAAGGTAAAGTTGATATTTTGATTGGCACACATGCTTTGCTAAACAAAGAATTAATATTTAAAGATTTAGGTTTATTAATTATTGATGAGGAACAAAAATTCGGTGTTTCAGCAAAAGAAAAATTGCGCCATCTTTCAACTGGTGTGGACACACTGACCTTGACAGCAACGCCGATTCCGCGTACTTTAAAATTTTCCATGATGGGTGCGCGCGATTTATCGAACATCATGACGCCACCAACTAACAGAATTCCAATCACCACTGAAGTACAAGTTTTTGATGTAAAAAATATTAAAGAAATTATTGAGTTTGAAGTGTTTCGTGGCGGACAGGTTTATTTTGTGCATAACCGTGTGAAAGACTTGATAGATATGGAAGTGATGTTGCGAAGATTGATTCCTGATGTAACGATAAAATCTGCACATGGACAATTGGAAGGTGACCAATTAGAAGATATTATGTTGGAATTTATCAATGGGGAATTTGATGTATTACTCAGTACCAATATTGTAGAAAGCGGATTGGATATTCCGAATGCAAATACGATTATCATCAATAATGCGCATCATTTTGGCTTGAGCGATTTGCATCAATTACGTGGACGTGTGGGTCGTTCTAATAAAAAAGCATTTTGTTATTTATTATCGCCGCCAAAGTCAACATTAACGGATGAAGCACGAAAACGCTTGCAAACCTTAGAAGAATTTTCTGATTTAGGTTCTGGTTTTCAGATTGCTTTGCGTGATATGGATATTCGTGGTGCCGGAAATTTATTAGGTGGCGAGCAAAGCGGTTTCATTGCCGACATTGGTTTTGAGATGTATCACAAAATTTTGGATGAAGCCATTCAAGAATTAAAATATACCGATTTTAAAGAAGTATTTAAAGAACAAATAGAGGAACAAAAACAGTTTGTATATGATTGCACCATAGATACTGATGTAGAAATGCTGATTCCGCTGGAATATGTTCAAAACACAGAAGAACGCTTGCGTTTATACACAGAATTAGATGCGATTGATAACGAAAAAGATTTACAAAAATTTGCCCAAAAATTAGAAGACCGATTTGGAAAATTACCAAAACAAATCAACGAATTATTTGATGGTTTACGTATTCGTTGGATTGCTAAAAAAATAGGATTTGAACGCATCATTTTAAAAAATGGAAAACTACGTTGTTATTTCTTAGACAACCCAAAATCTCCGTATTACGATAGTCCATATTTTCCGAAAGTGATGGCGCATATACAAAATGCTAAAAAGAAATGTGTCATGAAACAAAGCGGCAACAGTTTGATTTTAGTATATGACAACATCAAAACCATGCGCGAAACACAAGCTATTTTTAGGGAAGTGGATGAGAAAGTTTTTGGGTGAGTTTTATTCCATAGGAAACGACCTTTCCTCTTTTCCACCAATGATATCATCTATTGCTATTAATTTTAACTTTTCAATGTGCTTAAAGTCATTTTTTTATTTTGACGTAGCTTGATAGCTTCATCTACTATTTCGTCGCTTAATCTTATTGTTGATATTGCATTGAAAAATAATTCAAAATTCTATTTCTCAAAATCTGTCAATTTGTGATAACCTAACACCTCAATCTTAGAGATAATAGAAATTGTGATTCCTTCTTCGGTTGACAGAAAGTCTAGTAGTTTTTTATATTCCGGTTGTGCAGTATAAATTATAATATTGCTATCTAATAACATTGAAAACTAATCTCTGTTGTACAAATCTCTTTCTTGTCTTATTTCTTTTTGCCAATCAGATGCATTTTTAATAGAAGCAACGCCACCATTATCAGCTATTTTTTTTTAGATAAGCAAATGGTGAATTATTTGTAGTTTTTTCAATATCAATAACTGTAATTTCTAACTTTTTTGTTAGTGCAATTATTTCATCTAATGCAGATTGGTTAGGAATATCTAAAACTAATTTGCTCATTGTATATGCAAGATACTATAAAGTTGTGAAAAATACAATAAACAAACGATGCATCAAGCGCAAAGTATTTTTCTTTCCAGGCAGAGTCTCACAACGTGGACGCTGCGAAATTGCTTAGTACTGTCTTAAGTTTACACAGAGTGCTGCCTCGCTTTGCCTAACACTCAGAAACGCTGCTCGGAAAGGAGATATTTCGCTTTGCTCAATAGGACGGTCGGTGCTTAGACGCAATATTTTTTTGTATATTCGCAGTAAAACAAGAGTTATGGTAGAGCTGAAATTACCATTAAATAATACGCAGTTGGAAATTCTGAAATTGTTTTCACAGCCTTTAAATGAAGCAGATTTAAAGGAAATAAAAATGCTTTTGGTAAAGCATTTGTCAGAAAAGTTCAGTAAAAAGGTAGCTGCGATAAGCGACGAAAAAGGCTATACACAGACTGATTTCGACAGTTGGCTAAACGATGAAAAACAATAATGCTCACTGCGCTCGTTGATACAAACGTACTCATGGTGGCACTTAGTCCGCGCAGTAATTTACATTGGTTATACCAGGCATTTATCAATGGAGAATTTCAGTTGGTTATAAGCAACGAAATTTTGTTGGAATATGAAGAACAAATCCGCTATCGCTACCACGAATCTGTAGTTGCCGATTTCTTACTTATCGTTGCAGAAGCCCCGAATATATTGCACACAGAGCCGCACTTCAAATGGCAACTAATTACCGCCGATATGGACGATAACAAATTTGTAGATACATACATTGCTTCTGCCGCCGATTATTTGGTTACGCACGACCGCCATTTTGATGTGTTAAAGCAAAGCAATTTTCCTGTGATAAATATTGTAAACGCTTACGGGTTCGAAGTAATATTAAAAGAAACAAGATAAAATTTTTAGAAATCCTATAAATCTTTTGGTTCTATTTGTAGTGCTTCCGCAATTTTTCTTTCACAGCAGAGTCTCTCGCAGAGGACGCTGCGAAATTACTTAGCCTGTCTTAAATTTACGCAGAGTGCTGCCTCGCTTTGCCTAACGCTCAGAAACGCTGCTTGGAAAGAATGATATTTTAGCGACTTTTACTGGAAAGTATATATATCGTGGAGTTTCTATAGATAGAAATGACATAGTCTATACATTTGATGGTAGATACTTTTATGTTGGTGTAAAATTTTAAAAGCCAAAAGAGAGATTATAGTCTTTATATAATAAGATGATTTTTTTATAATAGAACTAAATAAAATAATTCATATTTTATTTCTCCAATTCTTCCTTGAACTCGTTTAAAGAACTAGAAACTTTTTATATCACTTCATTAAGTGCTTTAAGATTTTTGAGTGATTATTGTTTCTTTAGCTAAGATTTTACGTTTAGTTCTTTTTTAAATTTTTATGTAAAATAATTACTATATAATCGGTTTTTTTACGATTAAGTATTTTTTATTGTACATTTATTTGTAAAAATATTTGCATATAATCGGAATATTTCCGACTTTTATATTATAATTTTACACAATGACATTCAGAAGAAAGGTAAAAGAATACGCAGAGGCTCCGATTACACATCAAATAGTGGCAGAAATGCTTCCTGAATATAATCGCCCTAATGACAAAATCAGCGAGCTGCTAAAGAACGGAGAGTTACTTGCTGTACGAAGAGGTCTATATGTTCCAGGTCCAGAAACAGATTTATCTATTCCAAATTCATTTCTGATTGCTAATCATTTAAGAGGTCCAAGTTATATTTCTTTAGAATCAGCATTGTCATATTGGAATATAATTCCTGAAAGAGTTTACCAAATAAGTTCAGTTACTTTAAAAACTACTAAAAATTATACAACACCAATTGGTAGGTTTAGTTATCAATACTTAGCTGCACCGTATTATTCGTTCGGTGTTCAGAGTGTTAAACTTGCAGCCCAACAAACCGCTTTAATTGCTTCGCCGGAGAAAGCACTTTGCGATAAAATAATTTTAACCTCAGGCGTCTTGCTTAGAAGTATTTCTCAAACACGAGATTTTTTATTAGATGATATGCGAATGGATGAAGAAATACTACGTACACTAAATATATCCACTATTCAATCGTGGATAGAAGATGCACCTAAAAAAAATAGTTTACAAATGCTTATTAAAACACTCGAACAATTATGATAAAAGAATGGATAGCTGAATATAAACCAACAAACGAAGAAGAAACTTTATCTGCTATGCGTGAGATAATGCAAGAAATTGCATTGGCTGGATTGTCGCGAACAGATTTTTTTGAGAAAGCAGCATTTTATGGTGGAACAGCACTTCGAATTTTTTATAATTTAGATAGATTTTCAGAAGATTTGGACTTTTCTTTAATGGAAAAAAATCCAAATTTTTCGTTAGAGCCTTATTTTACTGCTATTGTTACAGAATTTGAAGCAATTGGTATGAAAGTGAGCATAAGAGAAAAAGATAAAAAAATAAAAACTTCGGTAGAATCTGCATTTCTAAAATCAGAAACCATTTGGAAAGAATTGATTTTGGAAGATATTGTGAAGCAAGCAGGAATTCAATCTAATAAAAATATTAAAATAAAAATTGAGGTAGATGTTAAACCACCGCTTAGTTTTAAAACAGAAGAAAAATTATTGCTTCGTCCATTTTCTTTTTATGTAAAATGTTTTACGAGCTCTAATTTATTTGCAGGTAAAATGCACGCTTTATTATTTAGAAAATGGAAAAACAGAGTGAAAGGTAGAGATTGGTATGATTTGGAATGGTATATCAGAAAAGGAATTTCGCTTGATGTGAAACATTTTTTACAAAGAGCGAAAGATACCAATGATTGGCACGAAGATTCTATTACTAATCAACAAATTTTACAACTTTTAAAGGATAAAATTAATGTAGTATCTTTTGAAAATATTAAAGAAGATGTTGTTCTTTTTATTAAAGATGAACAAGCACTTGAAATGTGGAATAAAACCTATTTTGACAACTTAATTGAAAAAATAAAGTTTGAAAATAACTAACTTAATTCAGTATTATTTATCCAATTCATAATTAAATTCATCTAGCGAAGAAGATACTTCTTTCCCAGCAGAGTCTCTCGCAGAGGACGCTGCGAAATTGCTTAGCTTAGCTTGTCTTAAATTTATGCAGAGTGCTGCTTCGCTTTTTTCTAACGCTCAGAAACGCTGCTCGGGAAGAATAAATTTTAAGGTGTCATCACTGTAGTATCTTTTCCACTAATCTTAAACACATGACAGCAGTCATGCCCAACTACTAATGTTTCTTGTGCCACAATTTTACCATTTATTTCTCCAAAAAACTCTACCGTCATGCTTTCGGTCGAGCGTGAAATTTGTCCATCAGAAACCACCGGATAGCCATACTGTCTGTACAAATCCCATTGAAAAGAATTCGCACCTTCCGATGAATTTATCAACGTATCATTTGTTTTATTTTTAGTATAAAATTTAGTCAGTAATCTTGCCATCGGCGGCATAGTAATATCTTCTACTTTAATTGAAATAGTTCGATATTCTTCTGTACATATACTATTTGCACAATCCGTTTTTTTCTTATTGCAAGCAACTATAAAAATACCTACTATCAAAATATATAATATAAAATTTGTTTTAATTCGCACTGTTCTTTTCTTTTAATTTGAGTAATTTACTAAAAAATGACGAAACCTGTAAACTTTTATAGAACATATTTGTTTAAATATTTTCTATCCTCATAATTATTTGATTTATTATGTGATAGGAATTATTTTTGAAAAAAAACAAATTATGCTTAAAAAATTCAACACAGATTATGGATTATTAATTATCCGAATTGGGCTTGGAATAGCCTTTATGCTGCATGGTTACCCGAAAATTAGTGGAGGGATGGAAACTTGGACTAAGATTGGAGGTTCAATGGGTAACATCGGTATTCATTTTGCGCCGGCAGTTTGGGGTTTTCTGGCAGCTTTGGCAGAATTTGGCGGTGGTATTTGTCTTGTCTTGGGCATTTTCTTTCGTCCAGCAACGGCAGCACTTGTTTTCACCATGTTTATTGCAGGACTTATGCATTACACCAAAGGAGATGGATTTGGAGGCTACTCTCACGCCTTAGAAAATGGCATTATCTTTTTAGGATTATTTTTTGCAGGACCGGGAAAATATGCAATAAAAATTGTTCGCAGATAAAATTGAATAATTATTCATAATCATTAACAAAATTTATTCCCTTTTATTCAATAACTATTTCCTACTTTTGCTCGATAAAATAACATTATGGAATTCAGAGAAATTATTGCCGTAACCGGCATTGCAGGCTTGAAGAAACTGGTAGCTAACCGAAATGATGGATTAATACTATGCGAATTAGATGGTTCGAATAAGAAATTCTATTCTAACCGTCAACACATGTTTTCACCTTTGGAAAATATTGCTATTTATACAGATAGCGATACTGTGCCATTGTTAGATGTGTTTATTGAGATACAAAAACAAAAAGACACTAATCCTCCAATAAATCCAAATGCAACAAATGATGAACTAAGGGGGTATTTAGGCACAATATTACCAGAATTTGACAGAGATAGAGTAAATATCTCCGACATCAAGAAATTAATTAAATGGTATGCCATTTTAGAAAATTTAGACGTGTTTAAAAAGCCTGCAGAAGGAGAGGAAAATAAAGTGGCTGGTAACAAATCAGCAACACCACTACATCATGCTCCGGCAAAAGATATGAATGTACAACAACAATCGGTTGCTAAACCTCGTATGACAAAAAATAAAGTTTAATTGAAAATATTTAGGATGCGGGAAATTAGCTTCGCTAATTTCCCGCATTTTTCATTTTTAAAACCTCTTTCTATGAAAACAATTACCCGAAATAAAAGGAATTTTCTTGCAGAAGAATTAGTATTAAATACGTGGGAAGATGTACAATCTTACTTTGATGCTCTATTAAACAGAACCATCAACAGCAAAGATGATTTATTAAAATGGATAGCCGACCGCAGTGAAACGGATGCCGTAGTAGATGAAGAATATCGTTGGAGATATATCCGACAAACTTGTGATACAGAAAATGAAATATACTCCAAAACGTATGAAAATTTTATTGAACACATCATGCCAAAATGGATGTCTGTTTCCAACGAATTAAATAAAAAAATAGCCTCTTCAGAATATATCTCTGCCTTAGATCAAGAACGCTTTTTTATTTATTTGAGAAATTTAAAATCACAATTGGAATTATTCCGAGAAGAAAATATTCCGCTTACACAAGAAGTTCAATTATTGTCACAAGAGTATGGAAACATCATAGGTGCAATGACAATTGAACAGGAAGGAAAAGAATACACCCTTCCACAAGCAGGTGCATTGTTGCAAAACCAAGACAGGAATTTGCGAAAAACAATTTACGAAAAAATCAGTCGCCGTAAATTTCAAGACAAAGATAAATTGAATGAACTTTTTTCTAAACTATTAAAAATACGGCATCAAATTGCATTGAATGCAGGTTTTGACAACTTTCGGGATTATATGTTTGCCGAAATGGGTCGCTTTGATTATGATGTAAAAGCATGCGAACAATTTCACGAAGCCATCAAATCAGAAGTGATTCCATTGGTTAATAAATTTCATCAAAAAAGGAAACAAGAATTAGGGGTGACCTCTCTCTTTCCTTATGATTTAGAAGTGGATACCAAAAATTTGCCTCCACTCCAACCATTTAAAACACAAGAAGAATTAATAGAAAAATCTGTTGCCTGTTTGCATACAGTAGATCCATTTTTTGGTGAATGTATTTCCATTATGGATAACATGAAATACCTGGATTTAAATTCTCGCAAAGGCAAAGCACCGGGCGGATATAATATGACTTTACCAGAAATTGGAGTGCCGTTTATTTTTATGAATGCCGCTGGCACACACCGCGATTTGGAAACCATGGTGCACGAAGCCGGTCATGCGGTTCACTCCTTTTTAATGCGTACACTTCCGTATAATTTCGACCAAGAGATTTCTTCGGAAATGGCAGAATTAGCCTCTATGAGTATGGAGTTAATGACGTTTGATGGATTAGACGCCTTTTACAATAAAGAGGATAAAAAACGTGCTATCGAAACCCATTTAGAAGGCACCATCACTGTTTTACCTTGGATTGCTTTAATCGACAAATTTCAACATTGGATATATCTTCATCCAAATCATACAACAGAAGAACGAGAAAATAAATGGATGGAATTACACCAAGAATTGAGCAGTGATGAAATAGATTGGTCTTTATATGAAGATTTCAGAAGAGTATTTTGGCATAAACAATTACATCTTTTTGAAGTTCCATTTTATTATATCGAATATGGTATTGCTCAATTAGGAGCTATTGCGGTGTGGCGTAATTATAAACAACATAAACATCCAGCAGTAGAAAACTATAAAAATGCGTTGAAATTAGGCTACACTAAAACGATTCCTGAAATGTATAAAACGGCTGGAATTGAATTTAATTTCTCCAAAGAATATGTGAAAGAATTGATGGAATTTTTGAGTAAAGAATTAGATTAAATTATCTTTTCTCTGCTCTTATATTTCTTTAATAATTTTATCCCGATACTTCTTCGCTTATGTAATATTTAAACATAAAAAAAGTGGACAAGCCGCACAGCAAGTGCCATACTCCATGCCATTGGAATAAGGAGTTGGGATTGCAAAAACAATGTCCATCCCAGCCAAAATGCCATACATAAAATGCTATTAAAAAACTAAGCGAGCAATACACGGCATATTTAAATTGTACTACAGGACGATGTTTTCTATAATTTAAAAATTCATATAGCATCCCCAAACAACAAACCAAACCAAAGGCGGCACTTCCTGGAAAAAAATCAAACCCAAAAACGGTTTTGTAAGTGCCTGCAATATTACACAACACGATACTCACAAGATAAATAGTAACAAAAACAAACGAATTTAATTTATAATAACGAGCCAGTGCAAATGAAAACATAAACGCACCAAAAAGATACATGCTATTCATATCAAACAACCCTCCAATAGGTGTTTCTGTAGCATGCATTGCCATGGAGCACGGTCCTAATAACACCGTTATTAAACAATAAAATAAGGGAATAAATGGATGCTTAAAAAAAAATCCTGTTTTATTAATGCTGCTATGGCTTAATATCCACGCACAACTGAGCCCAGAAATAATAAATCCAATATTGGAATATGAATTAGCCGGCTGCTTAATAAATCCAACCCTGGCGGCTTCACAAAAATTACCACCAACACCATCCGACACTCCAAACCAACCAGAAAAAATGGCTATGTAAAATATGATTAAAACAAAAACAGTAAATATTACGGTGATACGAAATGTGTTTTTTAGCATTTACTTTTTATTGATAAGAAATTTATAAAAATGGTAATTTTGTTACTTTAGCTTTCAATAATTTGCCTCGAATATCGATATAGATTTCTGAATCAACTGCACTGTGTGCAATAGTAACATAGCCCAACCCTACTCCATATCCTAGCGAAGGAGATTGTGTGCCAGAAGTAACATGGCCGATTTCATTTCCGTCAGCATTTTTTATTAAATAATGTCCGCGCGGAATTCCTCTGTCAATCATTGTAAATCCTACTAATTTATTTTTTAAACCCGCTGCTTTTTGTTGTAATAAAATATCTTTCCCTATAAAATCTTTATTGAGTTTTGTTACCCAACCTAATCCTGCTTCTAAGGGCGATGTGGTATCATCAATATCATTGCCATATAAACAAAATCCTTTTTCCAATCTCAATGTATCACGAGCACCTAAACCAATTGGCTGCAAGCCTAGCGGTTTTCCTGCTTCAATAATTTTATTCCATACCTCCACTGCATGATCTTTATGAAAATATAATTCAAAACCACCAGCGCCGGTATATCCTGTTGCAGAGATAATAACATTATCTACACCAGCAAAATTGCCTCGCACAAAACGATAATACGGAATAGTGGATAAATCTATAGAGGTAAGTGACTGTAATGCTTCTGTTGCTTTTGGGCCTTGAATAGCCAGCAAAGCAGTTTTATCAGAAATATTATGCAACTCCGCTCCTTCTGTATTGTGTTGATTAAACCAAGACCAATCTTTCTCAATATTTCCCGCATTCACCACACACATATAGTGCCCATCATCTAAGTGATATACCAACAAATCATCTATAACACCTCCATTTTCATTGGGTAAATAGCCATACATGGCTTGTCCTCTTTCCAATTTAGAAATATCATTAGATACTATTTTTTGCAAAAAGGGTAAAGCTTTATCTCCTTTCAAAATAAACTCCCCCATGTGTGAAACGTCGAACATGCCAACGGCTTTTCGCACACAATGATGTTCATCCAAATCAGAAGTGTAACGCACAGGCATATTAAATCCGGCAAAATCCACCATTTTTGCTCCTAAAGCTATGTGGGTATCGGTAAGAGGTGTTGTTTTCATGAAAATAAAAAGGAATTATTAAAAATCCAAAAATAGCAAATTCGTAATACTTATTTCTTATTCCTTGCTACTTATTCTTTTAACTCGGAACTTTTAACGAAAAAAAACAGTTATACATGCTCCTGAACATTTATTTTTAATATCTTTAAAAAACAAAATATCAAAATTATGGGCATATTAGATACTTTTAGAAATGAGTTCATTGACATTGTCGAATGGACGGATAACACGCAAGATACTTTAGTGTGGAAATTTCCACGTTTTCAAAATGAGATAAAGAACGGAGCACAGCTTACTGTTCGTGAATCACAAGCGGCAATATTTTTAGATGAAGGAAAATTAGCCGATGTTTATCAGCCTGGTCGATACCAATTGAGCACGGCAAATATGCCGATTTTAACAACTTTAAAAGGGTGGAAATATGGTTTCAATTCTCCATTTAAAGTTGATATTTATTTTGTCAACACCAAGCAATTTACGGATCAAAAATGGGGAACTAAAAATCCAATTACATTAAATGACCCTCGCTTCGGCATGATTGAGATTCGTGCATTTGGAAATTTCTCTTTCCGCATTGTAGATGCTGGGAAATTTATGAAAGAAATTGTCGGAACCGACAAAGAATTTACGACAGATGAAATTACTGGGCAATTACGCACGCTGATAGTAACCAAACTAACCAATGCCATTGGCGACAGTAAATTAAAAATTGAAGAATATGCTTCTAACTTGGAAGCATTATCCAAATTTGCCACGGAAAAACTAACAGAAGATTTTGATGTTTATGGTTTAAAAGTAACTTCTGTTTTGGTGGAGAATATTTCTATGCCAGAAGAAGTGAAGAAAGAAATTTTCGAATTATCTCGGTTGGATAAAATTGACATGCAAAAACTCACCCAATGGAAAACAGCTCAAGGTATTGAGAAGGCAGCAGAAAGTGGCGGTTTAGCTGGTGCTTTTGTTGGTGTAGGTGTTGGTGGTATTATGCAAAACGGAATGGCTAATGCTCAACAAAACAATGTTGTTCCACCACCAGTTATGCAAATTTTTGTTGCTGTAAATGGTGCACAAACAGGACCATTTGATGTAGCTGCATTAACACAAATGGCTCAAAGTGGTCAATTAAAAGGCGATACTTTAGTATGGAAAGCAGGGATGGCTGCATGGGCTCCAGCTTCTACCGTAGCGGAGCTTTCTGCTATATTAGGAGCAGTGCCACCACCAATAGCACCACCACCTTTGTAATAAAAATATGGACGTAAATACAAAGCCTCGATTTTAAAATCGAGGCTTTGGCTATTTAGTGAAATTTGCTATTGTGTTATCACTAATTTTCCGGTATAAACAAAATTCTCAGCATCCTTTCTATATTGCATCGTAATAAAGTAATTTCCCATTGGAAGATTTTCATTTAATGAAATATAACCTGCATTGCCTGCATATTCTTTTGATAGTACTTCTTTTCCCATTAAATCATACATTCTCAATTCCCATTTAGTTGTCATTATATTTTTGGGAAGTTCGATATTAAAATTACCATTGCTTGGATTTGGAAAAACAGCAAGATGTTCTTGCATTAAATTTTGTCGAATGCCAGTAGTTTTTGAGTTGCAATCTAATAAACGATAACAGAAATCACGAATATGGCGTTCTGTACTGTCTAAAATAGGCTGATTAATTAAATTAAAAATCATGTCTGGAAAAGTCAGATTCATAAATGGAACATGCCCTCTACCTGCCCAGTCTTCAAATTCCACATGAATTCCTTGGTTAACAGCTCTTGGATAAAGAGATTTTCCTCCATACAAAACGGGTAGTGTCTGAATATTAAATGGATGACCATACAAATAAGGAACAATATCATCGGCAGAACCGTGATTTAATAATAAATCCATACCATTATTTACAATCCATGAAGTATCTAACAATGCACCTGAAACACTAATTCCTGCTTTAGGTTTTACATGGTCAAATTTAGTTCTCAGAATAGAATCCGCAGCAGGTCCAATTGTTTCTTTCACCCATGTTTGATATTTTACAGGAAGTTGTTGTAAACTATCTAAATACATGATAAATAAAGTAGAAACTGCTCCCGCCGATACACCTCCAATAAATGCTTTTGAGGTATCTATTCTATAAGGATTTCCATTGGAATACGTATTTACTATATGATCTACTGCATCTTTTGTATCAATTAACGCACGAGCCACCGCTTTCACCATTATTTCTTCTGATAATAGCCCTAACAAATTAGGCTCTTGTCTATAATCTATAGAAACAGCCACATATCCTCTTTGTGCAAAATAAGTACTCATTAATACTATATCGGGGCTGTTTTGGTCTAATAATTTCAAATATGCTCCACCGTGTATGAGTAGCATTACAGGTCGTTCACTCACTGTATCTCCCAACGGTTCATATACATCATATTTCAAATCAAACATAGCACCATCGCTTTGACGTTTTGCGCCATATTTAATATTATTGGTGCGTTTTACTTTTGGAAATATGGGATTGAAATATCTTCCATTGCTACAATCCGTTGCGGATGATGTGCTAAAAAAAAGCAAAACCGAAAAATAGGTTAATAAAATTTTTTTCATTGGTTAGATTTAAATGTTTGGTTGGTTAATAATATTTATTTTCTCTGTATTAGAATAACGATTCGTTGTTTTGTTCATATTGTAATTTGACAAAATAAAATCCTTTAGTCATTTTTCGTTTATTTGAATATGGTCAATATTTCTTTGCCACTGATGTCAAATAATTTCATTGTCCGTATGGGTTAAAATATCCATCAAATACTTTTTTTGAATACCATACGTTATGACAATCGGTGGTTTTTGCAGAAAAATTAAAAATAAATGAAGCAGCAAATAGAGTGTAAATAAGATATCTCATTAGAAAACATTTTAATAAAAATAATGAGTTTATTTTACAAATTTTAACATTAACCTAAATAATTCATAACGATTCAATTACAAACATTAAAATACAAACAAAATAGATTCTTTATAATTAACTATTTATCAATTACATACATACAAAACAGATGCTCGCAACTATGCCTATCACATCTTTGTTTTCTATAAAATCTTATCTTTTGTATATCTTTGATTAAGCGTTATGGAATTTAAAATTCATTCCAACTATAAACCTTCTGGTGACCAACCAAGTGCCATTCAACAATTGAGTGATGGTATTTCGCATGGTGAAAAATGGCAAACACTTTTAGGAGTTACCGGCTCTGGAAAAACATTTACCATTGCTAATGTAATTGAAAAAGTACAACGACCCACGTTGGTTTTATCTCACAATAAAACGTTGGTAGCACAACTTTTTACAGAATTCAAAGAATTTTTCCCCGACAATAAAGTGGAGTTTTTTACTTCTTATTACGATTATTATCAACCCGAGGCTTATGTAGCTGTAACAGACACCTATATAGAAAAGGACCTTGCAATAAATGCAGAAATTGAAAAACTACGATTAAGTACAA
>ERZ724517.769-NODE-769-length-18921-cov-3.700731_pt1 | contig 18921 bp, 13 predicted proteins | sample MGYA00376050_ERZ724517 | MGnify/ENA primary metagenome ERZ724517 (study PRJEB28724, sample SAMN07190886) | activated sludge metagenome | isolation source: activated sludge of sewage treatment plant in Hong Hong | place: USA: Christiansburg, Virginia | collected... | reverse complement strand
AACGACTCCCAGCGAGTAGACGTCTGCGGCCCCCGTGACGTGCTTCGCGGATTCCCACTGTTCCGGAGCCATATACAGATCTGTGCCCAGGATGTCTTCGTCCCCGGTCGAGACCGGCAGGAAGACATCTGGCCGAGAAACTTTGGCGAGCCCAAAATCGATCACATAGGCGTCCCGGAAACAGGGGGAGGCCGCTTGCTGATCTGGTGAAGAAAACAGAATGTTGTCTGGACGGAGATCGCGATGCACCACACCCAGCGCGTGAACATGAGCCAGGGCTTGCGCGACTTGGCTGCCGACATGCAGCAGGAACGCGATGGCCCGTTCTTTTACCTCGCGGGGAGCATTCACTGGGCCGATTGATTCGGCCAAAGATTCTCCCAGCCGCTCTAGCAGCAACGCCGGACAACCGCTGGGCAGCATCCCCATGGCCAGCAACTTCGGAATCCCAGGAGTGATGCAGCCAGCTTGCAGGTGACGGAGGATCAACCCTTCATTGACGCACCGCGCCGCAATGCCAGGATCTTGTCGATGCTCCGCGTGCATGTGTTTCAGCACCGCAAGCTGGCCCGTCGAGCGAAGGATCACTTCATCGACGGAGCAGATCGCACCGACCCATAGCGTCCGTACCTGTTGCCACCCATCGGGATCCAGTTCAGATACTGAAGATTTATCGAGATGAACAGGATCCATGGTGCGGCTCCAACACAGATGGACGTCTGGCTATCAGTCGCCGCAGTGATGCTTGAACGGTGTACCGAAGATGCGGACGAGATGGTGCAGAGACTCTTGGGGATTGCTCTTGCGATCTAGATCGATCGCGCGCTGCATGTCATCGCGCCCGCGTTGCAACCAGCCAGCTAACTCGTCGATGTGTTGATCGATCCAGTCGTGCGTCAGGTTGTTTTCTGGGTCGACGGGCTCGATCACCATCCAGGGCGTTTTCTCGGCATGCCGACGGCCGCGCGGGGGTGGGTAGTCGTTGAAGCCGATTCGCTTGCGCTGGGATACCGTTCCGTTGAGGAACTCAAACCAGGAGAGTAACGTCTCGCTGTAGGTAGCCTGGACGCCCTTCTGATCGAAGGCGTACGCCGCCAGCATCTCCAGCAGAATGCTCGGCATGCCCGGGATCGAACGACGGTCATTGGCCATGCGGAACTCGCGCCACCACTTGAGCAATCGCACACATTCGTTGAACTTCACGCGCCCCGGACGTTGGTTGCTGTCGTTCGTACGCTTCTTGATGAACGTGTTGTGTCGGTCGACGGAGGTCAGGCGCTTTGTGCCATCACCGCGCAGCAGCCACTGATAGTCCTCACCGTACTCGACGGCCTGGATCATGGGCACCAGATCGAACGACAGCTTGGAGCCCTCAAACACGATCTTGATCGAGCTCTTGGTGCGGCTTTTATTCGGCGGAGTTTGCGGGTAAGCGCGATCGGCATAGCTCTGAAATCGATCCAGCAGTCGACTGATTCGCTGCTCCGGTTCCGTCATGGGCGCTAGGACAAAGGGAATGTCGACGTCCTGCCCATCGACCGATGAACCGCCAGTCACATGGCGACGCAGTCCCGTGTTCTTGGCAAAAGAACCTGCACCCGGCGTCGAGCGCACGGTGAGCTTGTCCGCAGCCGCTTGTGCCCGAATTTTGTCCCGGATTTCGTGTGCCTGTTTGGCCATCGCCGTTTCGGTTGCTGGGTCCGGTTTCAGCCAGTCCACAAAGGTTTCCAAACGGCGTTCGATGAGGGTTGCGGCATTGCTAGGCATGGACTCTTCTCCATTGCGGGGGCTGTTGTGCCCGGCGTTCAGAAGCAGGGCGGGACGGTAGCGGGGGCTGAGGTTCCGATCGAAGTGATAGGTCTGGATCGGCGGGTGGATGTTGGGGTTTATCGCCATGCCGATGCGCAAAGCAAGGGCACCGGGAACCGCCGCGAACAGATGCACGACCGTTGCGTGCGGAAGGTATTTCGCGATCTCATCCAGCGTCTGCTGAACGGCCGCTGCGACTTCTATCACATCCGTCTCTGAGCGAAGTGCGTCCGGAGAAGGAACGCGCAGGGTGAGATCGATCTCCGCCAGGGGATTGGTCACGACTTCGCGGGTCAAGTTTGGATCGATGGGCACGGACGAGGAGACTCGCAAAACAACAGAACCAACATCCTGTCGCGCAACCTGCGGAAGTCCCTTGCGCACGACGTCTTGGGTTCGCTCATCGTCCGGCCACTTCCAACTCCCATTTCGGTGGCTGCGCTGATAAACGGAAACAGGAACCAGACCACTCAACAGAGCGCCGAGGTGAATCCCCAGGGGGACTGGAGCCATGCCGAAGTAAGCGATGCGTGGTGTCGGAGCCGTGCGCAGCGCTGGCATCACGAGAGTCCGAACCAGCTCTGTCTGTCGTTCTGCCAGCTGGGGCCAGTCTGGCAGTTCCAGCTTGGAACCCAGCTGCTGCATTGGGGCAATGTCGACGCGCCGGACGACGGCCTGGCGTGGGCCCAGGGCACTGGCGATCTCTTCATCGTTGACGATTCCAAGGGTTGGCTGAGCAATGACCAGAAGTGGGAGATCGCTTCTCTTCGCCACGTCCGGGACGGACGGCCGCAGCAGTGGCAGCGGCATGGAAAAGCGACGCATCCCCCAAAAAAGGACACAGGCCAAAGACGTCAAAACCACAGCGGTCATCTGAACGGAGAGATGCGCGCCGCGCAAAGTCTGGGCGATCTTTCTGAACACCAATGGTAATCGCGTGTGCGCGGCAGAGCGTCCCAATGCCACCCTGGACGCAAGGACTGTGCAAACGTTCGCCACCTGATCCAAATTTGGGCGAGCGTGAGGCGATAGGGAAACCAAGGCAGCAACCAGCGAGGTCAGCTCTGGCGGACTATCTGGCCGGAGCGCACGCAGTTGGCCTAGCGCATCGGACGGTTGCAGTCTATTCGGGCGCTGTCCCGTCAGAAGCTCCCAACCGACAACGCCAAGCGCATACGCATCCAGCGCGGGGCTGTGTCTTGCGTCCTTCGAATCGTCGTCACTGTGAAGCAAGTCCATCCCGAGCTCGGGTGCACGGTAGAAAGGAGTTCCAGGTCGCGCTCCCGGCTGCGTGTCCAGCTGCGTCAGGCCATCTGGCCACGGAAGAGTGGCCCGGTCTGTTGGTGCTGCAAAGCAGGCCAGTCCGAAATCGATCAGAACGACTCGCGTGGTCCGCCGACCTTCGGGATCCACTGCGCCCCTGCATACCAGCAGGTTCTCCGGCTTGACGTCCCGGTGAAGGACGCCCTGCGCATGCGCATAGGCCAGCGCCGAGGCAACTTGGGCCAACACGTGCGCAACCTCACCAGTTGGCAGCGGACCCTCCTGAGACGCAATCAACTGGCGCAGCGAAACCCCGTCCACGTGTTCTAAGACCAGGTACTCGGTCCCGTCGGCCAGCTTGTCGGCATGCAACAAGCCGACGATGCCCGCATGGTGAAGCCTGCCAAGCGCCTGCCCTTCACGCAGAAAGCGCCCTCGCTGTTCCGGAGAGTTCACATCTGGGCGCAGCAGCTTGATGACGACCGCGTGACCCAGGCGGACATGCTTCGCCAGGTAGACCATACCGGCCCCACCGCTGCCCAGCAGACGCTCCAGCCGATACTCGCCGATGGTGTCACCGCTGCTCCAGATGTGCATGAAGGAACCTCTGCCATACGTGCAAGCAAGTATGTATAACGAGGCGAAACGAAAGACCGCCCAATCTTTTGCGCCGTAGCGTCCTTAGTCGGTGAGTTTGCACATGACAGACGCATGCGAAACCCTGGCCGGACACCACGACTGCCTGAATCAGACCGGGCACGTCGGTGATCGCAGTATGCGTCAGATTGGGTGGCTAGCCTGGATTGTCGAGTCCTTGGTTGCAAGCGCCGTAGGTGAAGCCAACCCGTTTATCGAGGTTCTGAGAACTCCATGACGACGACTTATGATCATCTTCTGTATCTATCGCGAGCCGGTGCCAACCTACTGCACGTTGCCTCGTACGAATGGGAGCGCGTGCGTGGCCACGTCATTGGGATTGCCAAGGCAGTCGACTTGCCTCTGCGCATCTGGAGTCAATCTGCGGGGCTGCTGCGGTGCTCGGTTGAGGGCGATACCGAAATCGAGGATGACTCGGCCACAGACCCGCTTGAGATTCTGAAGCAGATCCACAGTTCGGACGAAGCTGGGGTATGGCTGTTGGAGGATTTTCAGCCCTTCCTGCGGGAGGATCATCACCCGATTCTTCGGTGGCTGCGAGAGCTGGCGCGCAGTAAGGCCCAGCCACGCAAACTCGTGTTTCTCTCGACGCCATTACCAGGACTTCCAGTCGACTTGCGCAAAGAGATCCCGACGATTGAGTTGGCGCTTCCCGGTGTGGACGACCTGCGTGTCGTTCTGGAGGACGCGGCGGCTTTGCTCGACGTAAAGGCTGCGGCTGACGACGCACTACTGGATGCCGCGCGCGGTCTAACCGTGATGGAGGCGCGGTTGGCTTTTGGAAAGGCCGCTGCGGAGCTTGGACGACTCGACCATAAAGCCGTTCCGCTCGTTGCCCGCGAGAAGGAACGCATCATCAAGCAGAGCGAGGTTCTGGAGTACTACCCGACGGACGCGCGAATGACCGATGTGGGTGGGCTCGATCAGCTCAAGCTTTGGCTCGAGAAGAGAGGTCGAGCGTTCGGGGCTGGCGCGCGCGACTTCGGTCTAGATGCCCCAAAGGGTGTGCTGCTCCTCGGCGTCCAGGGTTGCGGCAAGAGCCTGCTCGCCAAGGCCGTCGCAGCAACGTGGCAATTCCCTCTGCTGCGCTTCGATATGGGCAAAGTGTTCGGCGGCATCGTCGGTCAGTCGGAGGCCAACATACGAACAGCGCTTCAGGTAGCGCAGGCGCTCGCTCCCTGCGTGCTTTGGATAGATGAGATCGAAAAGGGCCTGGCCGGAATGGGCAGCTCGGATCAGACCGACGGGGGTACAACCGCGCGCGTCGTCGGATCTCTGCTCACCTGGATGCAAGAAAAGCGTGACCCGGTGTTTGTCGTCGCCACTGCGAACCGGATCGACATGCTTCCGCCCGAGTTGCTGCGAAAGGGACGCTTCGACGAAATTTTCTTCGTGGACCTTCCCACTCGGGCTGTCCGCGAGGAGATTCTGACGATTCATCTGCGCAAGAAGCGCCGCGATCCGAAAGACTTCGACCTGAAGACCCTCTCGGGTCAGTCCGTCGGCTTTTCCGGTGCCGAACTGGAGGAGGCGGTGCGCGAAGGACTGTACGACGCCTTCGCGGAGAGCCGCGAGCTGGCGACCGAGCATATCGGCCGGGCGCTGGCCAAGACCTTCCCGCTGTCGCGAACGATGCGCGACCAGATCGAGAACCTACGGCAGTGGGCCAAGGTTCGTGCGCGTCTCGCCAACGGCGAGCGTCCTGAGGATCTGCCTGCCGAGAATACGGAAAGTGCTCCTCCCAAGCTTCGCCAAGAGGCGGGCCGTAACCCCTTCATCCCGGTACCTCGTCCGTGAAAGTTCTGTTCTTCCATGCGACGGCGAGCGTGCCGCATCCCAAGGTACTTGGTGCATTTGAGGGGCAGACTCGAACGACGCTCCGGCCGTTCAATCAGTTCCTCGGCCAAGCCATCCATACAGCCAAGGAGAGGCAGTTCCGCTACCAGCTCCCCTGGGAGCGCGTGCGTAATCTGCTCTCCATCCGGTTAGAGCCCCTGGACACTCTGCTGCGAGTGCCCCGCCGCTTACCGGGCTTCGTCATCACAAACTGGCCAGACGATAGGGTACCCGACCTCGCACAGCATGCCTTTGTGACCAATCGCGGCAAGCCTATTCGCATCGAGGCTGCGACGCGCAACGAGCAAGGCCTGCTCGTGCGGACGAATCCGCTGATCTTGCCCACGGACCAACTGCTGTGGTGCAGCGTCCAATGCGAAATCAAGGTAGAGGCAGCTCCGCCGCCACCTCAGCAAGTCTCCACCTTGGATGGTGTCCCGCTGGAGATCGTCGGTACACCACGATCGGACGGGGAGCGTCACTGGTTTTTGGTGGTTCAAGGAAAGCACGGGGATAGTGATCTGCTCGTCGATGGCGAGGAGGTCGAGGCCGAGGCGATGCCCTCCATGGATAGCCTTCGGAGAGTCGTAGATGCCGCTGGCCACTCTTTCGATGTTACGGGTGGGATGCTGCGAAGCGAGGAGACGCCTGCTGATGGCCCCCTACGAGGCGACGATGGCATCCGGTACCGAGGCGAAGAAGCCGGTGGCGCGGGACGGCGCGGTAACTGGATACAGCTCCTGCCCCCAGAGAATTCTGAGGCTGATGAATTCCTCGATCCTCGGGCGGCCTTCTGCGAAGGTGACGTCGGCGAGGTCTGGACAGCGAAGTTCCGCCGGCAGTCTGACATCTACAAGGTCAAGAAGGTAGACCAGGACAGGTATCAACTTCTGCTCGACCGTCTGCCGCCCGAAGGAACCACGCTGTTCCTTCCGGTCGATCTTAGAAATCTTTACCTCCAGAAGAGAGCGCTGAGGCAGCTCTCCGAGGCCCCGCTTCCGCATCACCAGGGATTGATGAGGCTGTGCGAGGATCCACAGCACGCCCGTTGGCCCGGTGTCCAGCCACAGAATCCTACCCAATGGCGCGCACTCACCGATGAAACCCGCAGCGGCACGCCGGAGCAACGGACTTTCGTAGCAAAGGCGCTTGGCTCACCCGATTTTGCCTTCCTGGAAGGACCGCCTGGTTCTGGCAAGACGACCGCGATCTGCGAGATCGTGCAGCAACTCGTCGAGCAGGGGAAGCGGGTGCTGCTCTGCGCATCCACCCACGTAGCGATCGACAACGTGTTGGAGCGACTTCTCGGCTCGGAGTCCCCTGTTGATGCTGTCCGCATCGGCAAGTTGGACAAAGTAGATGACAAGGTTCAGGCGGTCCAGATCGACAGTCGAATCGACGCACTCGTCTCTGCCTGGCAGCGCCAACCTGAAATGCAGAAGTTCGGTGAGGTCGAGTTGGTCGAGATGGCGGAGCGCACCATCATCATGGCGGCCAACCTGACCTGTGGCACGACGATGGGCATCGTCAACCACCCGCTGTTCCGAGGTCGGGACGAGGATCTACACATCGCTGAGCGCCCGATCACGACCATGCCGCATTGGGACGTGCTCATCATTGACGAGGCCAGCAAGACGCTCATCCAGGAGTTCATGGTTCCGGCGCTCATGGCGAAGCGCTGGATCATCGTCGGCGATGTCCGCCAACTTCCACCTTTCGCAGATCGAGCGGACATCGTGGCGAACCTTCGCGACCTCGTGGACGAGAAGGATCAACCAATCTTTCCCCGGGACCACCAGCGGGCTTGTCTGCTGCTCTTCCGGCTCCTCCGACCTCATGTCCGGCAGCCGGGAATGCGCTGGCTTATCGTCGAGCCGCCCGGCGTCTTGAGCTGGATCGCCCGTGAATTGCAGGCCAAGCCGATTGCCGACCTATCCGTGGTGCGTGTCGTCGCGCGGGGCGGTCCCAGCGAAGGGCCGACCGCGCTCGTGACAGTCGCACAACTCCAGTCTGGAGAACCTGAAGCGCTACGACTCGCGGCGGCCGACTGGGTCCTTGTTGGTGATGACCTACTCGCAGACGTCTCTCACTTGCTGCCATCAAACCTGCTGCTCGCTCGGGACGTAACAAGCGGTTCCGGTGTCTTGAACGAAGGCGATCCACTCCTGCTCCGCCAGGCGTGGTGGCGCGGGCGAGCGGGCGAGCTTCAGCGCCCGTACAAAGAGCGGAAGTTCAAGAAAGATGACATCACAACCTTCGCAGACAGCCAGTTGTGCGAGACAGACTGGCTACGCCGCAACGACCTGGGCCAGGAGCTTGCGTGGCGCCTGACTCGCCTCCACGAGCTGCGTCACAGTCGCAACGATCGAGAGCGCCAGCGCCTCCGCGATGACCTCAAGCGACTCCAGCCAGCCGCGAGAGACATCTCGGAACCGATTGCAGAGATTCAAGACATCGGCTTGCCGAGCATTCTAGAGGTGATTCAGGAGGGCATCGGTGTCGAGCGAAGCACGCGACCGAGCGCGCTCACCGCAGGACTGCGTGCACGACGAGAAAATGTCTTCCTAGACCGCTTCGAGAGCCTGTCGTATCAACACCGGATGCATCCACAGATCTCCGAGTTTTCTCGCGAGGTCATCTACCATGGATCCTCCCTCAAGGATGCGAATACGATCCAGAGCAGGGATGTGAAGCTCGGGTGGGACTTTGGAAAATTCCGATCGCGCCGGGTCTGGGCGCATGTCCACGGACGTGAACATCAGGGCGAAAATCAGGACGAGGTGCGCGCCATTGCCGCCATCCTGCGCGAGTTCATCGCATGGGCTCGGAAAAAAGGCACTCCGACGCGGAATGCCCCCGGCCTGTGGGAAGTTGCGTGCCTCTGTTTCTACGTCAAGCAGGAGCGCGCACTGTCGCAAATGCTCCAAGAGGTTACCCAGGACGATCGGAAGACTCGCTTCCGCGTCCGCGATGCGCCCATCGAAGTTGTCTGCGGAACCGTGGACCGATTTCAGGGGCGAGAAGCAGATCTCGTGATGCTCTCTATGCGGAACACGGAGCGCATCGGATTCCTCGACAGTCCGAATCGTCTCAACGTCGCAGTGACTCGTGCGCGGCAGCAACTTGTGGTAGTTGGCAACGCCGAGTACTTCGCTAGCTGCCGAATCTCGGAACTAGAAGAGCTGGCACAGCGACCGCCGCAGGTGGACGAGCAGGATATCCGGCGCTGGAGGCGCAGCAAGCAATGAGAGCAGTGCTTTCTTCTGAGATTCCGGTCGAGCGCGTTGCCGTCTTCGCTGAGATGGCCTGGATGGAGCGGCGGCCTGAGCTGGGTGTCATCTGTCGTGCGGCTCGCAAGACCGGCAACCGCATCTCGGCAGCGTCAGTCCAGTCTGTACTGCCTGGCCTTGGGGACGCAGGTGCACGAAATGTCATTTCTTGGTGCCGGACACTTGGAATATGCGATTCACAAGGTAGCCTGACATCCCTCGGGGAAGATGTGGCCGAAAGGGATGAGGCTCCTGTCCCCGAACAAGGCGTCTACGGCTTTTGGCTTGCGGAGCATCCGCTGATCGGACGGCGGATTCTGGCTGCCGAGAGGCGCTCATCGAACCGTGACCACCGCTTCGATGACGTCGCTCCGCTGCCAACCGAACCCGATCGGGGTGTCATCTTCTGCTCCGTCGTCGACCCACAGCAGCGGTATCTGCTACGCGATCTGCCGTCGAATCATGGTCAGGTCGGTTGTTTGCCAGGAACGACGCGGGCGACCTGCCGACTGCGATGGACACTCGACTTCGACGCGCAGAAGGACCATTGGCAGCTTGATGGTGTGATCGAGGTGCCTCAAGGCAGCATGAAGCCTATGCAGCACACACCGGAATCCGACGGAGTCGACCTCAATGGCCTAGCGAATCTCTGGGGTACCGGTCCTCTGGTATCGTTTGGTCGTTGGCAGGTGGCCGAGCGTCGTCTCGCTGTCGCATTTCGGGGGCTCACAGACGCTGAGCAGGACGACTTCCGAAAGACGCTGAAGCTGCCTCATGTCGAGGTGCCGGGGAAGGGGGCGTACTCAGACGTAATCTTGGAGGATGTCCCCATTGGGCCAGTATCGGCCGATGAGGCGCAGCGCTGGGCAGTGTCGCGGCTCGACCGCCATCTCACTCGCAATATTGCATACCGCAGCCGCAGTGAGGTCCGTCGCCTGTTCGCTGAACTCATGGAGGAAACCCCACTTGAAAAGTTCAAGCCGGCACTCCCAGCGCACAACACCATGATCAGTGAACAGCTCGCGGCGAAGAAACCCGAACTGTTCTGGTCTCTGGCAGCACCTGCCGATCTCGCTCCGCATCCGATCCCACCAGCAGACTTGGATGCCTTTCGCATCGAAGACCCAGGCGTCGAGTCGGTTGCCGAGGAACCAAGAGTCATCCGCGTGCCATATCGCGGTGGGTGGTCCATGCGGCAAATCGTTGACCGACTTCTCGCTGCGGGTATGCCCCGTCGCGTTCTGTTGTGCGATCGCTATGTCCGTGGTGCTGACAACTTGGCGAGCTTGAAGCTCTTTGTGCAAGCGGTCCGCCAATTCAACCCGTTGGCTATGATCGATGTGTGGTCCGAGGACGAGGGAGCCGATTTCAAACAGATTCGAGCTTTGACCGGAAGCGCACCGCGTGCCTATCGGGAGGTGTTCGGGCGCACTGCGCCACACGACCGCTATCTTTTGGTCGCGCCAGATTCCAACGAGGGGTTTGGCTGGCAAATGAGCAACAGTCCTCTCGATGCCCGCGCGGATGTTGCGAAGGCCGGACCCGAGACCCCATTGCGGTCACGTGGATTTGTCGCGGTGCGTATGTCTGCCGAGGAGTTACCGGAGCGGCTGCGACAATGGCTGAGCGGAGGTGTGCGATGAAGAATGGACCGATTCGCCGCATCGCTCGGGAGCGAGTGGCGCGACGAGATGACGAACGTCTCTTGACCGCTTGGGTCGGCAGAACCACGGCAACAGCTGCGGTGGCAAGCTTGGATACGACCCTCCTGATCCACTCGGACCAAGCGGGTCCGGTCGGTGTGGACCAGGGCGCTCCGGTGCTTGTGATGCTACGCACCGATCACGCCCCTGTCATGAACGAGCTGCTTACACCTGCCAGCGCCGGAGAACGCGTATACGTGCTTGCTCCTGCTGGCTGGGGTCAGTCGAAAATTGATCCGCAGCTTCTGGCATGCCGCACGGTGCTCATCCGACGAGTTTCTGAGGTGCCAGTGGCAGGCGTCTACCGAGCGAGCGAAGCCAAGATCTGGATGGGCGCAACGCCGGGAGGAGCGGCACCGTGGTGCTTGCGCTTGGATGGCGAACAGTCAGCGGCGTTCCGGCAACTATTTCTGCGGCTGTTCTGGCATCAAGCCACAGATGAGGGATGGACCGGCGGCAAGCAGATCTCATTCCGGTCTGCTGCCGAGCGCCCCTTCGACGTACCCGAACCTCCACGCTCTGCGCCGCTGCGCCTCCTTGGTGCGGACGCGCCCTTGGAGATCGATACTCGCGATGCTCTGGTACATATATCGGATGGGGTTCCTCCGTCCAGTACGCCTCGTCGTTTATGGTTCCCGATCAGCGGAAGCCATCACCAGCCGCTGGCTCGTTTGGTGCGCGAAGGTGCTGAGGTCGTATGGGAAGACCGGCAGCTGCCGGACCTTGTGATTGGGAGAAGGAAAGCGGTTGCCTACCTGCCTGGGACACTGGGGCGATTGCTCATCGAGCTGAACCCCGCTCAAGCCGCCGATGCGGCCCGGATCTTGGAAGCCCCCGCTAGCTGGCGCTTCGGAACGGATCTCCGGCTCGGTAACCATGCCCAAAGCGGCGAGCTACTTTGGTTGGATGGAGCTCAAGCTGCTTGTCCCGTCGAGGCCGAGCAAATTATCGGCCTTCCAGACGTGCAGTCCGAACAAGTACACGCCACACCCGAAACCTCTCCGGCTTCGTGGCCGATGGCGCAACCGCTCGCGCTGACAGCGCGGTACAAGTGGATGGCCTTGCCCCCGCGCCTGCCAGCGCACGCTGAGGAAGATCCACTCGTCGGTCGATGGCGACAGCTCGACGAAGAGTGGTCGAAACGGCGCAGCAAGATTCGCGACGCACTGCAAGAAACAGACGGTCATCGCGGCCGAGTTGGGCGGGCCTTCTCTCGCCTATTAAACGCGATGCTCGGCTTTGAGCGAACCCAACGAAACCTTCTCGACGCGCTCACGGCGCTGGACGAGAAGCGCCTCTCGTTGGCTGGACCGGCGGAGGCTCCTGGGTTGCTCCAGCAACTGACGAGCATTGAAGACCAGGCGCGCGCTCTTCAGGGTGACCAGGAGGAGGCCGAACGCAAGGCACAAGAACAAGAAGAGCGCGACAAGCAGGAGAGCGATTGGAAGAGTCGAATCGAAGCCGCCAGCCGAGATCTTCCAGAGCGCCGCAAAGCGCTTGCCGAGAAAGAGTCGCTGCTACCTGATTTGGTCAAGGGACTTGCCACGGTCGAGGACGACTTGAAGGCGGCCGATAAGAAAGCCAAAAAGGATCTTCAGGTCGAGCAGCAGCGGACCTCCGACGATCTTGCAAAGCTCAAGGCTGATATCAAGCGACTAAAGCACGAGGTAGATGCCCTAGAGCAACAAGCAGCGGAGACTTTCGTGTTCAAGCCAACGATAAAGGCTATGGCACGGCAGCCACAAGCGGCGGGCCGCTTCGTTCCCCAGACTACTCAGTCCCGCACCGCGACAGTTATCCCCGAGGAGGCGTTGCCAGAGGTCGGTGCGCTGCGCCGCTATCGAGGACAGCGCTACCTCGTCATCGAAATCTGGGACGAGCTGACGATCGGCGAACAAGCCGCTACCCGTCTCAAAGCTCGACTCGTTGCCCCGGAGAACGCATGAAGGAACAGCGCATCACCGTCGAGATCGACCGCGAGGGCCGGATTACTGCGGACGCCGAGGGATTCACCGGCGATGCTTGCCTGCGCGATCTGGAACGCCTCCTTGACGGACTGTCACCCGGCATTGCAACACTGGACCGCAAGCCGGACGCCAGCACGGGCCGCGTCACCACCACGCGCACTCAAACCGTGGGGAAGAAGCTATGAGCGCGTACATCACCTTGATGACGCCGATGACGGATGAGGAGTGCTTGCTGGCGGCGCTCGCTGACGTAGGCTTCGACCGAACTAAGGTCGAGGTGCATGCCAGCCCTGCACATCTCGTCGGGTATCAGGGCGACCGCAGGGCGCAGACTGCCAACCTCGTTATCCGACGACAGCACGTCGGCGGTTCATCCAATGACGTCGGATTCCTGGCCACGCCCACCGGATACCAGGCGTTTGTCAGTGGCTACGACCATCCCCGGTTTGGATCGGGTTGGTTGACGCAACTCAATGGACGCTATCAAGCGCACGCGTCTGCCAAGCAGGAACGCCTTGCTGCGGAAGAGCGACGACGAATGGAAGAGGAACGTCAACGACTCGTCGAAGCGCAGCGGAAGACGGTTCACGAAAAAGCCAAAAAGCTCGGCTACCAGGTCAAAGAATCTCGCGAAGGCGAAACCATTCGGCTCGTGCTGGTGAAACGAACTTACTGATGCGGCTGAACCTAGCCAGGACACTCGCTCGTAGCGCGGCCAACGGCCCAGGCGACCGCTTCGTCATCTGGGTACAAGGATGCCCGCTCGCCTGCCCCGGATGTTGGAACCCCGATACGTGGTCCTTCCAGCAGCGAAACCTTCGCGACACCGAGGAACTGGTAGCTGAGATTTTGACCATACAAGGCATCGAGGGCGTCACGTTCACAGGTGGTGAGCCATTCATGCAGGCTCGTGCCCTCGCAGCAGTAGGGCACGCAGTACGGAAAGCGGGCCTCTCGGTATTCGTCTTCACAGGCTACAATTTGGATGAACTGACATCAGACGCCGCGCGCGATCTGCTCTCCGCGACTGATGTGCTGGTTAGTGGGCGCTACATTGAGACTGCGCGTCTGCAGGGCTCTTCTTGGCGAAGTTCATCGAACCAGCGCGTGCATTTCCTGAGCGACCGACACAACTCGGTGGACATGGATTGCATACCCGAGACAGAGATACGAATTGCGCCTGACGGGCAGATCACACTGACCGGTTTTCCGCCGGATGAATTTCTATTGGCGGAGAGGAATCCGTCTCCGATGTCCTGAGCCGTGAAGTGATCTCGTCGTTGCCCCTATCGCCCTGTCTCTTCCCGAATCCGCGTCACCAGCGACAGTTCATGTTCCAGCTTTTCGATTGCTTCTTCCTCGCGTTTTCGCAGTTTTTCCTCGCTGATGGGGTCGAGCCGGCGGCCTTCGACCACCCAGGTGGTTTTGCCTGGTCGCACCTCGGCGCGATGAGTGAAATATGCTTGGCGCGCGGCGTGAGCGGCGTAGGCTGCGGCAGCCTGGCGTGTCTCCGGTTTGTCATCTGGAAGATGGCGACCGCTGGTTGTTCCGCCGATAGCGAGTCTGCCGACGGCAATACGGTGCTGTAGGTTTACTTTGCTGCGCATCAGGAACAACAGCGGGTCTTCCTTGGACAAAGCGGCGCGCAGAGGCTCCACCGTCTTAAGCAGTGCTTCGGCCTCGGATTTGGCCTGAGCGAACTGGTGCTCCAAATCCTTGATACGCTTGGTCAGCGACTGTTTTTCCGCCGCCGCGTTCTCGAGTGCCGTCGCAAGCTTGTTATGTGCCAGAAACAGAGCCGAGTACTCTCGGGTTAGCTGGTCCTGGTCCTCGACCTTGGCAGCCAGCTCCTTTCGATGCGCTGCCTTCAGCCGCTCAATCTGAGACGCTGGTGCCGCAGCGTTCTCGCCCGGCTGACCGTCTGCAGGGCGCTTAAGGGCGCGAGGTTGGTTGCTCGGAGACTCGTCGCGCGGCTGGGCGCGGGCCAGCTCGAATTCCGCACGCATCTTCACCATCTCGGCCTGGAGTTGCTTGATGCTTTCAGACTCAGCGGTGGCGACAGGCGTCGTCACCACGCGTTGCGGCTCTGGCCGGGTTGTCGCGGGCGCGGTTGACGCCGCGGCCAACCGCAAGACCACCGCATCCGCCAATCTGTCTACAAGACCATCGTCAAGCTTCGTCGCCGATGCTCGGATTGACGCTTGTTCCGACACCTTCCCTGCGCGCTCGCTCCATGCGACCGTCCGGCAGCTCGCCGAGCAATACTTCCGGTCGCGTCGCCCCTTCCCAGTAATTGGCCCGCCGCACTGCTGACAGCGTCCAGCGCCAAGCTCAGCCCCTGACAGCGTTCGCCTCCCGATAGCGTTTCGCTCTCAGGATACGTCAATAACCGTCACTTATTGATCAATGTCGTGTCGATGTGTCAAGTCGCCGTGATGCATGCAAATCGGGCCACGACAACCCGCGGGCAGCAGTGCGGGTAGCTTTGCAACAGAGCAGTGGGGCGAGCGATCCCTGCGGCGATCGGCGGCGATCCGCTAGCGAGCGCGCCGACGAGTCGCTGCGCTCGGTGACTTTGTCTTAGCTGCGTCGTCAGCCGCGGCCTCCGAGGGCGACTCGGCTTTGGGCGAAGGCTTCACTTCGCTGCGAGGCTCCCGCAGTCCCGGTGGTCCACCGTTTTCGTCGATGAAGGTGATGCCCTGCTGCTCGAAGGCTTGCCGGATCATCACCAGGTTGTTGCGCAGCGGCGAGCGTTTGCCCTGCTCGAAGTCGGCGATGGTCATACGGTTCACGCCGGCCTCGGTCGCAAGCTGCTCTTGAGACCACTCAAGGACCGCACGGGCACCCCGGCATTGACCGGGCGTTATTATTATCTTGCTCGACATATAGCAAATTGCTAGATCTGTAGCACTTCGTTAGGTCGCCGAAGAGCGGCGGCCACTATGCCACAGGCTGCGGCTGGCTCCCAGAAATGGCAGGCCATATCGGCGATGCCTAGATGCCAGAGGCATGCCCACTCTCGGCGCTGCGACAAACCTGTCGTTCAGCGCGTGTCCGGAGGACTGTCCATGCGTTTACGCCCCCCGTCTGCCTTGACCCTGCTCTGTGCAGTGCAGGGCTGCGAGCGCTTCGCCTTCACGGCGATTCTGCCGCTGTTCGTGCTCTACCTCCACCATCGCCACGGATTCACGGAACCAACGGCGCTGCTCATCATCGGCCTGTTCACTGCGCTGTCCTACGCCAGCGGACTGCCCGGCGGAATGCTGACGGATCGCAGGCTCGGTCCCCGAAGCGGACTGCTGATCGGTTCGGTGCTGCTGATGCTGGGATATGCCTCGTTGGCCATCGACCGAGCGGCGCTCCTGTGGCCTGCGTTGGGTCTGCTCGTCAGTGGTCACGGTCTGTTCCGTCCAAGTATGGCCACGCTGCTCGACGCGCTGTTCCCTGCCAACCACGCGCACCGGGAACGCGGTTTCCTTCTGCTGTACCTGGCCATCAACATCGCAGGCATCGCCGGTTCCCTGTGCGCCGAGCGAGTCGTCGTGGCGCAACGCTGGGATCGCCTATTTGCCATGGCGACTGTCGCGCTGCTCATCGGGACCGTCTGGCTGGCGCTGACCGCCAGCTTCCTTCCGCAGTCGCGAGCGAATGCGCCCCATCCGCTCGTCTCGGACGTTTCCGCATCGCGTAACGCGGAGAGGTGGCGCGCGGTGTGGCTCCTCTCTGCGCTTGCCATCGTGTTCTGGCTGACGGTGCTACAGGCTGGCGGTTCTCTTGCCTTGTTTGCCGACACGAATACTACGCGCAGCGTCACCATCTTCGGACGGCGGTTCGCGGTGGGCCCCACGGATTTCGCGGCGTTGCATGGGCTGCTGGTCATCGCACTGCTACCGCTGCTTGTGTGGGGCTCCGCTTGGCTGCGTCGTCGCAACCGAGAACCGTCCACGTCCATCAAGATGGTCTGGGGCTATGTCGCGACCGCAGGGGGGTTCGCGCTGCTGGCTGCTGCGGGCCTGTCCGGCGATGAATCTGCGCGCGTCGGTCCCGCGTGGCTCACCGGCTGCTACATCCTTCTGTCGGTGGCAGAGGTATTCCTCGCCCCGCTGAGCATGTCGTTAGTGACGCAGCTTGCGCCGCCCAATCGAGCCGGACAGGCCATCGGCTTGTGGTTTGCGGCGGCGGCCGTCGGGAACGTCATCGCGGGCCTTCTCGGGTTGCTGTGGGGGAGCTGGCCGCATCACCAGTACTTCGCACTGCTCGCCCTGCTGTCGCTGGCCGCTGCGGCGGTTCTGCTCTCACGGCTGCGCCTTCTCGATGCCGCAACGGACAGCCGATCGGTGGGCTAACCCCGCATGATTCGGCGCTTTTCAGACGGAAGCGCCGCGTGATAAGATCACAATCCCGGTTTCTCTGATCAGCATCCCAGAGAGCCTCCCAGGAATAGAGCAGCTCATGGCGAGACCCAAATCCCCCCCGCGTGTCTGTGGCCCTTACGAGGAACGAGGCGGCACGCGCTTTCGCATCCGCGTCATCGGCAACGGCACCGAGAAAAACCTGTACTTCCCGACGCGGGCCGAAGCCCTGGCCGCCAAGGACGATGCCGAGCGCGAGCTGCTCTCGCCCGCCACGTATGTAATCAGCGACCTGATCGTCGAGTTCGCCGAGGACAAGCAGAGCCAAGGTTCGTGCAAACCGGAGACTGCCGCCCACGAACTCGGCCGCCTGCAATTCTTCCTCGCCCGCCACCTCGACGAGGACATCCGCGACATCACCCCCAAGCGCGCCGAAGAAATCTACCGCACCGCAACTACCGTCATCTCCCCCAAGACCGGCAAGCCGCTCGAAGCCGCGTCGCATCGCTTCTACCTGAACCTGGCCAAGCGCTTCTTCGGCTGGGCAGAAAAGAAGGGCTATCTGCAAGCCAACGCATTCAAGGCCGTGCGTCCCGTCGGTCGTCCCAATGCCGGAAAGCCCCAGCTCCGCATCGATGAGGCCAACCGCTTCGTCGCCACCGCCCTCCAGATGTTCGATGAGGGTGGCGATGTATTGGCACTGGCCGCCGTCGTCGCCCTGCTCATGGGCATGCGCGCCAGCGAAGTCCTCAAGCGCCGCGTCCGCGACGTCGACTGCGGCGGCAAGGTCCTGTGGATCGACGGAGGCAAGACCCGCAACGCCCGTCGCCACCTCAAAGTCCCCAAGGTGCTCCAGTCCCGACTCTCGAAACTCTGCGAGGGCAAGCTCCCCGAAGATCCCATCCTCGGCCCCAACCGCAACGGGGGCCCCCGCCACCACCGCGTCCTGTGGGCCGCCGTCGGCCGCATCTGCGAACGCGCCAACGTCCCCCGCGTCTGCACCCACAGCCTGCGCGGTCTATGGGCCACGCTGAGCATTGAGTCTGGTGCGCTGTCCGACGTGGTGGCGTCGAGCTTGGGGCATGGATCGTTTGAGATGACGGCGAAGCACTACGCGCAGCCGGAAGCGGTGAGTGGGGCGAAGACGCAGCGGGTGGTGGATCTGTTGGAGCTAGATTCACGGCCCGAGCCTATGCGCTCCGCCGACCCTGGCGAGGCACAGGCCGAAGACCTTCTCGCCCAGCTCTCGCCCGCGACCCTTCAGAAGCTGCTCAATCTGGCAATGGCCCGCGGGGTCGTGCGTCAGTAACTCAAATGCTGGCCGGAGAGCCTGGCGGGGGAGTGGGCGTCGATGCGGAGGGTGCAATCTTGTCCCAGACTGCCCACTTGAACCAACCTGGCATCGCCGCCGTCTTCATTTCGAGCAATCTCCCATCCGTGATCTCAGCGACAAAGATCTGCTGATGGTTTGAGTTGTCGAACAGGTAGGCGCGATTGGAGCACCGAATGGCATCTAGCAACAGGTCTAGCGACGCGCTGTATCGGCTGACAATCTTGTCTTCTGGAACCGAATGCCCACCGCGTCGCACCCGCGCCTTCACTCGCGAGATGTTGATAATCGGATCCTCCGTCGCGACATAGTACAGGTATGTGCGGTAACCGAGTTGCTGCGCCTTGCACAACAAGTCAACCTTGTCTCTAGAGGACATCACTGTCTCGAAAGTAAAGGTCACTTTCTGCGCAAGCAACTTCTGCCGCAGAAAGTCCGCCGCGACCGCTGCGAAGTAGGCATTCACGAGTACCGCAAAAAAGCTCAGCTTCTGATCGGTGAAACTCAGCGCCTGGGCTTCATCGAGAAGGTCTGCTCTGGCTAGCAATGTGGACGCCGAAAAAAACGATAGTATTTCTTCTCTCGTCGTTTCGACTCCGTAGACAGCCAAGTCTAGGAAACCGAAGCGGCGGATGTCCCGCTCGATCTCATCAGGATTTATATAGACACCCAATAGCTCGGGCCGCAGGACCGACTTGATGGTGCTCTTGCCTGATCCGTTCGGGCCGGCAAACA
>ERZ724517.767-NODE-767-length-18988-cov-7.122854_pt1 | contig 18988 bp, 14 predicted proteins | sample MGYA00376050_ERZ724517 | MGnify/ENA primary metagenome ERZ724517 (study PRJEB28724, sample SAMN07190886) | activated sludge metagenome | isolation source: activated sludge of sewage treatment plant in Hong Hong | place: USA: Christiansburg, Virginia | collected... | reverse complement strand
AAGACTGCGTTTCTATCGATACGAGCGGCTTTTAAATTTGCATAGCTAGTATTAGCTGCATTATTTAAGGCTGTTAGATTCGTTAATTGGGTTTGTAATGATGCTACTTTAAATGAAACTTCATTTGGATTATATGAAGGAACACTTACCAATATCAAAACCATTTTTTCAAAGTGTTGTAACTTGTTATCGAAACTTTGTTGTGATGTTGAATGTGTTTTTGTTTCGATTGTTTCAACTGGGTCGGTAGGTAATTTTGCTTCGGGTGTAGGTTCAACGATTCCCGAATCTGCTTTTGTTAATTTAGAACCCGAACTACGGAACTTTTGAGTTTGAAAAGCAAAGTCATCAATAGTTTGTTGAGCGATACCCAAACTTTGCAATGAAGCTAGGATTTGAGTTGCTTGTTTTGCTAAAGGATCAAATGCTAATTCACGAGCGTTGGTTGCATTTTTCCAAGTTGTGAATAGGTTATTTACCGTTGTTAGTTTTGTATTAGCTGTATTGTATAAGGTTGCTAATACTGTTGCTTTGATTGCGTTATTACTTGGGTTATAGGTTAAACCGTAAGTTGCAATTTGTTGGTTTAATTTTAATAGGTTAGCTACGTTTTTAGCGTGACCTGTTTCAAATAATGTGCTCATTTTTTTAAATATTAGATTGTGAATTTTTAATTTCGATGTTCTGCTTTACTTTAAGAAAACGAGCAAGGAAGAGAAAGAGTTCGGGTACTTAACATTTTATAGGTGGCATATTATTTTTGTTTATTGTTTGGTTATAACGAACTATCGTACCAAATAGTACAAGGCAATTCCAAAGTTTTGTTAAAATAAAAAAGCCACTTTGTAAGTGGCTTAATTTTGGGAATAAGTGGTAAGCTTTTTATTATATAAATTAGTAACCTAAGTTAACTAATCTATGTTTGACAAATAAATGAACTAATAATGCTTTTGATTTTAAATCAAAAGTATTAGCTATGAAAATGTCAAATTTTAAATATACAAAATAGCAGAAACGAGAATATTTATTTTTTGAATCTGAAAGTTTACTAAGTATGTCAAGAATATCGTTTATTCTTGTAGAAAATTTACTGGTGTCTTTATCTGCTATATAATCATTTATGTATTTTTCTATATTATCTGTTATGTCACTTACAATTTTTTTTCTGTCTAATACTAAAGGAACTCTATTCAGTTTACAAACATCTATTGTTTTATTTACTTTTTCATTATTATTAATTGCTTTAATTTCTCCGTTGGGCAAAAAAACAAACCAATCAGTCAAGTTTATATCTATTTCTGGATTAATGATTAGTGGCTCTTCGTCACTTAGAGATTTATGTGTAATTATAAAAGTCGTTATGTCAGGGGTAGTTGTGCCAGCAACTACTATAGGCTCGTATAATCTTGTGCCAAGGTGGCTTATTGGGAATTTATTAGACTTTGACCTATTACATTTTTCGCATGCTAAAATTAAGTTACTCCATTCATATGATAACCAATAATAACCTGTTAAATGAGTAACATCTTCTTTTACTTTGTCTTTTGGTCTATAATGGTCAACTCTTAGTTCTGCGCCAGCAGATGTCATTGTTTCGCAATAAGCACATTTGTCTTTATAAATTTCTTTTAATTTTACTAAACTTCCTTTGCGGTATATACTTGATTTAAATTTATGTTTATTTTTTAATAATAGTAAATTCGAATACGCTGACAACAGAGGGTCATTAGCATAATTAAGTTTAGCAGGAATCGCACGAAAGTCTTTAGAAACACTAATCATAATGTATTATTTAAAAAGTTCGTCAGGGAATTTTTCATTTCCTTTTTCAAATTTCTTTATATTATGTTTGATTATTTTTTGTTTCTCTATTTCTGGGTAATTATCGTTTGTATTTATTTCTGATAAATCATTTACATTAATATTTGTTATACTATCCATATCAAATAATGGAGACGTGAAAATAGCATTAGGAAGTAATTTTTCAATATCAATATCAACTTTCCTGCATTGTATACCATCTTCATAATTTCTTTCGACTTTTAGAAATAAAGAATTTTTTGGTGCACCAAGAAGCGGTAACGGGCTATGAGTTGTTGCTATAAATTGAATATTTGGAAAAATTTCAGATAAAATTTTCGGGATTTCTCTTTGCCATTTTGGATGCCAGTGTAAATCTATTTCATCAATAATTACAATGCCAGCCAATTCAGAAAAACTTTTATTAGGTTGACTTTTTGATAATCTGATTATCATATCTCCAACCATAGCAATTAAACTTCTAATTCCTGATGCTAATTGATTAAATGTTACTAGGTAGTCAAATGATTTATTATTCTCAATGTCTTTTTCTCGGTAGAATATTGTTTTATCGCTAGTAGAAACTACAATTTCCTCTAAAGTCGGAATCAAAGTTTTAAAAATAGTTTGATATGATTTAAACAAGTCTGGATTTGATAATTTAGATATGAGTAGCTCTAATTCAATATCTAAAAGAACGCCGTTGGGATTAAATAAACTATAAGTAGTGGTGTTTTTTTTACTTATTTCATTCTTAGTTTCCTCTGCATTTACTTGAAGTCTTGAAGGCCCATAACAAGCTAATTCATCTAATTTATTAAGACCATAAGTTGACCATATATTATTTATGTGGCTTTCGTTATATCTTTTAAATTCTATATTGATATGAGAAGAAAAATCATCAAGTAAACTTGTGTCATTATCTTTTGTTCCAAATAAGCCAAGTGCTAATGATTGTAAAAAAACTGTTTTACCAAATCCATTTTCGCCTGTAATAAAAATCCATTTAGAGTCAGTCGAAATATTTTCTAGATAAATATCTTTGATACCTAAATAATTTTTTACAGCTATTGTTTTTATTGCTATAGGTAATGAGTTTAATGGCTCTATAGAGTAATTAGCGGACGCATTTGTAATTAATTGACCTTGTCTGGAAAGCCTTTCAAAAGTGTAAATTGTTTTAAAATAAAATTCTAAAGATTCTCCAACTCGTTTTGATATTTCATCACTATTATCATTAAGTTTATAAGAAAAATTAATTTCATTTTTTTCATTTTCCTTAATTTTTAAATCAAGAACATATTTAGTCAAGATTTCATGAGCATCTTTCGATTTAGTGCTAAGGAATAAAAAATTTTCTTTGTTTGGATTATCTACAAGTTGTGTTTCGTCAACCAAGGAGTGTCTTAATAAATCAAACTTAACTTTCTCTAATACACTCATCGTTATACTTAAAGATTGAGCAAGAATATATTTGCCATCAGTATCTTTTCCTTTAATTGTAACTTTAACAGGGGAATCTTTTGGCATGCTTTCGATAGCTGCTAAGTAACTTTTATCCCAACTTGAAATTAAATCTTTTTCAACTTTTAAAATATCAAAAATATCTTCAATTGATTTTCCTTGGTTTTTTAAATCAATAAAAATATTTTCTAAACGGATTAATTCTTCTTGATTTGACATTTTTTTAATATTTATACAAAAATAACGATAAAAATCACATTATTTCTTCGTTTTTTTGAATACTTTGGTGACAAATTTAAAACATAATAATATGAGCCTTTTTGATAAATTGCAGCAAGCTACAAGTGAAGAAGATGTAAAAGACGCGTATATAAAAGCTCTTGGGTTAAAGGAATACCAAAAAAACTTGGTAGATATTCAAACCAAAGAAATTTGGTTTGAGGCTAAACATAATGCTAAACTTTCAAGCTATGCCATGTTTACGCAATTAATGCATTATGTACAAGATGCTTTAAATAAAGGAGAGACCGTACCACCATTCTTAGCAGTAATTGATACTCAAAAAGCCGCCATCATGAAAAGTGCGGACGTAATACCTTTTTTAGAAAAAAAAACAATAAAATGGGGCAAGTCTGCTAGCGGTTATACGCAAGATGCCTTAGATGCTGTTTCTGCCCACATTGGTACTCACTTTGTTTCTTTCAAAATTGAAACTCACGAAGAAGAATTTATTAGTACTATAAAAAATGCTATTAAAAGTGGCGATATTATTCGCACTGCTATTACACCCGATAATCTTAAGCAGGTGTTTGATAAATGGGTTGCGATGATAGGATGCGAAATTAAAGGTGTGCCAGAAGAAGATTATGCACTGTTGTTTTTTGCAGATATTATGCATGATGGCACACTTTCTACGCACGATAGTTTAACAGCAGAGTTAATGCATAAAAATGGAACTCCTGTATTTAGTTTAGGAGGTAAAATTTATGAGTTAGGTAATAAAGAAGGTTACCGCCAGTTTTGGGCTATTTATCACAAGCCACCAAAAGCAGAGTATCGTAATTATTTATTAGAAAGACGTGATAGTTTAATACCAATTGATGAACGCAGTTTTAAGGGCGCATTTTATACACCTTTGATAGTGGTTGATAAAGCATACGATAAATTAACGGAAACCTTGGGAAAAAACTGGCAAAAAGAATACATTGTTTGGGATATGTGTTGTGGCGTTGGTAATTTAGAAGTTAAGCATAGTAACCCACGTAATATTTATATGAGCACTTTGGATAGTGCAGATATTGATGTGATGAAAGCCACCAAAACTTGTGTGGCGGCGCAGAGATTTCAATACGATTATTTGAATGATGATATTACTGATGATGGTAAATTAGACTACACACTGACAAATAAAATACCGCAAAGTTTAAGGCAAGCCATAGCAGACGGGAAAAAGATTTTAGTATTGATTAATCCACCTTATGCTGAAGCTACTAATAGAGGATTTCTCGGGGAAGATGTAACTGGTGCAGAAAATAAAAAAACAGGCGTTGCAAAAACAAATATGTCAAAGCACATGTCTACCTATGGTAAAGCAAGTAATGAACTATTCATACAGTTTCTGGCAAGGATTGCCATAGAAATACCAACAGCTACCATTGCTATGTTCAGTACAATGAAATACATTAATGCGGCTAGTTGTGAAAAATTCAGAGAAGTTTGGAACGCAAAATATTTAGGAGGTTTTGTTGTTCACAATCAAGCGTTCGATGGGATGATTGGCAAATTTCCAATTGGTTTTTTAATTTGGAAAACAAATCAAAACGAAGTAAGTAAAACGACAATTGTAGAAGTAAAGGTCGATGTTTTAGATAAGAATGTAAATCCAATAGGTGAGAAAACATTCTATAATTATCCTGGAAGTAAGTATCTAAATGTTTGGTTTAAGCGCCCGAAAGCAAATAAGGAATTTGTACTCCCAATAAAAAACACTATTTCTCCCGCAACTGCAAAATCATTTGTAAACGCATGGTCAGATAAAGCAATCGGTTATATGCATTGTAATGGCAACGATGTTCAGCAAACTGAACAACTTACTACACTTTACTCATCTACATTTAGCGCAGGTCACGGTTTCTACATTAATGCAGAAAACTTAGAACATGCATCAATTGTGTTTTCTGTTCGAAGGTTGGTTAAGCAAACATGGTTAAATGATAGAGACCAATTTTTACAACCAACGTCACAGTTAACTGATGTATTTAAAAATGATTGCCTTATTTGGATGTTGTTTAACAGATGCAATAAAACAGCTAGTGCCAATGATTTAGAATGGAATAATAAAACATGGAGTATCGTTAATCATTTTATACCTTTTACAGAAGAAGAAGTAAATGCACCCGAGCGTTTTGAATCCGATTTTATGGTGCAATATTTAGCTGATAAAAAACTTTCAAATGAAGCTCAATTGGTATTAGAGGAAGGAAAAGTTTTGTGGAAAGCCTATTTTGAACATACCGATGTTCGTGCCTTAAGAGATGAGTTTAAATTAAATCGTGCTGATGTTGGTTGGTATCAAATACGAAAAACCATACAAGCACGTAACTCAAGTAGCGATTTTGCTCCTGTAAGTTTTAAGTCATTTGAAAATGCTTATAAAGCTTTGACTGAAAAATTGCAACCGCTAGTATATGAGTTAGGTTTTTTGAAAAATTAAACCACTATAAAATACCATACGCTGTGGCGCGCCTTTTGGTGCGTCAAGCACACGCGCAAATAAAGTGCTGAAAGCACACCTTATTTTGTGGGTGGGGATAATTTAGCTTATTTGGTTTTTGCCTGCCTTTTCGCAAAAACAAATGTGCTAAATTATGTGGGATAGCAAAAGCGGCTTTTTCAGCCGCAATGTTCTAATAAAACTGTTTCTATTTTCACACATAGGTCTCCCGAGTTTAGTGTGGTCTAAATGAAGTTTTGTGTCTTACGTTAAAGTTTGATTTTTCAGTCGGCTGGTTACTTATAACGTTTTCGCGCTAAGCAACGGTTTGATTTGAAACATTGTCTGCCGAAACGCTACTAACAAAGATAAATGTTTAATGGACTTTTGCAAAGCGAAAATAACTGTCTTTCGCGGAGCGACCGCTTTTGCAAAAGCTTTGATGTCTGCCAAACTGTTGCCTTAGCGTGTGTTAGTAGCTTTAGGGCGCACACAGCTTAAGTTATATTTTTCTATAATTGTCTACGGGATTTAATTAAAATATGTTTATTGTTGGAAACATGGTTTTTGTGAATGTCAAACATTAATTTAATTTTTCCATGTTTATATAATTTTTCACCCACATAGTCAATTGGTCTTAATGTTAGTGTGTCATTGTTAGAAAGTATGATTTGAGTATAACAGTAACCATAAGTCTGGGCTGTTTTAAATTTAGTTGTCTTAGCACCTTGTTTGAGGTCTGTAAAAGTTTTTATGGTGTCGCCCAAGTTTACAGTTATTTTTTTAAAGTCATAACAGCTTGCATTTTGTAGTCTAACCGTGACTTGATTGGTCTTGCATGAATTTATGAAGATGCACAGTGTGAATATGAAAATAATTGTCTTCAAGTGTTATTCTGTCTACATAATGGTCTACGCCCTATTGCTACTAACGTTTTCGCGCTAAGCAACGGTTTGATTTGAAACATTGTCTGCCGAAATGCTACTAACAAAGATAAATGTTTAATGGACTTTTGCAAAGCGAAAATAATTGTCTTTCGCGGAGCGACCGCTTTTGCAAAAGCTTTGTTGTCTGCCAAACTGTTGCCTTAGCGTGTGTTATAGGTTGTAGCGGCCACATTGTTGCAGTTAGTTTACTTGTCAATAATGGTTTTTGTTCTAGGTCTACTTACAAAATATATAATGAGCCTAATAATATAAAATAATGTCAAACCAACGATTAGTGTCATTATATTGAAGTAGAAATGAAGTCTTGTATGTGGGAATAAAAGTTTATTGAATATTGGTCCGCTTAGGAGCACATGCACAGCTATGCCGATAGAAATTGCGATAGATTCAAACACAATGTTGGTCTGTTTAAATGTCCTAGACAGTAAATAATTACACAAGTATGTCGCCACACAGATTGTCAACGTACTTGCAATAGTAAAGAAAAGCCAGTCTAATTTATTTTGTGCAAACTTAGATCCTTCAAAACTTATATGGTCAAGGTAGTCAAAGCCACTCAACACTATTATTGTCGAATAGAACCAAAACCAGTATGAACGAAGATTAATTTTCATATAATTATTTTTTCGGGTTATGTCTGCCGCTATTACCTATAACGGATTGCAGCTATAAGAAGTGCGGGATTTGAAACCGTTTTCTACCGAATAGCTAATAACAAAGATAGAATGTTCATGGACATTTGCAAAGCGAAAATAAATGTCTTTCGCGAGAGCGACCGCTTTTGCAAATGCTTATACCAAAACCCGCATTTTTTATAGGTGCGGTTATAGGCTGCCTTTTTATTTTGTTTCTACAATCGGTATTTTCAAGTAGCTAGAATGTTTTTTGTCGCTGTATATTTTTACAATTGCAGTTTTTGCGTCTTTTGCCGTTTCTTTTGCGATTACACCACCACTGCAATAATTTTTTTGAATCATTATATTATTTGGTGAAGTTATAACGATTCTTATTGAACTACCTTTTTCGATTGAACGAGAGATAAATGCAAAATTGGTAAAATTAAATGTGTTTATTGTATTTGGTATTAGCAACGTTTCTTTTTCATAATTGTCTTTAAACCTAGCTCTAACTGTATTGCTTGTCATAAATGCACAAGTCCCATTCGCTTTTACCTCGTATATTTCAGCTCTAATGTCAATATCTTTAACATTTGTTTCAATATCGAGTTTTAATTCAAAGAAGCCAGAAACTTCTGTTTCGTTTTCAAATGCTGATGTTTGGTAAATTACGCCTGTTTCTTTTAACCGTCTAAAGGCTGATGAATCAGTCATGCTATTGTCAACTTCATCTTCTTCGGATGGTGTCATTTGATAAATCCCGTTTGTTTTATCTAAGGGATTATATGTGTATTGCATTGGCTTGCTTGTAGTTGGAATGTCTTTTTGTAACGATGCAACATTAATTGAGTTAATTGAATTAAGTTCGTTTTTTAAATAAAGTGTTTTTTTGATTTTTCCAATTTCGTCTAAAGACGATGCATATTTCCATGTGTCCTTATTTGTAACGAAATAGGCTACATTATTTTTTATAAAATCGGGTTTAATACTATCTTTTAATATATAGTTATACCATTGTCTATGCAATTCATTCATGTCGATTAATGACGAATTACCAAAAACCAAACCGCCTAACTCTGGAGACGGGTTAACTGTTCCTGAATGATCCCATGGACCAATAATAAGATGAAAATTATTTTTTGCATTTGTATTAGCGTACTGCATAAATTCTTTATAATACGATAATGTGCCATATTGGTCACCGTCATAACAACCAGTAATACTTAAAATTGGAACGTTTATTTTACTGTACTGCGTTTGTGTTGGAGTCATGCTTTTTAAATATTCATCTTTATATGGATGAGTAAGCCATTTTTGAAAGATTGAACTTGGATTTCCTGTTAATGAATCAAGGCTTGCATAAGGTAAATCATTCATGTATCGTTCATGGAATTTAGTCATCCAAAATTCCATGTCAGTAAATAAATTAAAATTTGCAGCTTTACCATTCGTAACGGCTAACCATTGAATTAAAAATGGGTCACTGATATTATATAACCCTGGAAAGTCTATACCTGCTTTGGAACAAGCTACTGGAACTATTGTCTTTAAGTTAGTTGGTTGTTCTTTTATTGTTGCCCATTGATTGTAACCGCAATAAGATGCGCCCCACATGGCAACTTTACCATTGCAGTATTTTTGTTTACTTAAAAATTCGACAATATCGTAGCCGTCTTTAGCCTCTTGCATAAACGGGTCAAATTCCCCTTCACTTGCTCCTCTGCCTCTTGAGTCTATGATTACAAACACATAACCATTTTCAGCAAAATACTTACCTCTAGCGTGAAGTCTGTCGGCCGTGTATGGAGTAACAACAAATATTACAGGTAAAGTCTCTTTTAAATTATGAGATTTATAAATTGTCGCATTTAATAAGACATTGTCTCGAAGTTTTATTTTGTTACCAAGTAAAATGTCAATGTCCTGAGATTTAACATTGAAGCAAAAAACAAATAATATTAACAGTGTATAAAAGTTTCTCATAATTTTTCTTCTTGATTTGGCGTGTCTAAAGGTTGCCTATAACTAGCTTATACAGGTGATTTTATCACCCCAAGCGAACCAAATACTGTATATTGGGGTGGTTTTATCATCATTAGCTGTTTATCAAATTTACTCATTTTATTCTTCTTTTTACTTTTTCAGGCATCTGTAAATAGTTTTCTTTCGACACGACCTTCTTCCCTGTCTTTTGTTCTAATTCTTTTCTTGCATTACCTGCAACATCTCCGCCCTGCTTAGCTACTTTTTTATTCTCAACAAATCCAATGGGATTTTTAGTTTTCACTATAGCGGTTGTTGATGCTTCGCCAAGCATTGAAAATATGAGTTCAAGGTCACTCATATGATCGCGTAGGTTCTCTTTATTTAAACCTTTTACTTTTTTATAATCAATTGGCGCTAATCCAAAAGTGGCTTTTGAAATTTCGGCGGTTAGTATGGCGTACTCTTTTTGTTCTTTCACGCCTCGTTCCTTCCAATTATCGGTTAATTCTTCTCTAATAGCTATGCTACGCATGCGTTTTTCAATCCATGCGTCCGAATAACCTTTTTGTTTGTACAATTCTCGAGTACGTTGCGTGGCTAACTCCGGATTTTCTATTTCATCTAATCTATCAGAACCAACTTGTGCTAACCATAATTTAAAAGGTTCTGCTTTGGGCGAAGGAATGGATTGAATAATGCGTAGTAAGCCTTTCGTATCAGCCGCTTGAACTTTACGTTTTTTGCCATCAGCTGCTTCCATTTCAACTAGGGTACAAATTGTACCCCAGTTGGTTTTAAGCATTTCATCGCGACTTAACATCCTTTTTATGTACTGTTTTATATCGCTACTATCGGTTAGTATTTCCATAACATCTTGTACAGAAAAATACCATTTTTGTTCTGTTTCGTTCCAAACCGAACGAATGTGTTTACTTTCAAAAAGCTTTATATTGCTCATAGTTAAATGTATTTATAAATTATCAAATGGTGAAGTAATTCTTTGAATATTATGATTGCTTACATGGGTATAGATTTCTGTAGTGCGACTACTACTGTGTCCCAAAATTTCTTGTATATATCGTAAGTCTGTTCCGTTTTCTAAAAGGTGTGTAGCGTAGCTATGTCTTAACCAATGCAAACTTACAGGTTTTGAAATACCACTTTTTTCAAGAGCTTGTTTTAAAACATTAGCCAAACTTCTTTCGTCATATTGACTTTTTTTATCCTGCCCTTCAAACAGCCATACATTCGGTTTATGGGCATTGTAATAATCTCTCAGTAGTTTTAAAATTTTTTCTGATAAAGGCGCAATTCGATCTTTCCTTCCTTTAGCTTGCCTAATGATAACCAATCCTCTTTTCGAATCTATATCCGTTAATTTTAAGTTTAGTAACTCGCTCCTTCTTAAACCACAGCTATATATTAAGCTCAGCATGGCTTTGTGTTTAATATTACTGGGCGCTTGTAGTATTTGTTTTATTTCTTCCTTACTTAATACATTAGGTAATAATTTTGGGCTTTTAGGACGGTGAATTAATTCAGGTCGCATCGTTTTTAGTTCTACAATTCTAAAAAATAATTTTACAGCATTAATAACCTGATTTTGATAAGAGGCCGAAAATTTATTAGCTAATATATAATCGTTATTAAATTTTATAAGGTCTTCATTATTAATTTCGGAAATGGGTTTAGTGTTATAGAAACTTAAAAACACTTCTATAGCGTTGGCATAAGTATTTATAGTGTTTTCACTATACCGCCTTGATTTCATCCACATATCAAATTCATTTAGCTTTTCAGAAGCTTCTTCAGATAAAGAGGGGAGTGGAGCAACAGGTTTTTTCTCTCCTATTTTTTGAGAAGTATTATGTGGAGTGTATTCGTTTTTTAAAAACACGCGAACCTGATATTTATAAAACAAATCGCACACCTTTTCAAAAATATTTTCCTCATATGCTATGTGCCAAGCTCGTTGTGTGAAACTCCATTCGCCGCCTAATAAATTTCTTACCAAGCCCGATGCTTCTGTATTGTTTTCAAATCTTAAAAATACGCGAGGCTTATCTTTATGAATCAAATGTTCAATGGTTAATTCTTTTATCATAGGTTATTGTTTTTTGGAATAGCTAATTTCACCACATCGTTAACGTCATTTAAGGTTTGGATATAAACACCCGTATTCTTAAATGTGTTCCGTATGTTGTTTAGTGCCTCTGGATGATAACCTATGTGCCACTTTTTTTCTGTTTGGCTCCACTTTACACCTGGCAACGTTTTAATCAGTTCAATCGCTTTTGCATCGTAATCAAATTTCATGAATACCTTCACGCGGTTGTTGTGTAAACCGTGTTCAATAAATAATTGTTTTACCATGAAATAAAATTAATGCAAATCATAGCATTTTGTTGCTATGATTTGTAGCATTTTAATTATTCATTTGGTTCAATATCAGAGGGCATCACTTGAAATTTTTCAAGACTATCTATTTTTCCGTCTGCTGTGATATATATTTTTTTACCGGGCGTTAAAATTACCTTCTCGTGCGAACCCGTTGTTTCAATTTCCACTTTGCCTTCAAAAAGAATGACAAAGGCGCTTTCATCAGAATTCACGGCCGCAATAAAATTTGTGCCTCTAATCCCTAAATCAGCGATTAGTTTAATAGCGAGTTTTGCTTCTCTCTTTTCTGCAACTTTTCCAGTTATCCATCTAAATGCCCCTTTAAGTAATCTAGCAGTAATTTTATTTACATCAACATCTGTATCGTATACAAAATCATCTATTATTATTTCACTGTTGGGGCCAACCGTAAACATTGTATTATCAGGTAGTAGTATTTTTACTTTAGCATCACTTTCAGTTACAATTTTACATCCATTTTCCAATATAAATTTATTACCATCTATGTTATTTAGTTTATTTCCTTCTTTAGATAAAAAATAATATTTCCCCTTTGCTTCAACGGAGACAGTAAAACTAATGCTTTTTGTACCAGCTTTTGTACCGGCATTAATTTCCAAGGGTTTTAGTTCTGCTTTTAATTGTTTTGTTTTTTCTTTGAGAATTTGCTCTTCTATTGCTCTCTTTTCTGCTAATTTTTTTTTGTCTTCCTCAACATTTGGTTTGGGTTGTTCGGCGGGTGTTTGTAATAGGTCGATAGCAGAGTTAAGCGTTTTAAGAGGGTCTAAGTTAGATGGATTGTTTTGAGGTGTTGTGGTGGAGCTTTTTACATATTTGCTGCAGGTGGGCCTATGTGTAAAATTATTCGCGCCACATATTGGACAGGCATAATATTTACAGTTAGGTTTATGAGTAATCTGAACATCATACGTGTTTTTATGTGTAAACTTTGCTCCACAAATTTCACAAGGCGCAGGTAACGGAAGATCGGATTGTGCGAATACACCATTTAAATGAAAAATAGTAAATACGAACAGGCAAAGACTTTTTAGAATAAGTTGATTTTTATTCATCATGAATATATTTATTTAATGTATAATTCCCACTGGTATATTTTATCTTGGGCGGTTTGCGCATCGCTTGCATTTGGCAATAGGAGCAAATATTTTTTCATGCAATAAATGGCATACGAATAACTTTCGGCTGTTGCGGCTATCAATGCTAAATTATAGTAAGCTGATGGATATGAAATGGGATTAATAGCAACACCTTTTTCGTAACGTTCCATTGCCTGATAAAAATCGCCAGTTTCAGCTAAATGATTGGCTTGCAAAAAATATTTACGCTGATCTTCTGTCATAGTAGGTTTTTCCCTTAACAACTGATATTGGTCTGCGGTTGGTTTAAATGCAGCAATTAAAATAGGGTAGTAGTGCAAGGAATAATAGTGTTGGATGTAATAAAATATATCTGGAAGTTCACGAATTGTGCAACGAAAATAATGATCTCCTACTCGGGTATATGCGCTTACACCATTTCTCATAGGTGTGAAATATTCAATCTTTCGGGCAAGAATGTCTTTGAAATAGATAGTGACTGTATCACCCGATTGTGCAGGCTTGCTATTGGTGAACCGTAAATATTCATCTGTTATAACAATGTTTTTGATCTTTTTAAATGATTGTTTTGTTTCGCTATTGCGATAGGCAACCTCATGATTATACTCTTTATAAGCTGGGCCAAATAATGGGAATACCCACTTTCGCATATATGTGGATAGTTTCTCCTTTGCTACAGGAAATGTATAGGTTGGGTCGATTTTAGTTGGTACATAAGGCAATGTGCCGTAAGCTGCAAAAATTTTGGCGTCATTAAGTTGTTGTTGTTGCGACATTTTGTTAACGTTCAATAACAAATCGTTAACGCTTGGACTTTGCAGTATTTTGTCTATTTGCGAAAAGCAATGTGTAATGCTTAGAAACAAAAGGCATACGGTATAATAAACAATGTGAATAGGTTTTGTGATGGATAGATCTGTCATCTTTGTAATGTATTACTCTACAAATTTGACGGTATTATTTTTTTGTTTTATGATGCATGTCAGTAAAAAAAATGATTTTAAGTTATTTGGTTTCGTGCAAATATAACTGCAAAAAAAAGCCCTTACGATTGTAAGGGCTTTTAAGTTTTTTATTGAATATTAGTGTCCACCGTTATCGTGCTCGCCATCGGCTAAAGGCACAGTTTGTGGAATGAAATCATGTTCAGCACCTGGCTTGCTATAATCGTAAGCCCAACGGTGAACTACTGGTAATGAACCTGGCCAGTTACCGTGGATGTTAGCCATTGGTGTTGTCCACTCTAATGTATTTGAATTCCAAGGATTTTGTGGAGCTTTCTCGCCACGGAAAATACTGTAGAAGAAGTTGAAGATAAAAATGAATTGTGCAAGAGCTGCAATAATAGCAAACACGGTTACAATTTCGTTAATGTCAACTAAGTTATCAAATAATGGGAAGTTTGAGTTTGTATAGTAACGACGAGGTACACCAGCTAATCCTAAAAAGTGCATTGGGAAGAATACACCATAAGCACAAACAAATGTTACCCAGAAGTGTAAGTATCCTAATTTTTTGTTCATCATGCGTAAGAACATTTTAGGAAACCAGTGATATACACCAGCAAACATACCAAAGATAGCAGATAATCCCATTACAATATGGAAGTGAGCTACCACAAAGTATGTATCATGCACATTAATATCTAAAGTAGAGTCAGCTAAGATAATACCTGTTACACCACCTGTTACGAAAGAAGATACTAACCCAATAGAAAACAACATCGCTGGTGTGTATTGGATATTACCTTTCCATAAAGTAGTAATGTAGTTGAACGCTTTTACTGCAGATGGAATTGCAATTAATAAAGTAGTAAATACGAATACAGATCCTAAGAATGGATTCATACCTGTTAAGAACATGTGATGTCCCCAAACGATAAACGATAAGAAACCAATTGCTAACATCGAACCAATCATCGCTCTGTAACCAAAGATTGGTTTACGAGAGTTTGTAGAGATAATTTCAGATGTAATACCTAAAGCTGGTAATATTACAATATATACTTCAGGATGTCCTAAGAACCAGAATAAGTGTTCGAATAATACAGGGCTACCACCAACGTTATCTAACGGACGGCCACCAATGTAAATATCAGATAAGTAGAAACTTGTTCCTAAACTTCTATCGCAAATTAATAATACAACACAAGAAACTAAAACTGGGAAAGATAATACACCTAATATAGCAGTGATTAACATCGCCCACATAGTTAAAGGCATACGCGTCATTTTCATTCCTTTAGTACGTAAGTTGATAATAGTAACGATATAGTTGATACCGCCTAATAAAGAAGAAACAACAAATAAAGTCATAGAGATTAACCATAAAGTCATACCTAATTTAGAACCTGGCATAGCTTCAGGTAATGCAGATAGTGGAGGATAAATTGTCCACCCACCAGATGCAGGACCATCTTCGATAAATAAAGAACCTAACATAATCACACTTGATATAAAAAAGAACCAATATGATAACATGTTTAAGAAACCAGATGCCATATCACGAGCACCAATTTGGTATGGAATTAATAAGTTAGCAAATGTACCGCTCAATCCACCAGTTAATACAAAGAATACCATGATGGTACCATGTATCGTTACTAATGCTAAATACATATTTGGATCTAAGATTCCATCTTTACCCCATTTATCACCAAGCATGGCATTAATGAAAGCGAATTTTTCACCTGGCCAAGCTAATTGCATACGAAAAATGATAGACATCGTCATAGCAACTACAGCCATAATAATAGCAGTAATTAAAAACTGACGAGAGATCATTTTGTGATCCATACTAAAAACGTATTTGCTCACAAAGCTTTCGTGGTGATCATCGTGATCGTGATCGTGCGCGTGATCGTGGTGGCCTACGTGTAAATCTTCTGAATGTGCGTGTGACATATTATATCTTTATTTTAAGTGCTACAATTTTTTCTAAACAATTATTTTGATGCTATTTTCTTTTTGAAACGAGGCTGTGTTAATAACCAATCTTTATAATCTTTTTCACTTTCTACAACGATAGTCATTTGCATATTATAATGAGAGGCCCCACAAATTTTATTACATAATAAAACATAATCAAATTCAACAGGTTCTTCACCCTTTTTAGCACGAGCTTCGTTAATACCAGCCATTAATTGAATTACATAAGGGTCTTTACGCATTTCGGCAGTAGTTTTGTTTGGAGTAAATTTAAACTCAGTTACCATACCTGGTACACAGTTCATTTGTGCACGGAAGTGAGGCATATAAGCTGAGTGAATCACATCACGAGAACGCATTTTAAATTCAATTTCTTTGTTTACAGGAATGTGAAATTCGTTTTTCACTAAGATGTCATCATAACCAGTAGCATCTAATGTATCTAAACCTACAGAGTTTCCTCCATCAATTTGGCGATAATCTGTAGAGCCCAACTTTTTATCAAATCCAGCATAGCGTGCTGTCCAATCAAACTGTTTTGCATATAATTCAATAGTCACTTTATCAGCCGTAGTTGATCTCTCAGTAATTTCGTTCCAGTATTTTAAACCAAAGATAATGATACCCGCTAATACAACAGCTGGAGCAATTGTCCAAGCCATTTCTAAACGGTTATCGTGAGCTAAAAAAGTTGCTTTTACACCTTTTTTACCAGTATATTTATAGGCAAAATAAAATAGGAAAGCGTTAACCAAAACAAATACAATAGTCACTAACCAAATATTATAGTTCCAAAGTGCATCTACTTTTTGCCCGTGAACAGAAGATGCGTCAGGTAACAAATTATCAGCCCAACGATTTACTTGCCAAAAGAAAAATGCAATTAAGCCAAATCCACCTAATAGCATACCTTTTCCATTAAAGGAGTTGTCACTATCAGTAACTTCCCATTCTTTAGTTTTCTTAAACTCACGTGATAATTCAACAACACGCATTAACTGATGGACAGCGATGATTAAAAGTACAAGTCCTAATAAGATTAACAATTTCATATCTCTTTATTTTTTAGTTGTCTTATGAATGAGAGTTTTTTCTCTTAATTCACATCAAATATTTTAGTTTATTCTTTTGTTTAATTAGTATGAGTGGTGCGCGCTTTCTTCCAAGAATGGGTGATTTTTAACCATTAAAGGACGTTTAGAAAGATTTGTTAATACCACGTAGATAAATAATCCTAAGAAGAACATAAAGTTACCTAACTCCATCCAGCTTAATCCTGTCCAGTGATGACCAACTGTTCCAGGCATAACCACCATGATAATATCTAAGTAGTGACCGATGAAAATAATAACACCAACAAACATTAAGAAGAAATAATTTCTTTTTGAGTCACGGCTCATTAACATAATCATTGGGAAAGCAAAGTTTACAAATAATACAGTCCACATTAAAGCTTTGTAAGATTCCCAACGTGTTTGGAAATAAACAACTTCTTCAGGAATATCAGCGTACCAAATCAACATAAATTGAGAGAAGTATAAGTACGTCCATAAGAAAGAAATTGCAAACATCCATTTACCAATATCATGAACAGTACTCTCAGTTACAAATTCTAAGTAACCTAATTTCTTTAACCATACTACTAAAATAGTTACGGTAATCATAGCACTAACCCACATACCTGAGAAGATATACCAACCCATCATTGTAGAGAACCAGTGAGTATCAATACTCATAATCCAATCCCAAGCAGATGTAGAAGAAGTTACAGCAAATACTACCATAAACCAAGCGCTTAATTTAATGTTTTTCCAGTGGAAACCCTTTGCTTCTTCGTGTCCTAAAGCATCAGCATCCATTGAGTTTTTACGTAATTTCCAAGTAAATAATACCCAAGCAACCATGTATAAGATTGTTCTAATCCACCAGAAAATACCAAAGTATCCAATTTTAGCTGCAATAACTGCATCGTAGTTTTCAGAACCTTCTGTTGCAATACCTTCTGCCATCCAAGGATAGATTGTGTGCATGTGAAGTTGACCGCAAATAAATACTAATAACATAAATGATAAACCAACTGGTAAATACCATGTTACCGCTTCAATAACTCTTTTAATAGTAGTTGCCCAACCAGCCTCAGCAGCATATTGTAAACCTAAAAAGAAAGCGGCAGCTAATGCAATAGCCATAAAGAAAAACGCGCCAGCAAATACATTTGCCCAAGCACGTGTTGCATGATAATGATGATCATCAGGTTGTTTATCAAACATAAACATACAAATGATGGAAACTAAACCAACAGCCATCAAAATCATTGATGTCATTTTTGCTTTAGCGGGTACTACGAAATTTAATTTATCAGTGTTCATATTTAAAAATTCTGTCGTATTTAAAAATTCGTTCTTAATTAATGTTTAGCTGGTTCAACAGTCGGTGTAGCTGCTGCAACTTTTGCTGTGCTATCTACTGCTACTGTTTTTGGTCCTTGTAATTTTTGTACATAATACACTAATTTCCAACGCTCTTCTTGTGTTAATAAGCTTTGGTGTGCACCCATCGTTCCTTTTCCGTAAGTAATAGAGTGGAAAATTTTTCCTTGCGGCAAATCTTTTAACGCAACATTATATGCTGGTGGTGGACCAGGTAATTTAGCTCCAACTTTTCCGTCTCCCCCTCCTGTAGCACCATGGCAATGAACGCAGTATTTACCATACAACACTTCTCCCTCTTTTTCAATTGCTTCTGTGTAATCAAGTGGATTTTTTAAGTATAATCCAGCTGATGTATATCCATCTGGTGTATTAGGATAAACGTAAGGTATAAAACCTCTTGCAATAGTTCCTGCTACTGGTAATTTAGAACTGTTTAAAGTATCTCCATTAATAATGTGAGTTCCGTAGTATTCTAAAGAAGGTGAACGGTACATATCTGGCATAAATTCAAAGCCAGGACTGTTCACATCTTTTTTACCACATGATGTAAAACCTGCCACTAACATTACTGCGAAAGTTCCGCA